>Ga0310344_10000871_pt1 | contig 23552 bp, 37 predicted proteins | sample HC15DNA20200_MG_FD_203801 | JGI IMG/M metagenome (GOLD analysis project Ga0310344, IMG submission 203801) | Marine microbial communities from station ALOHA, North Pacific Subtropical Gyre - HC15-DNA-20-200_MG | ecosystem: Environmental > Aquatic > Marine > Oceanic | place: Pacific Ocean: North...
GTACCCTCCAGAGAGATCATCTATACCTATTACTTCATGTCCATTTTGTAATAGATGCCGTGTATAATTAGCACCTAATAATCCAGCACACCCAGTTACAAATACTTTACTCATAATCTTTTTTCATCTCAGCAAAGACTTTGGCAATCCCTTGATCTATAGCAGTCTTAGGAGTCCACCATCCTGTTATATAAGTGTCTGCCTCATTTCTTTTATCCATCTGCACACTATCTTTTGCAAGACCTGGTTTGATCTTTACATCATATCTACCAATCAAATTAAACTGTCCTTGAATAAGAGCAGCAATCTTAGCAATACAAGTAGAATTAAATGATGTGATATGAAGAGGATCTTCTGGTTTGAAATCCGAATAACATTCCATTACAGTCTCTAATGCCTCACAACAATCTTCTGCATATAGGAACTGCCTTTCTTCCGTACCATCAGTCAACATCTCAAACTCACCTTCTTCAAATCCTCTACGGATAAAATCAGTAATCACATGAGCCTTTTCCATGTCCTTCTCTATACCATAGACATTCCAGAACTTAACAATCAGTCCCTTCAATGCAGTAGTATGAAGTTCCCCTACTCTTTTCATAACACCATATGGAGAGTAACTCATATTACTCATCTGAGATGAGGCAAAGATAAATCTTTTATTATATTTTTTCAATAAACGGAAAGTGTTTGCCATCATCCGAGTATTGTTATTATTAAACTCAAAAGTATGTTGATACTTCTTCAGATAACGTGAACCACCTACATCAAATGCAAGAAAGAATACAAAGTCAGCATTCTCAATCTTAGATTCAACATAGGTGTTTGGAGTTACACGTAAATCATTTTCAGGACCATAAACTACATCAATACCTGTTACTTCATGTCCCTTTTTCTGAAGATACTCTGAAAGGTATGCCCCAATCTGTCCTTCTGATCCTAAAATAGTTACTTTCATTGGTTTTTAATCTGTTGCTGTATCCACTTATAAGTTTTACGAATACCCTCTTCAAGAGGTTGTGAATAATCCCAACCCAACTTCTCACGAATGAGATCGTTGTTTGAGTTACGTCCACGAACACCAAGAGGACCATCAATATGATTCTTTTCTATATCTTTCTTAGCAACCTTAGCAGCAGTATCAACTAACTGATTGATTGAAACCATCTCTTCCGAACCAATGTTAACTGGTCCAAGGAAGTCTGAATCCATTAATCTTCTAGTTGCTTCGATGCATTCATCAATGTACAGGAAGGAACGAGTTTGTAAACCGTCTCCCCACACCTCGATGGATCCACCTTTCTTCGGAGCATAAGCGACTTTGCGGCAGATTGCAGCTGGTGCTTTCTCTCTTCCACCGTCCCAAGTTCCTTCGGGACCAAAGATATTGTGATAACGGGCAATCCTAACAGGAATGCCATGATTACGATTGTAAGCCAAGTACAATCTCTCTGAAAAAAGTTTCTCCCATCCATATTCGGAATCTGGTGCAGCTGGGTATGCGGAATCTTCACGGCAATTAGGATCGTCAGGGTCAAGTTGATTGTGCTCTGGATACATACATGCTGATCCAGAATAGAATATCTTAGTGGGATTATCTAACTTAGGTCTATTACATTCTGTCCAATCTTTCTTCTCTCCATCAAATGTCTCATTCAATAATCTCTGCTGTTCTAAGACGTTAAGATTAATGGTAACTGAGTTCTGCATGATCTCAGCATCATTCTCACCAGTGAATACAAATCCTGCACCACCCATGTCAGCAGCAAACTGATAGATCTCATGAAAAGGTAAGATGTATCTATAAGGAACTGAGTTATAAAAGTTACCTGCCTCTCCTTTATATTCTAATACTCTCTTTACAAAATTTGGATCACGCAAATCTCCTTGAATAAATTCATTAGCTTCAGTAGCAGAAAACTCTGGATACTTTAAGTCTACACCACGCACCCAGTATCCCTCGGAGCGAAGTCTCTTGACCATGTGACTTCCTATAAAACCACCTGCACCTAACACCAGTGCAGTCTTTTTATATTCACTCATAATAAAACAATAGTTATAGTATGTATTATACAAAAAAATAGGGGTTTATGCAACCCCTAAACGTTAAGAAAATTTTCTTACTCCTTCCGCATCTTTAGGAAGATTCGATACAAAAGCATCATTTGCATTAAGAGCAGCGATCAATCTATCTAATTTTTCCTCTACTCCACCACCATCATTACATCTATCTGGATGTGCTTGTGCTTCAAGTGCCTTTAACCTTGCCTCTACTTCTACATCATACTTTGACATAGATGCTCCACTGGCAGAAAGACCTGCTTTTCCTTTAGCCATGATAATTTTACTAAACTCTTCAGTTATTTATCAATCAAAGATGGCATGTTTTGAAGTACCAGCATTATCATTGGATATGTTTCCTATACCAGTCTCTTCGGTTTCCTCTAATTCATAACTCCAATCTTCTATCACAGTATTAGCAAGCATCCTATCAGACAGAAGATCCATTTCTTCCCTTGCTATCTCTTCAGTCTCTGCATCAAACCAAAAATCAATTGCCTTACCAATCCTCAACAAATGTGGTTTAAGATTGGGAGCAACTAAATGCGTATTTTTCATCACTGCATTACCAGCAGCATCAGATACAGATCCTCTAAGTCTTACAAAGACTAGTGCTTTAAATCTCATTAGAAGTTTTTAGGATGGGTAGTAACGTCACCATGAATCTCACCTATATCATCTATATGGGCATGATCAATATCAACATGGAGACCCTTTTCATAAAAGTCTGCAATTCTCTCTAGTGCATTTGCTATGCGTCCTAGTTCATCACTCATTCTTCATCCTCCATAGGGGTTGACCAACATTCTTCTATCTTACCATCTTTATAATAATATCTTTCTGGATTAGAATCACCCATATCCTCTACACACCATTCAAAGTTTCCATCTTCATAATCTTCTTTCTTAAAAATAGCATATCTTCTCCAGTGAACTATGAAATAAAATTCATCCTTAATCCACTCCTTATCATTACAGAATTCTAATAACCATTCCTCAACATTAGTAGTATCAATACCATTCATTCCTGGTGTAAACTCTTCATCTTCACAATCAACATACTTATAGTCATCAGTCTCTTCTTTATAAAAGTCTTTAAATGTTTCCCAGTCATACTGATAAGCATCAAATTCTTTAGGAGATGTCCACAGTTCTACAGTTGCCATCTGCCATTTACCATAAGAGAAAGTGGTGTCATTGTAATCACCAACTTCTTCACCCTCTACAATAAGGGGTTTAAATTCATCACTCATCTTCCTCCTCCTTAATATAACAAGGTACACCAGCAGGATCAAGCCACTTAGTGTATTCAAAATCCTCCATAGCTTGAGTCAACTGCATACCATTGTCACATAGATACATATCCTTCCATCTAGGAGAATATCTATCCATTTTCTGAATACGGAAATCAGGTTTACCATTCTCTAGAGTTCCAGCCTCTACATAACGATAAGGGAATCTTTCAAGAAGAACATTCATTAGCGATACCCATCAAATTCAGAGTTTGTTGCATTAGGATTAGCAGTTTGTCTATAAACTAAATCTTCTGCAATACACTCCATAATAACATTGTAGTCGGCATCAGGGTCTTCCCCAGTAAGAACCACTTCATTTTGATAATATCTTTTTACTTTCTTATAAAGTTTTGGATTCTTTACATCAAGGAAAATTTCCTTGTTAGCAGCAGCTCTAAGAGTGCTTAAGTCTTTCTTAAACTTTGAAGTAAGCGTCATTGCTTTTGAGTGAACGTTAGTAGTATAGGAACAAATGAATAAAAAGTCAAGGGTTTGAATCCCTTTTCCTTTCTATCTCAGCATCTACAATGTCTTGCAACTTCTCAAATTCCCTAACCCGTTCAATATCCATAAGCAATTGAGATAGTTGAGTAACCACTATAGGTTTTTCATTCATAGACGCAGATCTAACTGCTGCTCTAAGACTTCCTTCTGCTTCTAGTAAATGATCTTTTGTTTGTTGTGATAGTGCCATGTTAGCCCCTCCATATTAGATCTGGCATTTGTTGAGGTTCTCCTCTAAGTAAGAACATTAAAATAAAATAACATAAAAACCAAGAAAAATTAAGAAGTAAGTTCTGTCGCCAGAGAAACTTCCTTACTTTCATCGCAGTCTCTACTTTTTTTACCGCTACAGGATCATATTGATTACCTGTTGCCCTGATGATTTGTTCTATAACAATAGAAACAATAAGCATAATAATAAATGGCAAGAACCAAAAGTCTAAGAAGTTTGCCATGAAAAATAAAAATTCTTTCATCTTCTTACAATAGCAGGAACATCACCATCATCATCGTCATCATCCTCCCAAGGATCTTCCAACTCAGATTTTAACTCTTCTATTCTATCTTGTAAAGCTTTATATTCTTCTAAATCACAACTAGTCTTTTTATCAAAGGTAACACCCATCAATTGCTCACCAGGTTTTACATCCATCATCTCTGGATGAATCCTTTTAGTTACTTCTGTAGTCCATGTATCAGCATTATAATTCCTTACAGTCTGAGATCTTGCTCCTGAAATAACAGAACGCACTGCCCATACTAAAAGAAATATCCATGTTAATGAAAAAACGATGTCCGTAATAGGATTCATTTACTTTTATCCTCGAAAGAATCTACTAACAGGTAAAACCATAAAGCAGTTAATATCATAATCAGTAAAACTCTCAATGAACTGAAAGAAATATCAATCATCGATTAAGTAATTTTTTAATTGGTACTTGTCTTACCTTATCTATAACATCATCTAGTATATCAGTCTCTACCTGATCCTTAATTTGGTCAATAACATTCACATCAAGGTGCATAAACGGTGGAATAATACCAAGTATACGAAGCAATCCATCAAGAAATAATGCAAGAGCAGTGAACCCTAGAATCATACTGATGATAGTTGCTTCTCTATTATGCTTTGCCATTGAAGCTTCATCAATTCTTCTTGCCTCTTCCACAGCAAACTCAATCATAGAGTCTACCTCTTCTTTAGTATAGCAAATTTGCTTGATGGTTTCTTCTGTCATCGAACCTCGAAGTTTAGTTTGCGTACTTTTCGTTTGCGTCGTTGCTCCTGCCATGCAAGATCTTGTGAAGTGAATCCGTCAGGTTTATGTTCTTCGTTAGAACTTATCATGACTACCTTATTTAAGTCAAGTGCGGTCAATTTATCCCCATTTAAAGTGGCCATGTTAGGACAACCACATGATACAGTCTTTCCTGAGTTTGAACTAAGTTCCTTACCACACTCTTTACATCTTACCTTGATCATTTTCTTTAAGCGAATACTTTTCTAAAAGTTTGGGTGAATATTGTTCTACATTACTCTCTACCTTCTCATCTCTCTTTTTCTTTTCTAATGTATACACTCTGTTCCTTAATTCTGTGGAGGAATACTGGTGTCTTCGGAGATGAAAAAATAATTCTATACCATTATCTATACAATATTGCTTTCCTGTGAAGTCTCTGTCTTTATATTCTTCACTCAAAAATCTTACATCAATGTTCTGGGTCTGAAGTAAATTAAGGAGATCAGCCTCTGTCTCATAGACTAGAATCTCATCAACATACTTACATCCTTGGAGTTGTACATACCTTTCATAGACTGATTGAACTGGTTTATTCTTCACACCAGGTCTATCAATAGTAGGATCCACCTGAAGTGCAACTATAAGATAGTCACACAACTGCTTCTCCATCTTCATCATTGTAACGTGTCCTGCATGAAATAGATCACAAGAACTACAATTAAATCCTATCTTCATTTTCAGGTTCCTTTTCTATAGAAATAATTTCAATGTTTTCCACGTCATCCAATTCAATCCAATCTTCAAACTCTGCATAGATTGCTATCTTATCACCTACCAATTTTGCTGATTCTAATTTATCAATAGCCCATTCTCTATTGTGAGCAACGATCTTATCAGTGTCATCAAGTTTCATAATAATCTTTTCTGAAGTATCGGGAGAGGATGTTACTATTGTAGTACTTTGGCGTTCCGTCGTCAAGCGATTCGGTGAGGACTCCATTAACAAAGAGTTGTCTCGTTTCCTCGAAGTTTGTTTTGCCAGCTGTTTTATGTAAGCTGAGCATAGTTCTGCTAAAGTTCTGTCTACCCAATTGTTGAATTTCTTCTTTAAGTTCTGGACAAGACCCATAGTACTTCTTCCAATCAGATTCCGATTTTACTTTTCGTTTCTTACCCTTTGGGGTTCTAAACTTCCAGAAATATTTTCTACCGATGTATTGCCTACCATTTTGATTATTTGTAATGCGGTAGACGAAACCGAAGAAATCATCAATATCGTCAGAAGTGAAATTTGTACCTTGATATAACCAGGGATTTTCATAATCCATCCTAAAAGTGTCATGTCATTCACTTTATTTAGATCCCCCAAATATTTTTACAATATTCCCTAATAGAACGATCTGATGAGAAGAAACCTGAACGGGCAGTATTAATTAAAGACATTCTATTCCATCTATCACGATCTGTCCATGCACTACTGACTCTATCTTGAGCATCACAGTAATCAGAGAAGTCAGCCATCACACAGAAAGGATCATGGTTAAGTAAGTTATCAAGTAAGGGTCTGAATAATTCTTTATCACCCTGACTAAAGTGACCTCCCTTAATAAGATTAATAGTTTCCCAAAGTTCAGGACTCATATGACTCTGAGGATTGTATCCATTCTGCCATAGATCTGCTATACCTTTCTCATCATGACCAAAGAGGAAGAAGTTTTCTTCACCAACTAACTCACGTATCTCTACATTAGCACCATCTAATGTACCAATGGTAAGAGCACCATTCATTTGGAACTTCATATTACCAGTACCAGATGCTTCTTTACCAGCAGTGGAGATCTGCTCAGATAAATCAGCAGCAGGGTATACAAGTTCCCCTAACTTAACACTATAGTTTGGTAAGAATATTACACGCAACTTACCATCCATATCAGGATCATTATTAACCACCTCTGCAATATGACAGATGAATTGGATGATTAACTTTGCCATATAGTAACCTGGTGCTGCTTTACCACCAAAGATTACTGTGCGAGGAACAAAATCTCTACCATTTTTAATGCGAAGGTATTGAGATACTACCCAAAGAGTCATCAAATGCTGTCTCTTATACTCATGAATCCTTTTAACTTGTATATCAAACATGCTTGAAGGATCCACAGATATTCCTAAATGATTAAAAATATATGTGGCAAGGTTATGTTTACCTACTACCTTTGCTTCACCAAACTTCTCTAATAATTCTGGATTATCTTCTAACTTTTTTAAAGACTCCATATTAGTCATCCAATCTTCACCAACATACTCATCTAATACTTCTGTCAGTGCAGGATTGCATGAGGCAACCCATCTTCTTGGAGTAACACCATTCGTGACATTAGTAAACTTATGAGGCCATAGATCATAGAACTCTGGCATCAATTGAGTCTTAACTAATTCAGAGTGGAGTGCTGCAACACCATTAACATGATGAGATCCTACCGTGGCAAGATGTGCCATACGTACTGATTTATTACCACGTTCATCAATAATAGACATCTTCTCTAACATGGATTCATCACCAGGATAATGAAGTCTTACTACCTGTAAGAATCTTCTATTGATCTCATAGATGATCTCCATGTGTCTTGGAAGAAGAGTCTTAAACAATTTAAGATCCCATTTCTCTAAGGCCTCTGGAAGAAGAGTATGATTAGTATATGCAACAGACTTAGTTACAATCTCCCATGCCTGTTCCCACTCCATATGCCTTTCATCAACAAGAAGTCTCATCAACTCTGCTACCGCAATAGCAGGGTGTGTATCATTTAACTGAACTTGCCAATACTCAGGGAATTGTTCTATAGGAATCTCTCTTCTATCAAGACTATTAAGCATATCCTGAAGAGATGCACTCACAAAGAAATGTTGTTGCTTTAATCGAAGTATCTTACCCTGATCTGTACCATCATTAGGATAAAGAACCTTAGAGATAGTTTCAGAAGACACACTCTGTTCTACTGAACCAAGATAATCTCCTATATTAAATGCATAGAAATCAAATGTTTCAGTAGCATCTGCTCTCCATAACCTCAATCTATTACAAGAGTTTACTTTATATCCTAACTGCAAAACATCATAAGGAACTGCTATAACCTGCTCATCAGGAACCCAACGTACCCTATAATTTCCTCTATCTGATACATAATTTTCTACTCTCCCACCAAATCCTACTAATACCGACTCATCTGGTTGACATAATTCCCAAGGCCATTCTCCATGTAACCAGTTATCAGTAACTTCTATCTGCTGATTATCCCTTATTTGCTGCTTGAAGATACCATACTTATATCTAATACCATAACCAGTAGCAGGGACTTCTAACGTTGCTAGAGAATCCATATAACATGCTGCTAGTCTCCCTAATCCACCATTACCCAAACCAGGTTCTTCTGCTACATCAAGAATCTCATCTATGGTATAGTCATATTCAGATAATGCCTGAATTGCTTCCTCTCTTATACCTAAACTGATAAGATTATTATTTAATTGCGGTCCAATTAAAAACTCTGCTGATAGATATGCAACCTCTTTCTGTGGAGATTTTTGAGTATCCAACCAATAGGTCATCATCTGATCTCTCACAGCATAGCATAATGCCATATAGAAATCATGTTTGGTAGCAATCTCAGGTCGTTTACCTAATGTATAGTAAAGACGTTCCTTAATACCATTATAAAGATTGTTTTTCATTATCCTCCAACAAGTTTGTCATAATCATCAGCACCATCCAGAATGGCTTTTTTCATATCTTCCAAGTCCCACTCTATCTCAGAGTTTGAATCCTGAGAAGGTGTCTTTTTTGACATCTTGTTTGATTCCTCCGACGACATAAGACTCTACCTCCGTCTCTTGTGGTGCTACTTGAAGTCCCTTAGAACTAATCCAATGCTCTGTCCAAGGAAGAGGATTATTTTTAGCAGGAATATTATATGTAGGTTTTAAACCAATAGATCTTAATCTACGATTTGCAATCCACTCAACATACTGATGTAAAAGTTTATCATTCAATCCTATCATACTTCCATGTTTAAACAAATAATCAGCCCATTTTTTTTCTTCATTCACACACTTATCAAACATATTATATGTCCACTCCTCTTCTTCTTTTATAATCTCAATCATGTCTGAATCATCACCCTTTCTCCAGTTGTTTATTATATTCTGCGTCAAAGCAAGGTGTTGGTTTTCGTCACGAGCAATAAGGGATATGATTTTTGCTGATCCTTCCATGAGTTTAAGCTCACCAAATGCAAAACTACAAGCGAAAGACACATAAAAGCGGATACCTTCAAGAATGTTGACATTTGCTACTGCCCTATAAAGTTTACGTTTAATTTCTTTCATCTCTAAAACAGGTAGAGATGTATTTAATGAGGAATCCATATCTTTCCATAAAGAACTTTGACCCCACTGTTGTGCTTCATTTATAAATTCATCATATGATTCTGTTACACTAGCAGCACGTTCTAGAATACGATCATCTTTAATAATAGTATCAAATACCTCAGATGGATCTGGATATACATTCTTAATTACATATGTATATGATCTACTATGAATCATCTCCATAAAAGACCATACCTCCATACATGCTTCTAACTCAGGTAGAGAACAGTAAGGTAGGAAAGCCATACCAGGAGCACGGCCTTGTACGCTATCAAGCATGATCTGGTATTTAAGATTGCTCGTATAGATGTGCTTCTGTTCTGGACGCAATTTTTGATAGTCTCCACGATCTTTTTGTAATGATACTTCTTCTGGTCTCCAAAAATATCCTAACTGTTGTTTAGTTAAATTTTCAAACTGAGGATACTTAAAATTATCATATCTTTGAACTCCCAAAGGAGCACCAAAGAACATTGGTTGCTTCTTAGTGTTCACGTTTGCGGTATTAAATACCGTCATTCCTTTCACGTTAGATGGCACAGGATTCACACTCCTCTTCATTAGCATTATCTAATTCGGCAAGCAAATTGTCAAGCTTAGATTTATCATCATCCACTTCATCAGTCTTCATATCATGAGTGTTCTGATAGTAAGATGTTTTCCAACCATACTTATAGGTTGTCAACAAATCATTTGCCATAACAGTTGTTGGAACCTCATTATCAGGATAATGCTCTGGATTATAACTCCAGTTACCACTGATACCTTGATCAAAGAACTTCTGCATAACTGCAACTACATTAATATACCCTTTATTATCTGGCATATCCCACAATAAAGTATAATTATTCTTTAAAGACCCATAAGACGGAACCACTTGCTTAAGAGGCCCTTGCTTTGATTTCTTAATGGACAAGTAATCTCTAGGTGGTTCAATTCCATTGGTTGCATTTGACACAACGGAACTGCTCTCCGATGGCATCTGTGCAGACAATGTTGAGTGCCGTAAACCGTGTTTAAGGATAGATGCTCTAAGAGATTCCCAGTCATGTTGTAGTGGTTGAGAACAAATCTCGTCTACGTCTTTCTTATATGTATCTATAGGTAAGATTCCATCCGAATACTTCGTGCGTCCAAAATTCTCACACCATCCTTTCTCCTCTGCCAGTTTATTTGATGCCTTTAAAAGATAGTACTGAAATGATTCAGCAAGTCCATGAACAGCATCTGTTGCCTCTTGAGAGTCATATTTAAATCCAAGTTTAGCAAGATAATGTGCAAGACCAATAAACCCTACTCCAAGACTTCTACGTGCCTTTGTGGCTCTTTCTGCTGCAATCACAGGGTAATCTTGGTAATCAATCAATTCTTCTAACCCACGGACTGCAAGATCACATAAGTCCTCTAATTCTTCATCCGATCTCACCTTACCTACATTCACTGCACTTAGAATACAAAGAGCAATCTCTCCTGTATGATCATCAATATGCTGAATAGGATAGGTAGGTAGAGTAATCTCCTGACAGAGGTTACTCATCTCAATCTTATCTTTAAATGATGAGTGCTCATTACAGTGGTCTATATTCATGATATAGATACGACCAGTCTCTGCTCTCTCCTTTAATAAGTCGAGGATAAGTTCTTGGGCTCCAACTGTGGTTCTTGGGATGGATTCATCTGATTCGTAACTGCAATATAAGTCATCAAACTTATCGGTCCCAAAACTCGCATACAAGCCAGGACAATCATGAGGGGAAAATAACGTGATTTCCTTATTTTGGATAAAACGCTCATAGAATAATTTACTTAACTGGATGGAGTAGTCGAGTTTTCTGACTCGGTTGTCTTCTGTTCCTTTGTTGTTTTTGAGGACGAGGATGTCTTGGATTTCCTGATGCCAGATAGGAAAGTGGACAGTAGCTGATCCTCCTCTGATACCGTTTTGCGTACAGCATCTGACAGTTGACTCAAATTTTTTAAGGAAGGGGACCACACCTGTGTGCTGAACTTCTCCACCCCTGATTTTAGAATTGATTCCCCTGATTCTACCTGCGTTAATACCGATACCAGCCCTCTGTGCGACATATTTGCCAATAGCCATATCACTGCTAAAGATACTATCGAGGGTGTCATCAGCATCAACCAGAACACAAGATGCAAATTGACGAATGGGTGTTCGTACTCCCGCCATGATGGGTGTTGGGATGTTGATTCTGTGTCTACTGATTGCGTCGTAGTATCGTCTGACATAATTAAGCCTCGTTTCTTTTGGGTATTCTGCGAAAATTGTTAATGCGATCAACATATACATGAACTGAGGTGTTTCAAACACCTGTCCTGTACTGCGATCTTGTACAAGATATTTATCTACGACCTGCCTAAGACCAGCATATGTAAACAAAAAATCTCTATTATGATCAATGTATCCATTTGCTTTTTCGATATCCTCTTTGGAATACTTTGAATAAATGTCACCATCATAAACCTCCTGAGTAACACATTTGACAATATGGTCTTCTAAATTAGGAAGTTCTCTACTTCTTCCATAAAGACTCTTTCGTATAGAAAATAATAACAGTCTTGCAGCAACAAACTGGTAATTAGGATGATCTAAATCAATAAGATCACTAGCACTCTTAATAAGGATCTCTTGAATCTCTGCAGTAGTAATACCATCATAGAATTGAATCCCTGATTGAATCTCTACTTGACTCGCAGAGACTCCTGCAAGACCTCTGGTGGCATCCTCAACCATCTTATGCATCTTTTCAAGGTTAAGGGCCTCAGTCCCTCTTCCATTTCTTTTTTTGACTTTAATGCCGTTACTCATATTCGTTTCCAAGTGTTAAATTGAAGTTTTGCTTTAAGTCCATCATATACATTTGATTCTACTATGCTTTGAACATCATGTCCAGCAAGAACCATGTCATTTATATCTTTTTCGGGGATATTTTTTGGCCAGATGACCACGGATCCTCCACTTGAGATGGTGTTGGAGATTCTTGTCGTAATTTCTTTAGACCTTGGTTCGTTATCATAAACCCAAACAGGATTGCTAACACCCCACTTCCCAACATCACCGTCTGCACCGCACATAGCGATGCTATTGCAAAGGAACGTACTGTCGAACGGTCCTTCTGTAACGAAGACTGGAGCATCTCTTCTGATGTTATCCAGTCCGTAGATCTTTGGTGAGTCATCATTAAACATTACGGTGAGATATTTAGGTTGGATCCAAGGGTCTAAACTTCTTCCTTGAAATCCAATAAGGGTATCCTCATAAAAAAGAGGAATTACAATTCTAGCATGATCCTTATCAATATTGTCAAATGTTTTCTTCTGTGAGTTAGTCCATGACTTAAATTTATCCGCATAATAAAATTCAGTTGGATTTAATTTTCTCTTTTTAAGATAATCACTTGCTCGTGAATTTGTTGAAGCCTTTGGAAGATCTAATTTTGGTTTGAACTTAGGTGTTTCAAACTTAAAGACAGGTTCTTCTACTACACTTCCTCTGCCTGTGCTACCTTGTTTAAATCTTTCAAAAACGTATTGTTTATGAACAACAGGATCTATCTCCTTTAGAAAATTACTAAAGGTCATAGAAGCACCACAGTTGTGACATCTATAATTTACATCTGCCTTTACAGTATAAAGATATCCTCTAGTCTTGGTCTTATTTTTCTTAGAATCACCACAAATAGGGCATCGAAAATTATATAAATCCGACTTAACCCTTTTGAATTTTACTAACCTAGAAGATATTAATCCAATATATTTGGAATCAATGAGATTCATTCAGAAGGATTATTCTGCAACCATCATACTCGTTGTAGGTGTTGGTGTCAAGGATGCTCCTATAACTCTCTGACCAACTGGACTAACTACAAAACTTATTATACTTAACGCACCAAAAATACTCCACATCTTCTTCTCCATAACTCGAAGACGTTGATCTACCAAGCGAATATCTCTCTCACATCCTGCTTTAATCTCCGCACTTTGACGGTTAACTTCCCTGTGAAGCGATTCCACTTTCTCAAATAATACTGCATCTATTCTATCCTGCTTATCTAATTTTTCATCATGGACAGCAAGCATCTGGCCCATCTTAATTGAATTATCACTTAGCGTTTCTATTACACGTTCTAATCTTTCTACTATGGCATCACTGGTTCTCATTTTTTCTTCATCCAACGCTTTCTAGATCCCACTCCTAACGATACATACTTCTTCCTTCTCTTCATCATCTTACCCATAATAGGATCAAATCCTGCAGTAGGGCCTTTAGCATTTGCCTTGCTACTAAAACCAGCAGCAGTAGGAGTACTACCTGTGGTCATCATCTCTTCCCTGATGATATCGATTATGCGATCAAGTTTTTTCTTTTCCATCTTGGATCCCATCCAATTGAGAGAGACAATACTCATCAATTTCTACATCATGTATAAAACAATGAGGATATTCAGGCAATTTATCTAAGAAAATAACAAATGTTTTCATAACACTCCATAACTCTTCCTCTATTTTAAAGAACAGCATTGGAGTAGTTGCTTCACCAAATATATTATAAAGAATAATAAAGTGATTAAGAAGAAGGTGAGTTTTAAGCTCACCTGTATTCTTATACCTTTTCAATAATCTTTTAATATATTTAAAATGATTTAAGTCTTTTTCAAAATCTTCTTTAGTTACTGCCTGAGGATTTTCATAATTTTTTATAGCAAATAATGGAAAATTTTGAGCATTCAATTCATTGAAAATCATATCATATTATGCAGTTTAAAGAAAATTTAGAAGGTTGTATCAGCAAAACCAACTAAGAGTGCAGTAGTTCCAAGTCCAACGATACCTGAACCATCTACAGATCCTGTAGATTCATTGGGTTCAAAGGATCCACTCATGTATGTACCAGCACCACCAACCTGTCTATCAATACCTAGCGGTAAAGCAGCACCAGCAGCAGTACCAACACCAGGATTTATAAATGTCTTAATAGCAGCAGTTCCATCATAGAATGAAGTAACTGTTCCCACTATACCATAATCCATATTGACTTTAAGTTTGGTAGCCGCAGTTAAATTACTGAACGTAATTGTAGCACCCACACCTACTGGAATTTGATCACGGATAGTAGAGAATCCAGCAGTTGTAACACCTGGTCTACCAACAGTGAAGGAAGTACTTCCTACAGAAGCAATTGGTGCGTTGGTCTTACCTATTCCCTGATTAGTGTTAATAGTAACAGAACTTACACCTGCAACGACTCCTGTTAGATCAGATTCGGCAACAAAGAAGGTTGTAGTACCTACACCAACACCACCATCGGCAACCTTAGTTGCTGATGTAAATGCTGCACTAACTTGTGCAAATACATTATTCGCAGTTTTTAACGCAGTAGCTGCAGGAGCAGTAAACGCAAATGCTACTCTGTTAGTAATTTGTCCAGCAAAGTCAGCACCAGCAAGTCCAGTCAAACTATAAACTTCTTGTATACCTCCTGCACTACCACTAGCATATCCACCAGGACCACCAGTAGATGCAATACCAACATTAGTATAAGCGTTTATATCACCAACGGCAGAAACAGCATATCCAGTAAGAACACTACCCTCATCTCCATTATTAATATTAAATGGAGTGACACCAATTGTTGTTCCAGTAGAAACGAAAACATTTTCGTTGTAAACTAGATGGACATATGCAGTAGCGGCAGGTGCAACTTTAGTTGTACCACCAGCAGAAACAGTAATATTACTTGCTTGATTAGGATCTTCAAAGAATACTGCGACTGGAGTTGCAGGAGCAATACCTGTATGGTGTGTTGCATTTGCTGCTGCAACAGTAGTACCATCAAAATTAATTGATAGATTAGGAACAGTGTTAAGACCAGCAATTGGAACTAACACTTCATCGGTATAGATCGTACCTAAACCTGAATGTTCAGTTGTTGCATAACGTCTGTATATCCATCCACGATCATCAGCAAAACAGTTCCAAGGAGTGTTATTCCTATCTGTATCATTTAAGAACTTAGGTATGGCATAATTATTAGCCCAGTTCTCCGAGTTCGTTGAAATACCCCAAAGTGCCATTCTTTTATCCTTCTGAAAATTTTTTCGTAAAATTATTTATAAAAACTAGAGACCCAAGATTTGCCTCTGATTTACAAGTATGCTTTAGATATATTAGTAGCAAATCCTATGACTGTAGTAGCTGCTGCCAATACTGCGGCTGCTCCTACTACCCATTTTTCTACTACTTTTAATCGCTCACGAAGCTCATCTTGCTTCTCTTCCAATCTCTCAATTTTTAATTGCATTACAGTGATACGTGTCTCCTGAGAGGCATCAAGTCCCAAATCAGTCATCTTTTTAATTAGATCTCAACTATATATCCCTAAACTTTACTCATAAAATTTTGAAAGGAAATTCCCTCTTTAAAAGCAGGTTTATTATGCTTCTTTTTACTACCAATCTTCTTCTTTAAAGTGGCATAAGCATCACCAAAAAGATTGTTATCCTGCATAGTCGTGTCTTCTTTTTGATATTTTTTATATTTCTTATCAGTACCAGGTTTGTAATGTGGTTTATCCCCTTTCTTTTTCATAGACCACATTAACTTAAACATATCAGCAGTCTTTTCCTTCTTGGTTTTACTACCAGGAAGTCCTTTGAATCTACCATCATCTAATGCTCTCTTAAAGGCAGCAGCAGTTCCCCCAATCTTTGACTTAGGTTTCCAAGGTTTTGTCTTTTCTTTCTCTGCCTTCGTATGACCCCAACCAGGAGGTGAGACTTCCTGAATATCCTGAGCGAAATCCTTTGCTGCTTTTTTACTAATACCCTTTTTCTTTCTCTCCTCTGGATTAGACAAGAGATATCCAAAATATCTTTGTTGCTTCTTAGAGACGGCTGGCATTTTCAGATCCTCCTTGGAAGTCATGAATACTTTCAGATCCCCCTACAGCAAAAGGATTATACTTTGCTGTAGCAATTTCATACATTTTTTCATGTATATTATCCTCAACTACCTCTTCAATTACTTCTTCTTTAGAGTATTGGGGATTGTATGCATCATCTGCATCGGATGATCCATACATATCAAATCTATCATTAGTAGCTATGGGCATATCATCATGGGGATGAGGGATATCATCAAACCATTCATCAAGTGGGAGTCTATGTAAAAGCATTATCCTTTGGGATAGCGACCCTGTGATGGGTCTTTAGCACGTTCTGCAGCATTTTCTTGGTCAACTTTTGCTTGATGAGCACGGACCTTTGCTTTTTCTGCAGGACTTTGTGGTTTAATTTTATCACGTTTTGTCAAGACCCCATCACCATGTTGCTTTTTAAGTTTAGCAACAACGTAATCAAAGGCTTTGTCTTCCCTTACACCTCTCTTTGCTTGATGCTCTGCAGTTCTTGCTTTCATTGCATCTAAACCAGGAGCACCTTTCATACCTTTCTTATCCATCCACTTCTTAGTTCTCTTCTGGATCTTTTCCCCTTGTCCTGAATGCACATCACTTTCTCTAATATCATCAGGTACTAAGTCTTCACTACCAGAAACATACTTTGCATGTGCCTTTCTTGCTAATTTTCTCTTTGCTCTTGCACCAGCATCCATTGCCTTCTCAGCTTTCTTCTCTGGTTTCTTTTTACCGATAAAAGTGAAAGACCTTTCATTTAAAAATTGATTAAGATTTTTCATTAATCTGCTATCAGAGTGTAAAAGAGTTCTTCAACATCTTCCTTCTTCATTGAAGCAAAGGTCTGAGCAAGATTTGCTTGCTTCTTAGTCCTTGTACTGTACTTATTAGGATTATCATCAACAGTTTTTGCAAATTGTTGAACACTCTGACCTGCTGCCTTGGCTTTTCTAGTAAATGCACCTGGTCTCTTCACTGCTTTCTGAATCCAATCCTTTTCTTCAACTGCTGCTACTTGTGAAGCAGGAGCTTTCTTTACTCCAAACTTATTACCTTTGTAATTAGGAGTGTCAGTCTTGTCTGCATTTACTACTGGAGTATCCTTCATGGTATAATTTGCTTTTTCAAGTTCCTTAACTTCTTTACCGACTATACCCTTAGCTTTTGTACCAAGTACCCCTTCTACTGCATAAGAATCCTTTATGTAAGCATGTGTTTCACTCTTCTTACCTTCTTTCTCCCTAGTAGATCCCTTAGCATGTTTCCAACGATGACCTGATTTCTGTGCATCTTCTGCTCCCTTGTCACGTTGCCACTTAGCATAGTCACGTTCTTTCTTAGCTTGCTTCTTCTTACCATGCATACTGTCATAAGTAGCATCTCTAGTACCTTTTCTTGCCTTATCAAAAGCAATAACTGCCTTTACCTGATCAGGAGTGTCTTTTTGCTTCTCTTGAAGATCTACTTCTCTCTCAGAAATTACTCGACCACCAATTGATGCAACTGCTTCAGTCATCTTAGGATTAATAACAACCTTATTTTTAACCTTTTTCTCCTTAACTACTTTCGCTGCTTCCACATCAGTCATTGGAACATCATCAGCAATTTCAATGAGATCATGTCTCCAATTAGAGAAGGATTCTTTTTTCACGTTCTTTTTTGCAATAAGTTTTTCTCTTTCTCTACCAAGTCTACTCATATTAAATCTTGCATGACCAGATGCCTCACCCTCGTCTCTGGCAAAATCCATTGCCTTGCGGGTTGTTTTCTTCATAAGTTTATTCTTTCTATCCAATCTATCATCAATACTTCTTTCTGCTTCATCGAGTTCTACTTCTTCCTTAGATAACGGAGCTCCCAAAGTTGCTAATTCCTTAGTTGATGTCTCCATCTGCTTGTCAAGAGCACTGTTACCCTGCTCCCATCTCTTTATATCCTTCTCTTCTTCTTTCTGATTAGCATTAGCAACATGATCCAAATATATTCTAGATATATCATTCAATGGATTTAAAGATGACATGGTAAGCCCTAACTCTTCTTTTTCTTATATTTATTTATAAACTGTCTTCCGTAAGACTGACCAGGAACCATCGATTTAGCAAAATTAAGATACGCATTTGTACCTACTAAGCGTTGATCTGAGTTATTTTGACCTGGTTTTACTGCTTCCATCACATCTTTTACCCATGATTTGAACATATAGTCCTCTTTTGTCACACATATAAGGTGATTTGTACCTCTCCGAATGATTTCACCTATTAATCCTGTGTTTAAATTCTCTACAATGTCACCAATCTTATAAATTAATCCCTTTACATAGTTCTCTCTGAGTCCTTTTTGATCATCTCTTGGTGCAATTTCCCATAACTCATAAGACTCTTTTACTTTTTTCTTCTTACCTTTCATTCCAGTACGAACAGCATCAAAAACTGCTTGTGCATCCGCATCTTTCAATCCTTTAGGGGTTCCACGTCTAAATGAGTCAAAATCATCGTCTTGAACTGCTTTTCTCATCTTAGATGCAGACATTCCTTCCACTCCTTCTGCATCAGAGTCCCTTACACCAGCTGAAATAACCCTAATTTGGTCAAAATCATAGAGTTCACCGTTGTATTTGACCGCTAAATTCTCAAATTCTGCTTGTCTGTCTGCTCCAACAATAATATTCACACTATCAAACCCATCTGCATCCGCAGTTTTAAGTACATCAAAGATAGATTTCATCTCTGCATCATTAACAATCTCTTCCTCATAATCAGGGAACATCTTCTTCATATAAGAGATCTTCATATCAGGATCAAGAGGATTTTTCTTTGGATCATGCGATCTAGAAGGATAAATCTTCAATGGACCACCTGCGGCTGCCTTTCTTGCTGCTCCTAATAACTTTTCATGACCTACAGTTGGTGGATTAAACCTACCAAATGCAGTTGTAAGAGTCTTACCTTCCTTTTTATCCCCTTCTTCCTCTGGTTTTTTCTGTAAAGGTGCTCCTGCAAGGTCATCATCCTTCCGACGTTTCAACATTTGTTGAACTGGACCTTTAGGTTGCTTCTTCCCATTCACAGGAAGATGGGATGGACGACCTGGAGTTTGATCTGGATCTCTACCTGGTCTCTGATTCTTATTGAAAAATCTTAACTTATCTCCTTCTGTTTTTGCTACAAATTCTCCACTACGATCCAACCAACCACCATGGCCATCGCTCTTGAGTCCTAATTTCCGTGCCTGTGTTCCTGCCTTAGACTCAGTTTCAGTTAAAAATTGGAAAAAACTCTTCATATAATTTACTGTTATACTATATTTAGCATTTTAGAAAGATGTAATATCAGCAGCCTTCCAATGAGGAGAAGAACTCGCTGACCTAGAACCTGCATACAATATCATATTAGTAACCATTTCATTGGCCTTAGTTTTATTTTTTTCAAATATATCAATCATAGATCCTCCCAAATATTTTCCAAAAATAAATTGTGCTCTTGCTCTTACTTTTAGATTACGTGAGTCTAATTTAGTAGAAAAATTAGGATGATCATATAAAGCATTAAATAATTCTTCCTTTGATTCAAAAGATTGATTAGTATATCTATTTACAAATTGAAAAACTTTATTACAGATAGGATCCTTAATTGCCTCATCCATATCATCATCCATTTCCTCAGAAATTCTTACTGCTTTATCAATAACTGCTTTTTGATTAGTAAGAGAAAAAATAGTCCCTGCTGATGAATTTACTTCACCCAAAACATCTCCAATAGATTTTCCTGCTAAACCACCATCAAGAGCTTTTGTACCACCAGTAATTATACCTTGATAGGAATACGTTGGTGCTTTTCCTTTACTTTCTCCCGAAGAACCTTTATCTCTAAACTGCAACATAATATTTCCTTTATTTGTAAACTTTATATAAACATCTTTTGAACTAAACACATCCTTTGTTTTACTAAAAATATATCCATGATATCCAATCTGCTGACTCTTTAATGCCTTTGCCACATCCCCTTCAATAAAATTAATGGTTTTTATAATTGTAGTTTTCCTATCAGGAGATTTCTTAAGCGATAATGGAAGCAATTCTCCTTTATTAATCAAATCTTTTATAAAAGCATTTAACACTGAAAAATCTTGAAAATTTTCTATGGATGTAAGTGTGGTTCCATTACTTCCTAATTTATATTTAAAATTCTTTCCTGCGGCTGCAGTCTTTAACAATCTTTGTGCATATACGGAAGCAAGATAGATATCTGCAGGACTCCATTTATTAATATTATTAAATACTAAAGAATTTTTTCCTTCTAATAAATTTGCTTTCTTTGTAGCATTATTAGTATGCTTCCAAAGTTTATCAAGACTTCCAAAAACATTAACATCTCCTCTTACATAATATAAATCTATACCTTTAGGTTTTATTTTATTATAAGTTTTCTTTGATAGAGTTTTCGTAGCAGATAAAAGTTTATTGGCTATATTGATTGATGATTTATACCAATCATTATCTTTAATTAAAAAAGTCTCTATAGACTGAAGGGACACACCTGGAGTGACTACCTTTCTAGAGACTGCTCTTATTTCTCTTTTATATTGTTCTTGAAATTGAATATAATTATCTATAGTATAAGGTAAAGGAGCACCTCTATAATCCACAATTGCACTAAAGAGGGCCTGTGCTGCTTCTGCTTGTTTGGGGGAATCGGCCATCCTTCACACTTTCTAGTTATTTATTATACCCACCTAGTAACTGTGAGTTCAATACTATTATCCTCCATCTCCCACTCTTCTTCTACTTGAAATCCCATTTCCTTAACAGTATTATACACTGTCATTCTTGCATATTGTTGAGTAACCTTCTCAACAAACCTCTTTGGAGGAACTGGATCTTTCCAAGTTTGTATATCAGCAACTAATTCATACTCTCCATTACTATTCAAACGAAATCCAATATCGTTCCCTATAGAAACATCTACCTTTACCTTTTCATGTTGATGATCAATAGGATTAACTAACTCTTGATCCTCTTGAACATCATATTGTAAAAGTTCTAAAGCCTCAATTAGTTGTGGTTTGTTCCTCAGTTTGGTCTTGATTGTGCTGAAGTGCGACATTGTTAGAGTAAAATTCTGGTTTAAATTGACGAGTTTCTAATTCTCCAAGTTTATTATCTATTTCTCTAGTGAGTTCTACACACTCATTAGATGTTGCTCCCATAACTTCTTCGGTTACTCTACCATCTTGTCGGATAGTAAACTTAAGTGTTTGTTGTCTAGGCATTAGTCTCCCTTTCAATGAGATTGAAGATCTCTGGAGGTGCGGTTGGTAAGTCCCGCATCCATTCGTAAATTGCTGCATCATATTCAGCACTATGTTTGAATGCTTCCATTGCAAACTCAGTTTTTAGTTCTACTTCTCTATTATCATTCAATGCATCTAAAAACCTTTCATACTGATTAGGATTAGTTAGTAGAGAAACATACTTGTAATTTTTTGCTGCTGACCTTATCATACTAGGACCACCAATATCAATATTTTCTATAGCTTCATCAATAGTTACATCTGGTCTACGAACTGTTTCTTTGAATGGATATAAGTTTACTACCACAATATCAATTAATTTAATATCATTTGCATTACGATCTATATCATGTTGAGGATTACCACGTTGAGCAAGAATGCCACCATGAATCTTTGGATGTAATGTCTTTACTCTTCCATTCAAAATCTCTGGTGAACCAGTATACTCGGATACTTTCATTACAGGAATACCTGCTGCCTGAAGAACAGCATGAGTTCCACCACTAGATATAATCTGATATCCAGCACGAACTAATCCTTCTGCCAAATCTACAATACCTGTTTTATCCGAAACACTTAGTAATGCGTAATAACTCATAGGTCTCCCTCTGCACGGTTTTCTGATTGATGGACATCAAATTCTCCACCAGGATATCTTGCTTTAAGTTTATCTACATTCATCTCAATAATTTCATCGAATGTAGTATCTAGTGCCATACAAGCTTGTGCCAAATACCAGCATATATCTCCCAACTCTCTCTTCATATGGAAGATATTCTCTTCATTATAGGGTTTACCTTGGAGAATGATTTTCTTTACTACTTCAGTAAACTCACCTGACTCAGCAGTCAATCCAAGTGCAGCAGTTAACAATCTAGGAACATCTGCATCATTCTCAATATCCAGTTCAGTGATACGAGAAAGTAATGCTGCTAGATCTGTACTAGGAAGACTAGTAACTTCAGTAACAAAATCTAGATATTTATTGGTGTCAACAGTCATTGATAAGAAAATAAAAAATCATTTACAAGACTATCTGCTTTTTCTTTACCAAACTTACCAGTCAGAAATCCTCCCACTGGATCTAGTTTAGTCATATAAGCATCAAAATCTTTATATACACTGGTATCAGTTCCAGTTGGTTTTTCCAATTCTATCATATCAACATAACATTGTAAATACTTTTTAAACATATCAAGATGATCATCAACATCTTCAGGTGTACAATAGCGAATGTAAATATTTTCAGAGAAATGATTACCTGGTTCAAAGAACCGATACTCACCTTCATGTTTTGGTAACCCATCCACAGAGAACAAATAGTTTTCCGTGGGATGTTGGAAGTCAAATACTATAATGATTTTCTTTTCAGAAAACTTCATTAAATCCATCCCAAAACAGGGAAGGTTACTTCCAGTCTTGGGATATGCTATACAGTTAAAGATATCAACATTCTTCCCATCAGTTATATCCACCTGTCTTGATTTAAGAAAGTGTGGATGCGAATGAGTGATAGCATTCAAATAAGTTCCTTTACCTTCCCAACCTGCCCATAGACCTTCTATCTTCATAGGCAACATGGATCTATAAGTACTAATATAGTTTTGCCAAATAGTCATTAGAATTTAAAGTCATTAAAAGATTTTTTAGGTTTATCTTCATGTACATATTCTTCTTGTCCACTATCAACAATATCTTCTTGGGCTTTCTGTTCGCAATCATATAATCTCATCTTTGCACGGTCAATACCTACAACAAATCTTTTATTCATTGTAGGATCATTATACCTATTCTTCAATTG
>Ga0310344_10000872_pt1 | contig 23552 bp, 25 predicted proteins | sample HC15DNA20200_MG_FD_203801 | JGI IMG/M metagenome (GOLD analysis project Ga0310344, IMG submission 203801) | Marine microbial communities from station ALOHA, North Pacific Subtropical Gyre - HC15-DNA-20-200_MG | ecosystem: Environmental > Aquatic > Marine > Oceanic | place: Pacific Ocean: North...
AAATAACAAAACGTTATCCGGATATAAAAGTCTGGGTTAACGACTTATACTATCCAGTATATAATTTCTGGAAGCAATTACAAGAGAAAGGAGATGAACTCTCAAACTTCTTAGAAGCATTGAAAGTAGCGCATTCTATACCAGAGGATGCTAAGCGTCTGTTTCGCCACGCTAAGGAGCATATAGGCACCGATGGTGACGAGTTCAAGGACGCTATCCGATTCTATATAATCAATAAGTGTTCTTTCTCTGGTTTATCTGAGTCATCCTCATTCTCTAAGCAAGCTAGTGTATCTAATTTCTCTATGCGAGGGATCAGTAAACTACCTGCTTATCAGAAGATTATAAAGGATTGGAAGATAACCAATCAGTCTTATGAAGAGTTACTAACAAATGATCCTAGTATATTTACCTATTTAGATCCTCCTTATGAGATTGGATCTAATCTATATGGTAAGAAGGGTTCAATGCATAAAGCATTTAATCATGATGTCTTTGCTGAAAACTGTTCTTATTATAAAGGTCATCAATTAATTTCTTATAATGATTCCTGTATGATTAAGGATAGATTCAACAGCAAATGGTCTGTAGATACTTACCCTTTAACATATACAATGAGATCTAGAGGTTCTTATCTAGAGGATCAAAAGAAAAGAGACGAGTTGGTTTTATACAATTATGGAATCTGAATTCGTAAGGCACTTACCTTGCGACACGTGTGGATCATCAGATGCAAATAGCTTATACACTGATGGACACACTTTTTGTTTCGTCTGTCATAGTCGTACATCAGGCGATATGGACAATCACACTCATCAAATGAGCGACAAAATCCACCTTAAAGGCTCAGCCGAACGGCTGCAGAAGAGGAATATATCACAAAAAACATGTCAATTCTATCAAATCTATCAGTATGATCAGACCTTAAGATTCCCTTACTTCACAGAAGATGGAGTTCTGCAGGGAGTTAAAACAAAAACTAAACGCAAGGACTTTAGATATGAAGGAATTTCCACTAATACCTTATTCGCTCAGCATCGCTTTCCTAGTTCTGGTAAACGCATTGTTGTTACTGAAGGTGAATTAGATGCTGCGAGCTGTTATGAATGCATGCCTGGATGGCCTATGGTATCCTTACCGCATGGTGCAGCGTCGGCAAAGAAGGATATACAGAAACAGATACCGCTATTCCAGGGGTATGATGAGATCGTATTATTCTTCGATAGCGATGATGCTGGAAGGAAGGCGGCAGAAGAAGCTTGCTCGGTATTACCGCCAGGTAAGGTTAAAGTCGCTAGACTCGAGGGGTACAAGGATGCTTCGGAGGCACTCCAAGAGAATGATTCGGAGGCTGTAAGGAAAGCTATATGGGACGCGAAACCCTATCGACCAGATGGAATTATTGATGGAAAATCATTAAAAACACTAGTCACAACACCACAACAACCATGTCAACATGAGTATCACTTCAAAGGAATACAGGAGAAATTACACGGGATCAGGTATGGAGAGCTTACAACAATTACTGCGGGCTCTGGTACAGGAAAAACATCATTCTGTCGGGAGCTTGCAGCTAGACTATGTGACCAAGGTGAATGCGTTGGGATCCTGGAACTTGAATCAAGTAATAGGAGAACCGCCCTCGGACTCATGTCTGTCGTTGCACAAAAACCCCTTCACATAGGTGAGCACTCAGAAGAAGAACTCGGAGATGCCTTTGAGCGTAGTATTGCCAATTGGAATCTTTATTGTTTTGATGGGTTTGGAAGTTTTGATCCAGATGTCATATATAACAGAATCGAATACATGGCGACCGGACTCGATTGTAAGGTGGTATTCTTGGATCACCTCTCAATTCTCTTAAGTGGTCTTGATGGTGATGAACGGAGAATGATAGACACCACTATGACCAGACTACGATCTTTAGTAGAACGTACAGGCATAGCATTATTCCTTGTATCTCACCTTAGAAGAACAAATAGCGATCAAAATCATGAAGAAGGAGCACGGGTCACCCTGGGACAACTTAGAGGATCTGCTGCAATTGCTCAACTTAGCGATCAAGTCATTGCCCTCGAAAGAGATCAGCAGACCGATGCTGCTAGAAGTTTTACGACAGTTAGAATTCTTAAAAACCGCTATTCTGGCGAAACTGGCAAAGCATGCGAACTAGAGTACGATCTTAACACCTGTAGATTTATCGAACATGAAACTCAACCCGAATTCAACCCAACCACAGATTTTTGAAGGAGGTTACAACCACCCATGGTATGAATATTTAAAGAAACCTAAACCACCTACTAAAGAAGCCGTTGAAAAAGCACAATTCAGAGATAAAACCTATCGATGGAACGGACGGTAGAACTATTGTATTCGATCTGGAGGCTAACGGATTACTAGATGATGTTACCCGTATCCACTGTATTGCATACTATGATTCAGAGACAGATGAAATTCATTCTTGTAATGATGAATGTAATTGGAAAAACCCAACGGGAGCTGGTAAAGGTATGTCGTCTCCTATTGTTCGAGCAATACAGTACCTCGAACAAGCTTCGACTATTATTGGCCATAACATTATTGGTTATGATATACCAGTTATTCGTAAACTCTATCCATTCTTTAAGCCTCTTGGCACTGTTATTGATACCCTGCTCCTTAGTCGCCTCTATCATCCACGACTTATGTCACTAGATAAAGATCGTAATTGGAGTCATATGCCACTTCAGCTGTATGGACGTCATTCACTTGAAGCATATGGTTATAGATTAGGAGAGTACAAAGGAGAATATGGAAAAAATACTGATTGGAAAGAATGGAGTCAAGAATTAGAAGATTACTGTAAACAAGATGTTGCTGTTACTAAAAAACTATGCGACCACTTCCACCCATACCTGAGTGGATTACGTTAGAACACCAGGTAGCCCACATATTACAACAACAGGAGGAACATGGATGGTACTTTGATGAACGAGGAGCTCAAGAACTTGAATCAACTCTCCGAAGAGAGCTGGAAGAAACTACTGAGTTACTTCGAAAACAATTCCCTTACGTTGCAGGAGCGTTGTTCACTCCTAAACGAAATAACTCACGCCAAGGATATGTCGAAGGCGCAGAACTACAACGATTAAAAGAATTTAACCCTACATCAAGAGATCATATCGCATGGATACTCCAGACACATTTTGGCTGGACACCAACCCAGATGACAACTACTGGGAAGCCTATTATCGACGAGATTATTCTGAAAGAGATAAGCTCACCCTTCTCGAAGCAATGTCTGAAACTTTTAGATCTGACAAAGAAGCTTGGGATGATCTCAGAAGGCGTGAACGCATGGAGCAAATTATGTACGACGTCTAGCAGGATTCATCATCACTGTTCTGTAGGGTGTGCTACACATAGATGTAGTCATAGAAATCCTAATTTAGCACAGGTACCGAGCGATGAAAGATTTAGGTCTTTGTTTTTACCTACGCCAGGGATGGTTATGGTTGGGGCTGATCTTTCGGGTATTGAGTTACGTATGCTGGCACATTATCTCGCTAAGTATGACGACGGTAGGTACGCGGATATCTTACTTAATGGCGACATCCACCAAGAAAATGCAGATAAAATTGGAATCAGTAGAAGAGAAGTTAAAACAGTTACCTACGCATTCTTATATGGAGCAGGAAATCAAAAGATCGGCACATCCTTCGATGGTAGCCTTGGGGAAGTTGAAGCAAAAAGAAAGGGTCAAGAAATTCGCAAAGCTTATGTTGACGCCATTGAAGGTCTTTCCGATCTCCTTAAGGCTGTTAAACGGGCTGCGGAAAGAGGTTTCGTCCGTGCACTCGACGGTCGTAAGCTCAGCGTTGACAAGGGGCATATCGCCCTCAATTACCTCCTCCAAGGGTCAGCAGCGACGATAGCAAAACGATGGATGTTAATTGCCAATGAAAATCTACCAGAAACTACTAGACAACTTGCATTCATTCATGATGAATTACAATTTGAAGCAGAAGAAAAGGACATCAAAGACTTGATGTTCAATCTAGAACACAGTGCTGTACGCGCTGGTGAATACTACAATTTACGAATCCCAATTGCTGCTGAAGCAAAGTCGGGAAGTAACTGGGCGGAAGTCCACTAACACTATATGAAACTACTAATTGATGCAGACTTCATAGTTTATAAAAGCTGTGCTGCTGCTGAAACAGAAATAGATTGGGGTGATGATGTAATAATGGTGACAAGCAAGTTTTCAGATGCAATGCAAGCTGTTACCAGAGAGATAGGTAAAATAAAACAGAAATTTATGTGGGATGTACCAGAAGTAATATTATTCTTCTCTGATTCCGTGAATTTCAGGAAAGAAATTTTACCAGAATACAAAGGTCATCGCAATCGGAAAAAACCGTGCGGATATAAGAGAGTTATAAACGCACTGAAAGATATACATCAAGTCATCGTCATGCCTACATTAGAAGCTGATGATGCAATGGGGATCTATGCCACCAAGAACCCTGGTAATATTATATGCTCACCTGATAAAGACATGCGTCAGATCCCAGGTAAGTTATATAATATGGAAGAGATCACACTCATCAGTGATACCGATGGTCCAAAATGGCATCTTGTACAGAGTTGTAGCGGCGATCAAACCGATGGTTATTCTGGTTGTCCTGGTATTGGCGTCAAAAGGGCTACTACCATTTTTGAAAATAAAGGTTACAGTTGGGAAACTGTAGTTGATATTTTTAAAGAGAAGGATTTAACTGAAGATGATGCACTACTTAACGCTAGACTCGCTAGAATTCTTACTGTTGACGATTATGACTTCGACAAACGAAAACCCCTATCCTGGACTCCCATCCCCAGTTACAAAATTGACAGTGGAGCAGGATCTAAAGTTAAGGCTGTTGTATGATAGTCTTAACAACCCACAAACAAGAAAAGAAGATATGATAACTGTCTTCATGGCACTACAAGAGCAATGCTATGTATTGTCCAATTCATTAACAAATTTAGTCCATAAATGGCCGAAACCACCAGCAAAAGTTTAACTAATGCCGAACGTAAGAATCTACCCAGATCAACACAAGACATTCCTATCATCACAAGCGATGGAATTCAGGAATGCTTACAAGATAGTCAACTCGAAAACAGTTCCACGGAGGAATGGTCAAAAGAATTTGATCGTTGAAGAGTTTAAAGAATTCCTTGAAGCTGAAGGAAATTTATTTAGAGATAGTCCTTCTATAAGATCAGAGGCACTAAAAGAATTAGCAGATTTAATTTATGTATGCTATCAGTATGCTGCTAATATGAATTGGGATTTAGATGAAGCTATGCATAGAGTGCATGAAAGTAATATGTCTAAACTTGATGAAGATGGTAAACCTATTTACCGAGAAGACGGAAAAGTATTAAAAGGACCAAATTATTCACCACCAAACCTTGAAGATTTAGTATGAACAGTAATGTAATCTCCCGCACTGGTCGGGTCCAATCATGGTTGGATAACCCAGAATCAAGACTTCCAGTGAGCTGTACCGTATTTGTCGTAGAAGATTCCATGGAGGGATCTGAAGGCATCGAGGCGAGCTGGAGATTTGCATCACATGCTCTGAGAAATGGAGCAGGTTGTGCTATACATTTATCAAAACTCAGACCGAAAGGTCACGAAAACGGAAGAGGTCTCACTGCTAGTGGACCTGTATCATTTGCAAAAATCTACTCAACATTAAATGAAATACTTAGAAGAGGCGGGACGTACAAAAACGGCGCGATTGTGGCCCATCTTGATATTGACCACGCCGATATTCTTGAGTTCGTGCGGGCTGATCGGACTTCCCTTGCCTGGATTAAAAGATGCGTCGACCTTGATGAAAAAAGGTGGAGATCTACCAGCGATGAAGTTAGAAACGCCATCATTACCGGGATCAAATCCGGGGACATCTGGCTTAACAAAATAAAACATGATGAAAACGGGAACCGTATCTATGGAAACGTCTGTCTTGAGGTATATCTGCGATCACGAGGAACGTGCTTGCTCCAGCATATCAATTTCGGTGCCACTACAATCTCCGACATACCAGCGGCTTTCCATAAGGGTATGTCCGAGCTGTGCGATCTTCATGGCCGAACAGGCGTTGGAGGGACTGGAGAATACCTTCCAAGTGAAGAGGATCGTCAAGTCGGACTTGGATGCCTTGGACTCTCGAATCTCTTGCGACGATACGGTGTTAAATACAGAGAATTCGGAACAGCCTTAGCTGCTGTTAATAATGAATCACAACCACCTGGATCAAAAGCAGTGGAGATAGCAGTTGCAATTAAAGATGGTATTGATTTGGCTGCGCACGTGGCACGGGACAACAATATGGTCAGAGCCTTTTGTATTGCTCCTACAGCTAGTTGTTCTTATAGGTCACAAGATTTAGATGGATACACTTGTACACCGGAAATAGCACCACCAATTGCTAGGACAGTTGATAGAGACTCTGGTACATTTGGAGTGCAGAAATATGAATATGGCGATGTAGAAATCGCAAGTGAAGTTGGTTGGGATGCTTACAAAAAGGTTGCCGACGAACTAATGATAATGTTAAATAATACGGGACTTCTTCACGGATACTCATTCAACTCATGGAGTGATGTAGTAACCTACGACAATTTGTTCGTGGAAGAGTGGCTAGCTTCACCGCAAACCTCCCTTTACTACTCTCTTCAAGTGATGGGAGACGTGCAGGATAAGACCGATGCGTATGCAGCATTAGATCAGACTGATGTCGACGACTACTTGGAGGGGATTTTAAATGAACCCCTTACATGTGATTGTCAAGAATAATGAGGAAAACACCATACCAAAAATTAATAGATAGGCGTCGGACATGGACGCCAGTACAAACCACCCCTGGAGAACTAAAACATGGAGCTGAAGAAACCATCTACCGTGCTCTCGCAATACGTCATATGGAGTTACCTGTTGGTGCCTTCATTAAGGAAGGCCTTGAGAAGGACGTTCCCGAACACGCTAGAACATTATTAGAACTTAACGTAGAGGATGAATTAAAACATGACCTTGCTCTTGGGTATATTGCTAATTCAATTGGGACTGACGCTCAGGCTGAGCTCGAAGCACTCAGACTTCGATCAGCATGGGAGCAACACCCCGACCACACCATAACTAAAGCATTGGTAGCAGAACGTGCTATATTCTTTGTTTTACTTCCTTTCTTTCGCTTTAATGGTGATGCTGGTCTCAGAACGGTATCAGCTGATATTTCCAGAGATGAACAGATCCACGTTGCTACTAATTCTCTCGTTTGTAGGGAGTTGGGGTTGGTTCCTAGTAATTCTCTGGATAAACTTCGGAAAGCCACCATTAATTGGATACTTCAACCACTAGGTAATTGTACCTACGATAGATATTTAGACAAAAAATTCTGGCTGGATGCCAGTGATAGATTAATGTACGAGGGCAAGGCACCGGAATTTTCTGAGACCAAGGCTGCTAGAATGCCCGCTTTTTTTGAACACTCGAATGCAAACCTCCCACAATATGCTTGAGGCTGTACTTGGACCTCGAGTTGATGATAAAATTCTTCAAGAGATGGAAGAAAACTTCCCACCCAGTACACCTCATCCTAAAGAAGAACTAGCAAGTATAATGTACAAGGCAGGTCAACGCTCAGTAGTAGAGTGGCTTGTCGAACGACTTGAGGAATAACTAATGCCTTATGTATCTCCTAACGAAAGAGAAAGATTAAACAAAGAAAAAGCAAAAGCAAAAGCAAAACAGTCAGAAGAAGAGAAGTATGCGTATCACCCAGGATCGTTCAGTGATGTTGATGAGCATGCTCGTTCTGTAGCTCAGATACCTTTTTATGATTGGGAAGGAGAAACAGCACCTGTTAAAGAAGGGTTTGAATATTGGACTGAAAGGGAGAGAAGTGAAGTTCCTGGGAATGAATACTCTTTATCCTTCCACGAAAAGTATGAAGTTGCACACCTTTTGGATATTGATCCATATGATACTGATACAGCAAAACTTTTAGATAATATTGAAAGTAAATTTATCGATGCAGTTTATGGTACTGATCGTAATATGACACTAGATGCAGGAGAAGATCCTGAACTGGCTGGTGCTATTGCAAAAGGTGAAGATGTCAGTATGTGGGGTTTAGATTGGAGACGTGTTAATCCTGGTGAAGATAACCCTATTGAGTTCGGTAGTTCTGAATGGTTTAATTACTATGCCTTAGGTAAAGATAAAGAAGGTAAAGAAGTTGAAATTAATTGGAATAGTTACCAAACCGATCCAAGATTTCAAGTAGCATTTAAACAGTTAGGTTATAATATAAATGACTTAGCAAAAGTAGAACCTCAGCAAGCTCAGTCTTGGGTTAGACATGCTAATCAAAAATTAGCTGGAGATGAGTATAATACCAGGATAAAGACATCAGGTACATGGAAACATTATTGGGATAATCAATACGATAAGGATCGCATACAACTACATGATGGAAATCTTTATGTAGAGGGTCAAAGGCAAGAAACATTAGCTGAAAAGTATGCTGACGGTAGAGGTAGACTTAACATTACTCATCATTTTGAACCTTTAGCTCAGAAAGCTGGCAGAAGATCAGCACCTTTAGCACCTGATATTAAGATACCTGAAATATTCAGTGCAAAACTAACAAACGAACAAGCAGGAATACCAACTACTATGGGAGTCACTTAAATTATGGCATACAATTGGACAGGACATGGATTAGATGATAAGTTTGGTGCCGCAGATTATGCTGCAGCATTAGCAGCAGGAAAAAGCAGAGCACAAATAAAAAGTTATTTAGCTTCGAATCCAGGTACAAAAAGAGTAGGTACAAAAATTGATTCTCTTTTAGCTGGAGACCAAGGAGGACTTAGATCTGATATAGGTGTCTCAAGAGATGCATCAGGAGTTAGTACCCCTACATCATCTCAGTTACAGCAATTTGGTAGAGCTGATGAGAGGCATGCAAGAGCAGTTCTTGCAGAGCGAGGTATAACAGGACAAGAAGCTGATTTGCAAATCAGTGAGTATATGAAAGGAGCTGATGTACAGGAACAGTTCACCACTAGTTCTTATGGACAAGCTCTTGAAGGAAGAGCAGGTAGTGAGAGAATACTGCAACAAGGTCAAGCACATCAACTAGAGCAGATGAAAATTCTGCAGCAACAACTTGCTCAAGCCCAAGAAGCTGAAGAACAGAGAAGATTAGATAGAATGAAAATTCGTTTCCAAGGAACTACTAAAGCAGATAACCCTACTGCAAGAGGTGTTATGTTTAAACGATCACCTACATTTAAAGGTAGTAATCTGACAGGAACTGCTCAGTTAGCTAGAAGCACTGCTGGAAGACAGCTCACAAATATTAATGTATAATGACAGCTAAAAAAAGGTATGACGCTCTCGCAGCATATCGTTCCGAGTATCTAGACCAAGCGGATGTATCGGCTAGACTTACACTTCCATATTTAATTCGGGATGAAGAACAGTACAGAGGTGGGACCAGAGATTTAAATACACCTTGGCAATCAGTTGGAGCCAAAGGTGTAGTGACTTTAGCAAGTAAACTTATGCTAGCTCTTATGCCAGTTAACACAAGTTTCTTTAAGCTACAAGTAGAAGAATCTCAATTAGGTCAAGTACCTCCAGAAGTTAAAACCGAATTAGACTTATCCTTTGCAAAGATTGAACGCACCATCATGGACGCTATCGCAGCTTCTGATGATCGTGTAGTAATACACCAAGCATTGAAGCATTTGGTAGTATCAGGTAACGCTCTGATCTTTATGGGTAAGGATGGATTGAAGCTCTATCCGTTGAACCGTTTTGTGGTAGATCGAGATGGTAACGGTAATATAATCGAGATCGTAACTAAAGAAAAAATTGCTAAAAAATTATTAGCAGATGTTGTTCCTGGTTACACACCAGACATGCAGGGACAAGATCCGGATGATGATAGAGAAGATTGTGATGTCTTTACACACGTCAAGAGAGACGGTAACCGTTTCATCTGGCATCAAGAAGTGTTTGATAAAGTCATCGCTAAGTCTAGAGGTAAAGCACCTTTAGAATCAACTCCATGGATTCATCTTAGATTCAATACAGTTGATGGAGAAGCCTACGGAAGAGGTCGTGTTGAGGAATTTGTTGGAGACTTGAAGAGTCTTGAGGCATTGTCCCAAGCATTAGTAGAAGGATCAGCAGCTGCAGCTAAGGTTGTGTTTGTTGTATCCCCAAGTTCTACCACTAAACCACAGACACTAGCTCGTGCAGGTAATGGTGCAATCGTCCAAGGACGTCCAGATGATATAGGGGTTGTGCAGGTCGGAAAGACTGCTGACTTTGCCACCGCATATCAAATGGTAGGACAATTAGAGAAGCGTCTATCAGAAGCATTCCTTATACTTACGGTACGCCAAAGTGAAAGGACTACAGCAGAAGAAGTACGCATGACACAGATGGAACTAGAGCAGCAATTAGGTGGACTATTCAGTTTACTTACTGTTGATTTCTTAGTACCATATTTAAATCGTAAACTTTCTGTATTCCAAAAGTCAGGGCAGATACCTAGACTACCTAAGGAAATGGTTAAACCTACTATAGTAGCAGGTGTTAATGCCTTAGGTCGTGGTCAGGATAGAGAAGCATTAGGTCAATTCCTAACTACTATCTCTCAGACTATGGGACCAGAAGCTACGCAACAATTTATTAATCCAGAGGAAGTCATTAAGAGATTAGCCGCTGCTCAAGGTATTGATGTGTTAAATCTTGTACGTTCTATGCAAGAGATACAAGGTGAACAGCAAGCAATGCAGCAGCAGCAGATGCAACTTGAACAACAGAAGGTTGCTAATACTGATCCTATGAATGATCCTACTAAAAACCCACAACTAGCGGAGGAACTCAGTGGACAAGGTCAACCCATCCCGCCCGAAGCGGGTTAGGTCAAAGAAAGTCCAACCACCTTTGAGTAAAGAAGATAAGGAACTCTTTAATGAAAAAGAGAAACCTAATAAGTATGCTCCAAAGATGAAAGTTGGCAAACCAATTATTAAAGCACCTGGATCTAAGGTGGTTACAACAGTTGGTTTAGGTAATTTAACTGTAGAAACAATCAATGGCGACACTAACGTACAACCCAAATGAGCAAGCTGAAGGCGAGCTTACTGCAGAAGAGCAAGAGTCACTTGCAGTTGGTGAAAAACTAGCTGAACAACAGAATGAATTGCTTGCTGGTAAATTTAAAGACGCGGAGGAACTTGAAAAAGGTTACATCGAACTCCAGAAAAAGCTTGGCTCTCCGGAGGAGAAGACTGAAGAGGAACCTACTGAGACCAAAGACGAAAAGGTAGAGGAGAAAGAGAAAGAGGAAGATGAAAAAGTTGACACCTCTTTTTTGGATACTTTATGGGAAGAAGCTCAAGGAGAATTCAGTAAAGAAACTCTAGAGAAACTAGCTGGCATGGATTCTCGTGAAGTAGCACAGATGTATTTAAATTATCGTGCAGAGAATAAAACACCAGCACCAACATCAGAAGGTCTTACAGATGAAACCGTCTCACAATTGAAAGATGTAGTAGGCGGTGAAGAGCAGTATGGACAGATGATGCAGTGGGCTTCCACTAATCTCAGTGCTAAAGAAGTTGAGATGTATGATCAAGTCATGGATAGAGGAGATCCTCTTGCAGCATTCTTTGCTGTTCAAGCACTCACCTATAGATTCAATGATTCACGTGGAGTAGATGGAGAAATGCTTCAAGGTAAAGCACCTACTAATAACGCTGATGTATTCAGAAGCCAAGCTCAAGTAGTAGAAGCTATGAATGACCCACGTTATGAAAAAGATCCTGCTTATCGCCAGGACTTATATAATAAACTTGAACGATCTAATATAGATTTCTAATTATGCCAGTAGTAGCAGGTAAGCACTACGCTTACACAAAGAAGGGTAAAGCAGCTGCCAAAAAAGCTGCAAACAAAATGAAAATTAAACCAAAGTATTAACTATGTCCATAATTTACAACCCAAAACCTGCTTCAAGAGCAAACGATTTTCAAATTGAATATGCGGTCAACACAACAGGAGATCGTTGGTTCATTCCTTATAATGATAGCGGAACTACTGCTGCTCAACTAGCACAGTGCAAGAAGATGGTCGGTACTACAACCGATGGATCTGACTGTGGAGCAGAATCAGTATAACTATGTCCGCTGTAATTGCTCAACCCAGACGTAATTGGGATCTCTTTTGTGAGTGGGTTACAAGCACTGAGAACCGCCTCTACGTGGGGTGGTTCGGTGTTCTTATGATACCTACACTATTAACTGCAACAACTTGTTTTATTATTGCTTTTATTGCAGCACCACCTGTTGATATTGACGGGATTAGGGAACCTGTATCAGGTGCTCTAATGTATGGAAATAACATTATCTCTGGTGCTGTTGTCCCTAGCAGCAATGCTATCGGAATGCACTTTTATCCTATATGGGAAGCTGGTACAATCGATGAATGGCTCTATAATGGAGGACCGTATCAGCTAGTTATATCCCATTTCCTTATTGGTATCTCAGCTTACATGGGACGTCAATGGGAATTATCCTATCGCTTGGGCATGCGCCCTTGGATTTGTGTTGCTTATTCTGCACCAATCTCAGCAGCCTTTGCTGTCTTCCTCATTTATCCTTTCGGACAAGGAAGTTTCTCTGACGGTATGCCGTTGGGGATATCAGGAACGTTCAACTTTATGTTTGTCTTTCAGGCGGAACATAATATCCTCATGCATCCTTTCCATATGTTGGGAGTTGCGGGGGTATTTGGTGGATCTCTTTTCTCTGCTATGCATGGATCATTGGTCTCCAGTTCTATTATCAAAGAGACAACAGATAATGAATCACCAAACTACGGGTATAAGTTCGGACAAGAAGAAGAAACTTATAACATCGTAGCAGCTCATGGATATTTCGGGAGGTTAATTTTCCAATATGCCAGCTTTAATAATAGCCGTAGTCTTCATTTCTTCCTTGCTGCTTGGCCAGTCGTTTGCATATGGCTTACCAGTATGGGAGTCTCAACCATGGCTTTCAATCTCAACGGTTTTAACTTCAATCAATCCATTATTGACTCAACTGGGCGAGTGGTTCCGACATGGGCTGACGTGCTCAACCGTGCCAACTTAGGATTTGAAGTTATGCACGAGCGTAATGCTCACAATTTCCCTCTAGATTTAGCAGCGGAAAAAATAACGGTAGGGTAAATTTAATCGCGCCGACCTGACCTATCATCCTCGGCCATTAACCTAATTTATTTTATCTTAATGACTACAACAACTGAACAAGGTGGACGCTTCAATCGTTATGCAAATGAACCGCAAGTAGAAGTACTTGACATACAGTATGCTGAGAACGCAGAACGTGTTAATGGACAACTAGCTATGCTTGGATTCGTTGCTGCTGTTGGCGCTTACCTATTCACCGGTCAGATTATACCTGGCGTTTTCTAACTACCGCGTCCGTTCATCCTGGTCTCAGGACGCATGCCGCCTAACCATGGAACGGGGGTTAGGTACTAAGGAGAAGATCATTGAAAAAGATCCAACTAAAGTATCGCGGTATACCTTATACCAAAAACACTTAAAAAATTATGAAACTTATTGCACTTGCAGCACTGACTGCATCAGCAGCCTTGGCTACACCTGCAACAGCGGGAGTCTTCGTGAACGTGGAAGCAAATTCTTCCCGCACCGGAAGCAATTTCGAATCTACCGTAACAGATCTACATGTAGGTTATGAAGGTGGTGGTGAACAGTTTGGTTATTATGTTCAAGGCGGTCCTGCTATCGTAGCAGTTGACGGTGTTGATTCTGATAACAGACTCTCCGGTAAACTTGGTGGTTCTTTCCAGGCCACTGAAGCATTTGGAGTTTATGGTGAAATCTCAGTACTTACTGCTGACAATGACACCAATAATGACAACTCCTGGGGAACCAAGATCGGAGCTAAATATAGCTTCTGATGAAAGTAAATGAATTATGGTTAGGGGTCTTAGGACTCCTTTCCATTTTTATTTTCATTGAAGGACTACACATGTATGAACACCAGCACTGTAGATCCTGTGAACCGTGCGAAATCACGGAAAACTACTAATGTCTTACGTAGCGGAACTACGTGAGGTCAATTACTCAATAATTAATTATGCCTTTTACAACCAACACTAGTCAAGGAATTGTTAACTATACAACTAACAGTTTCTATGATAAATCTATTATTATAGCGAATGATACTGATTCACTATCTTCTAATACTTTAGCAACACAAGATGGCTTTACTATAGCACTTGGCGGGTATGAAAGGGTGATGGGTAAGTATGTTCTCTGGTATGATTCAGATAACACTAATGAACTTAAGTTTATAGTTAGAACTGTAGCTCAATCTGATGGTACCACAGCTGTTGCAAGTACAATCTATACACAAGCAATCGCTAGTGTACTAGAATCTACTTCAGCTGCTACTTGTGCAGCTACTGCATTAGAATCATCAGGTACATCTTCTACAGATGGAACAGGTGTAGAGCTTGAAGTTGACATCGGTGCGGCTACAACTGGCACACTATTGACTGTAGATTTCAATGTTCTAAGTACAGCATCTACAAAAGCTAACTTAGTATTAGCAGCACGTAATACAAGCGGTTCTGGCGCAGGAACTCACTTCTTAGCTGGTTCACATGTATTGTATAAGAAGTGGTAAATTAATCACTTCGGAAGAGAGACACCTCAGAGTCGGATCTCTCTTTCATTGGCATTGGCCCGTACGCGGATACCCTTTGCCGTCTAGACGGTGGGAAAGACCACAAAACTTTTAAATTTTTCAATCGATTGAGAGCAACGTAAACAATACAACTCTCTAAATAATGGCTACGCTAACCCAGTCAGTAGTAGGTACCCTTAATAAGGCTGCCTCTGATACTTCTGGCGCAGTTGCATATGATACCAAGTATGCAACCTATTTGAAGCTGTTCTCAGGTGAGCTATTTAAAGCTTATGAGTCAGCAACTATAGCAAAAGGAACTGTACAGAACCGTCAACTAAAGAACGGTAAGAGTCTACAGTTCATCTTTACGGGACGTATGCAAGCTGCTTATCATACTCCTGGAGAACCAATCCTTGGATCTGGTGATCCTCCAGTAGCAGAGAAGACTATCGTCTGTGACGACCTTCTCATAAGCTCAGCTTTCGTATATGATCTCGATGAAACACTTGCTCATTACTCCCTACGTTCAGAGATCTCCAAGAAGATTGGACATGCTCTAGCTGAGGCATATGACAAGAAAGTATTCCGTACTATCGCACTAGCAGCACGCTCTGCTCACCCAATCACTGCATCACCAGGTCCAGAACCAGGTGGTTCCGTTATTAAGATTGGTTCGAACAATGAGTATGATGCTCAGAAACTAGTAGATTCATTCTTTGAAGCTGCTTCAATTCTTGATGAAAAGAACCTACCTAAGACTGGTAGAACTGCAGTACTCGCACCTCGCCAGTACTACGCTCTAGTATCTCAGGTCGATTCGAACATCCTCAACCGTGACTACGGAAATACACAAGGTAACTTGAATTCTGGAGAAGGTTTGGTATCTATCGCTGGTATCAACATCCAACGTTCTAACAACCTACCATTCCAAGCTGGTACAATTAATGCTGTAACTGGTGAAAACAACGATTATTCCGGTGCTTTCGCTAACCATGCAGGATTGATTTATCAGAAGGATGCAGCTGGTGTTGTTGAAGCAATTGGACCACAAGTACAAACAACCGGAGCCGATATTAAGACAATGTATCAAGGCGACTTGATCGTTGGACGTTTGGCAATGGGTGTAGGTACATTGAACCCTGCTGCTGCAATTGAAATACAAACTGCTTGAGGTTAATCATGTCAGTTAAACCAGGAACAACATCAAAGAGAACCATCTCTGCTGCAAATGGACTAGGATCTATTGACGCACCTTCTACCACTAAAACTGGAGTAGGTTCAGAAACAATGAATCCACCTAGTCCTTTAGAGTACGGTAGAACACTTCTTAATTATGCTACCGATTATGCAGATGCAAGTTCTCTATAATTTAATATAAAATATTATGGCTATTGTAAACGCATCTACAGCTGCAGGCAACAATGGTGTCTGCGGTCCAACTAAAGCACTGATTGATGCAGGTGCAAGTTTACCATACGCTACTGTAACAGGTACCCTAGCTGGTAACAATTTAGATGGCAACAAATCTACTGCTCTTAGATTTTCTGTAGCAGGAACCCAAGGTGGTTCTGTCGCTCTAAAATCTGAAGTCTACTCTGAGACTATGTGTTTCCGTACTGCCTATTCAGGGCAAGACGGTGATACTGGTGTTGAAGCAGACGGCGGTGATACACAAGCAAGAGGTGACTAACCTCAACACGGGGGACTTCGGTCCCCTTTTTTTTATTAACATAACTTAATTATGGCTTTCCCTACTACAAACGCTGCTCAAGAACTGCCAGCGGTAAATGAAATATTGGCGTCTGTAGGACAGGCACCTGTAACCACTCTAGATCAAACCAACCCTGACGTTGCGATTGCGTATGATACATTACTTAATGTGTCAAGAGAAGTACAGAGTGAAGGGTGGATTTTTAACAAAGATGAATATGTTAAAATGACACTTAACGGCGATAATGAAATAGATATAGCTAATAATGTATTACAGATAGATCTACATGATGAAGTAGATGATGAATACGATGCCGTCAGAAGGGTTGATCCTAATGATGGTCAAGCTAAATTATACGATAAAGTAAATCACACATATACTTGGGATGCAACTGATTGGTCCGAAGGTGTGAGATGTAATATAGTCTATTTATTTGATTGGGTTGACCTGCCTAGACCTATTCAAGACTATATTGTAGCAAGAGCTGCTGCCATTGTATCCTCTAGAATAGTTGGAGATCCTCAACAGTATCAAATACTATCTCAAAAGGAACAATGGAACAGAGCACAAGCTATGGAGTATGAATGCTCTCAAGGAGACTATACCTTCTTTGGACATCAAAGAGGTAAAAAAGTTTATGAGAGTTATCAACCTTATAAAGCACTATTACGCTAATGGCAGCAGTAACTCAAACAATTACGAATTATCTAGGTGGTGTTTCAAACCAACCTGATGATAAAAAATTATTAGGTCAGGTAACACAAGCAAAGAATGCCTATCCTGACCCTACATTTGGTCTACAAAAAAGACCTGGTTTTAAATATCTTTTAGAATTAAAAGACGGCATACCTACTGGTGGTAGTGCTTTTGATCAAACTGATTTAGATACCGGCAAATGGTTTTACTATAACCGTGATGCTGATGAAAGATACATAGGATGTATTATAGGAAATGCGTCTGCTGATACAGCTGCTATACATGTATGGAATGCAATTGATTTAAAAAAAGCAACAGTTAATTATACAGCAACAACTTTTACTATAACAGAAAGTGGTAACTCTAACTCTGGAAACAATGGAACCTATACTGGTGTAAGTGTTACCGGTGGTAGTGGTAGTGGCATGAAAGTAACATTAACCGTCAGTGGTGGTGAAGTTACAGTAGCTGCTTTACATACTGAAGGAACTGGTTATAAAAGAGGGGAAACTGTTACTGTTCCTAAAGCGAATGCAGGTAATACACAGGTAGATCCACAGCTTACCATAGCTACTATAAATTCTAGAACTTATTTAAACTCAACCGCTGCAAGTGATTATGATTTTCTAACAATTAGAGATACTTCTATTGTTACAAATAAACAGAAAGAAGTAACTTTACAAGCTACACCATCTTATACTGATAATAAAAAAGCTACTATTAGATTACATTTAGTAGAGTACGCTTCTAAATATCAAGTAGTACTAACTAAAGCTGGTACTACATATACATGTACACTAGATACAAAATCTGGTGATACAGCTGCTTCAGATGCTGCTACTACAAACTTCTTAAAAGCAAATGATATACTTACTTCTTTAAAAGCTGGATCTAGCACAGGTGGTGCATATAGTCATACAAATGCAGGAAGTGGTTTAAACGGTATATCCGGTATAACAGCTACTATTGTTGGTACATCCATTGAATTAGAAGGTGATGGTGCATTCACAGTTAGCACTATTACAGGTGGTAAAGGTGGAAACGGTTTAACAGGTTATCAGGAATCAGTTGATAATGTAACTCAATTAACAACAGAATCTATTCATGGTAGGATTGTTAAAATTGTTAATACAGCGGATGCTTCAGATACATACTATGCTAAATTCGTAGCTAATGATGGTACTTCTGGTCCTGGTACATGGGAAGAAACTATAGCACCTAATGTTTCACCAGGTTTAGAAGGCAGTACAATGCCACACCAATTAAAGAATACTGCTAAAAATGTATTCACTTTTGAACCTATTACTTGGATAGATAGATTAGTAGGTGATGATACTACTAATGAACACCCATCATTTGCTAATGCTACTACAGCAAAAACTATACAACAAGCATTCTACTATAACAATAGATTAGGATTCTTAACAGAAGATAATGTGTCTATGAGTCAATCTCAGGATTTCTTTAACTTCTATATGACCACAGCACAGACTTCTACAGATGCTGATCCTATTGATATAAGTGTGTCTAGTATTAGACCTGCTACACTGCATGGAATTATACCTACAGCTTCAGGTTTACTGTTATTCAGTCAGAATCAGCAATTCATTCTGTTCTCTGCTGAAGGTAATTTAACACCTTCTACAGCATTGATTCGTGGTCTTTCTAACTATCAGATGGATGAAAATATAGATCCAGTTGACGTTGGTACTAGTGTTAACTTTGTCAGTAAGACACATACAACAGCAGGTTTTACCAGGATATTCGGTATGATACCTCAAGGTATGGGTCAAGCACCTAAAGTAGTTGATGTAGGTAGAATAGTTGCTGAGTATGTTCCTGCTACTATAACTGCATTGACAGCAAGCCCACAGAATAGCTTCATTGCTATGTATGGTACTACATTAGATAAAGTTTATTTCTATCGTACCTATAGTGATGGTGAGAAAGATATAATGCAGACATGGTTTGATTGGGAATTACCAGGTAATGCACATTTCATAGAAGTTGATTCAGATACTATGTACTCTATTATAAAAACAGGTACAGGAGCATCTGCTAGATATAATCTATGTAGTGCTACAATGACTCAAACTCCTGAGGAAGAGATTATTGTAACAGCAGAAGGTCAGCAGGTTAACCCTCATATGGACTTCTATAAAGCTACTACTGCTATATCTCAATACCCAGTGGAAAGCGTTACTATAACAAACGGTGGATCAGGTTATTCAGGCACACCTACTGTTGCTATAGCAGCACCTGCTAGTGGCACCCAAGCTACTGGTACAGCGACTGTAGCTGGTAATGCTGTAACAGGTATTACTATTACAAACCCAGGTAAAGGGTATGATCCTGCTAACCCTCCAGCAGTTACATTTAGTGGAGGTGGAGGATCTAATGCAGCGGGTACAGCTGTTGTGTACGATGGTTCATATGCAGAGATACCATTTAGTAATTTAACTTCTTCACTTGAACCTGTTGTTGTTATTTCTGGTAATGCTACTTCTAACTTCTCTGGTACTACTGAATCAGGTTTCACTACTAAACCTGGACTCGCTACTGTAGGTAGCACTAATTATTATACAATACCTAAAAAAGATTTATCAGGTCAAGCTGCTAAAGTATTCTTAGGTTATAAATATAAGTATGATATAGCTTTACCTAAGATATATTTCCGTCGTGATCCAGAAAGAAAGGTATCTGATTATACTGCTAATCTTACAGTTGCTAGATGTAAGTTCTCTATAGGACAATCTAGTGTTGTAGGCTTTAAACTTAAGAGAAAAGGTGTACAATCTAATACACAGTCATTTACAGGTGACGGTAGTACTACAGCATTTTCACCGGATTTTGATGTAAAAGATAAAAATGATGTTATTGTTAAAAAGAATAATGCAATACAAACCATAGTTACAGATTATACTATAGCAGATCACGCTTCTTTAGAAGATAAAGTTACAGTTACATTTGGATCAGCACCTGCTAAAACAACCTTCTGGGCACATAGTCCTGTTGGTACTGGTTATTCAAATGGTGCTGGTGTAGCTACTACAGGAGGATCTGGTACAGGTTTAACAGTTGATATCACTACTTCAGGTGGTGCTATAACTGCTGCTGTCGTTAACCAATCTGGTACAGGTTATAAAGTTAATGAACTTATAACTGTAAGCACAGGTGGTGCTAATGCAAAATTAATGATAAAAACACTTCCTGATTCTGTTGAGATTTATATGGATCAATGGTATACATTAACACCTACTCAAGAAGCTAACTACTACTTAGGTGATGATGTACCACTTGAAACCCAAAATATCTTTAGTGTACCTATACACCAAAAATCAGATAATTACACACTGAGAGTTTTCAGTGATTCCCCTTTCCCATTAGCATTGACTTCTATGTCTTGGGAAGGTAACTATTCACCACGTTATTATAGACGAACATGATTACTCAAGTATTATTAAAAAATAAAATAGGAGAATAAAACATGGGATTAGGTGATTTATTTGGCGGAGGTAGAAAAGCTGCAGATGCCAAGAAAAACGCTCAGATTCAGTTTAATGCTGAGATGGATAGATTTCAACATGAACTTGCAACTGTATGGGAAAACTACTGGTATGCACAAGATGAGCATGCTTATGCTGTATCTAACGCTCAACAGGAAATAGATTTTAGAAACGGAAGTGCTAGTAATGATTGGATCTACCGTGAAAGTATGCGTAGATTCAATTATAACAATGAAATTTCTGCTTATAATCAAAGTCTTGCGACTTACGAAAAGCAGATGGATTACAATAATTTAGCACTTGAAATAACAGCATCTGATAATACAAGAAAATATAATGAAAGATTAGTTGCCATAGGTCTTCAAAATGAAGAACTATTTATGAAGTATGGGTTTGATGTCCGTGGTAAACAGAAAGAAATTGAGAAAATAAAATCAGAAACAGCTTTTAAAGCACAGGATTTAGCTATACAAGCACTTGAAAAAAGGGGTGCAATAAGAGCTGGAGGTCAATCAGGACGAAGTGCAAGAAAAAATATGCAAGCTTCATTAGCTGCTCATGGCAGGAAGCAAGCGGTATTAGCAGATTCTTTATTAAGAGATGAGGATGCTTATACATTTGGTTTAGAAAAAGCAGGATCTCAGTATAATTTTAATAAAAAGCAATTAAATGAATCAACGCATAGTGCTAAGATGCAACATACATTTGATCAAGTTAATGCTGCATTACAGAAACATTCTGCTGATCTAGTTGCTGAAAGTCAGATACTACCTGAACCAATGGAACCACCACAACTACCTAAACCTTTGGAATTATACCCACCTAAGATTATGGAACCACAGGAACCGCCTAGTTGGGAGCGTTTTAAAACAATGGTACCGGAAAAAATGAAAGTCAGTTCACCAGGAATCCTAGAAACTGTTGGAAATGTTGTAGATGCAGGTCTATCAATATATGGTGTGGCTAAAGGATTTGGAGCATTTGGAGGCGGAGGAACAAATTACTCAGGAATGTCACAAAAAAGCTATGGTTCACTACCAAAAATGAGCTTTCCAAATTAATTATTAACAGTAAGCTGTTAATTAATACAAAACAATTAAATCTAAATAATGACAAATTATCTTAATCAATTTGCAACGCAAAGAGGATTTGGAGCTAACTTAATTAAAGTTCCACAAGATAAAGCAGACAAGATTCGTAAAAGAGGTTTGCAATCTTTACGTTATCAGGAAGAAGATTTGAAAATGATTAATCGGCAAGCCGATAGAGTCATATCTCAATTTGAATCTAATAACAGAGTAGAAAAAGAAGCACGTGAGAGTAACTTTAAACTTAAACAAGAGTATGCTAACACATTAGCTGAAGCTAGATGGAGGAATTTTGAGACTAAGATAAAACAAAATGAACTCGATTCTAGAAGACCTGATCCATTACAACAGCTTCTTAGTATAACTCAAAAAGGTCAGCAACTATACGGTCAGATAGAATCTAACCGCAGAAAAGATATTGATCTTTACGCTGATACACTATATAGAGATTATGATATAGGTGCAGCAGCAGCAGAAAGGATTAGAAATGCTAAGAAAACAGGTAGACTTGATGAGTTATTGAAGGAAGATGCTGCTTCGAATGCTGTACAGAATGAGTTAGGTCTAAAACCTGATATACCATTAGAAATTATAGAACGTGTAGGTAGTGGTAGTGGTTACTTACGTGTAGCTATTCAGAATCAAGCTGCTAGACGTCATGTAAGAAATTTAAAACTTACATTACCTCAACATTTTAATGATGAAGATGTCATCCCTGGATTAAAACCAGGTCAAACTTATAATAATACTCAAGATCCTAAAGTTAAAGAGCTGATATTAAATCAACTTATATCTAACGAAAATCTAGATACGAATGGTAATAAAATATTCTCAAATAATACCTTCCATCTTATTGGTGCTCATGGGCCAGACGGTACAATTAATTCAATTAAAGCATCATTCATAGGAGCATCTGACGAAGCAAGGAGGCAGCGATCTTATAACGATAGACATAAACCTGTATTATATAGAGTTAAAGAATTCATAGACCAACCACAAAAATACGATGGACAAGGTTTCCAAGAAGCGGTCTGGCATATGGCAGGCGGTCAGTTTGTAGGAGATCCTAACGTATCATCTGAAGCATTAGCTATAGGTAGACATAAAGTTACAGAGTCTGTTATTTGGGGTCTTAAGAATCAGGAACTTACTTGGGGTGAGGTAGAGCAGTGGGGTGAGGCACCTGTGAAACAACGCGGATCTAACAAGACCAAAAAATGGAAAGATCAGTTCAGAGATGAGTGGTTGGACATTAAAAAAGCAGGTAAAGACGCTGTTACACTTGCATCGAAAGATTATGAATTAAGATTAGGAGCTAAGAAAGAAGAATTATATGATGATATGGAGGGTTTTGAAAAGTCTCAGATTTATGATATAGAGACTTTAACTACTTTATATCGAAGAACTCTTGAAAAAGGAGAGGTATACGCACCACTTGCTCAAAAAATTTTGGCAAGAATGGATAAGATGAGAACTACTTCTAATGATAAGGTAGTAGAAGCTCGAGTAAAACATCTAATTAATACTAATCAAATCGTAACAGATGAATTACTAAATGGACTTAGTCTTGGAGCACAGGCACGGTTAAGATCTTTAGCAGATTCTAATAACGCGAATCTACCTTCAGGCGGTGGAAGAGATGATGACGAAAGAATTGAGGATTATGTTGATGCACTATTACATAGAAAAATTGGAACAGGACTTACTGGTAAAGAAAGTCCAACTCATGATGATGCAGTCAGATTAGCTAAAGCCATAGCATCTGGT
>Ga0310344_10000873_pt1 | contig 23516 bp, 16 predicted proteins | sample HC15DNA20200_MG_FD_203801 | JGI IMG/M metagenome (GOLD analysis project Ga0310344, IMG submission 203801) | Marine microbial communities from station ALOHA, North Pacific Subtropical Gyre - HC15-DNA-20-200_MG | ecosystem: Environmental > Aquatic > Marine > Oceanic | place: Pacific Ocean: North...
GGCGCGGCGTTGGTGGTCGTGGGGATGCTGTCGTCGACCGTGGGCATAGCGCAGGTGTCCTCAGAGCTCGCGGCTGATCGCGTGGTGGTTGTCCCGTTTGACAATATCAGTGGGAAGACGGAGGACGACTGGTTGGGTGCCGGGATAGCTGAGACCGTAGCCGCTGGTCTGAACAGTGGTTTGATTGGGCTGCGTTCGGTCGCGCGGGCTTCTGAGGCGGGCCAGCAACTCGGAGTTCAGTGGGTGGTTGCCGGCAGCTACCAGCGGCTTGGTGGCGAGCTACGTATTACCGCGCGAGTGGTCGATGTTTTGACCGGGCTCGTTTCTGGTGCAGTGACGGTCGATGGTGAATTGGACCGATTTTTTGTTTTGCAAGACCAACTTGTTGGGGAACTGTTGCCCGTGCTGGCAGGGGCCGTCCCAGGGGTCAGCGCTTCAGCGCAGGTGATTCGGCCACCTTCGGCACCCTCCCCAAGCCAGGCTATGAGAGGTCGTGCTGGTGGACCTGCGCCTAGGTCTCGTCCCGTGAGGCGACCGACCGCACAAGGGTTGCCAGAGACAGAGTTTACCGAACGAGCAGCCCCTGTGCCTGGCGTGATTTATGGCCCGGCGCCACCGGTGGCGCCGGCGGTAATTAATCGAGATGCTGAGGGGCGGGCCACTGTTCGTGCGACCCGCTTGACCGAAGAGTTCAATCTCGACGGTTCCCTTGATGAACAGTTGTTTCAGGTTGTACCACCCATCACGGATTTCATTCAGCAAGCTCCGAATGAAGGTGAGCCGGCGAGTGAGAAAACCGAGGTCTGGGTTGCATTTGACGATCGAAATTTCTATGTCGCCGGGCGAGTGTGGAATGCGGCACCGGAGAGCGAGTGGGTCGCCAATGAGATGCGTCGTGACTCCTTTAACATTCTACAGAATGACAATATTCGGGTGGTGCTGGATACCTTTTATGATCGGCGGAATGCTGTTGGTTTTGTTATCAACCCGATTGGAGGTTTTGCTGATATCACCATCACCAATGAAGGTAATCCAAGCTTTGACTGGAACCCTATCTGGAATATGCGTACCGGACGGTTCGAGGGTGGGTGGACATTCGAGATGCTGATCCCATTTCGGTCCTTGCGTTATCGACCGGGATCGGACCAGGTGTGGGGGTTCCAGGTGGGCCGCGGTATGGCGGCGGCGAACGAGCGCGCCTTTTTGACCCCGCTGCCAATTTCCGCAGGGCGTGCGGCTGTGTTCCGTGTATCCGAGGCGGCATCGCTTGTTGGCCTTGACGTACCGGACGGCAGTAAGAATGTGGAACTCAAACCCTACACAATCGGGGGAGTGAGCTCGAATCTGAAGGCGAGTCCACCGACCAGGAATGTTGGAAGTGGAGATTTTGGTGTCGACGTCAAATATGGCATCAACCAAAATTTGACGGCCGATTTCACTTACAACACCGACTTCGCGCAGGTTGAGGTCGATGAGCAGCAGGTGAATTTGACGCGTTTTAGCCTCTTCTTTCCCGAGAAGCGCGAATTTTTCTTGGAAGGCGCACAGGTCTTTAATTTTGCGCGCGGTGCTGCAGTCGGCGGCTTCGGGGGTGCGCTGCGTTTTACAGGTGGTGGTGGCTTCAGCGGTGGGGGTAATGCTCCCACTTTGTTTTACAGCCGCCAGATTGGGCTAAAACAGGGCACCGTTGTTCCTATTCTCGGCGGCGGGCGGGTAACTGGCAAAGTTGGGGCATTCGATGTCGGGTTAATCAATATACAGACTGATGATCAGGCGGTTGGCAGCCTTAAACCGACAAATTTTACCGTGGGGCGAGTCAGGCGAGACATCCTTCGACGTAGCACCGTGGGAGCATTGTTCACAAATCGATCGGTCTCCTTGGTCGGAGATGGAGCGAGTCAAACCTACGGTGCCGATGCAACGTTCTCGTTCTACGAGAACATCAGCTTGGTTACCTACCTGGCCAAGACCGAGGTGCCAGGCCTCGAAGACAAGAACGCGAGTTATCAAGGTCGGTTCGAATACGGGGCAGACCGGTATGGGTTTCGAGCCGAGCACCTCGTCGTAGAGGATAACTTCATCCCGGAGGTCGGGTTTCTCCGGCGAGACAACTTTCGGCGGACCTACACCAGGGGACGTTTCAGTCCACGGCCGCGTTCGCTGGAGTCCGTCCGGCAGTTCTTCTTCGAAGGAGCTCTTGACTATATCGAAGCTGCTGACACGGGAATTGTACAGACGCGTCAGTCCCAACTAGGTTTCTCCACGCAGTTGGAGAACACAGATTCGGTTCGTTTCAATGTTGCAGAGAATTACGAGTTTCTGACCCGGCCGTTTAGGCCGGGTCCTGGTGTCACACTTCCTGTGGGTGGCTATGATTTCCGCGATGTCGAGGTGGGCTACACTTCAGGTCCGCAGCGTCGGCTCACAGGGACCTTTACAGCTCGCGCAGGTGGGTATTTCAACGGCACGATTCGGTCAGTGGGATTCCGGCGAGCGCGGTTTCCACTGACCGAGCAGTTTTCAGTAGAGCCGAGTCTGTCCCTTAACTGGATCGACACGCCATTGGGGGAGTTTCAGACAAATTTGGCAGTTGCTCGAGTCAACTACACCTTCACGCCGCGCATGTTTTTTAGTGGTCTCGTTCAATACAACTCCGCGAGCCACACTCTCAGTAATAACTTGCGCCTCCGTTGGGAATATATTCCGGGGAGTGAGTTGTTCGTTGTTTACACCGAGGACCGGGAGACGGACCCCCTGATGCCGGACCGTAATACTGAATTGCGGAACCGGGGATTCGTCGTCAAGTTCAACCGGCTGTTGCGGTTTTAGATGTGGGTCCGCGGCTAGCTTGACCGGGAGCTCTCCCAGGTTTGACTGGTAAACCGGTGCTAGCCGGTTTCGTTGCCCGGAAGGCTATAAGGTCACTGCCGGCTGGGTCGAAGGGCGCTCGGTGGAATCCCCCCCACATGTCCATTCGCTTGAATCCAGTGGCCCGCGCTGCGTCCCGAAGTTGCCTGGCTAGGACATAGTGATGCTGCAGCCGTGTATAGATTGGCTTTCCAGCAACCGGCTGGTAACGATACCAGACGTCAAGATTTTGTTGATCCTGATTCCAGATGGTTCGCTCGGCAACTTCATAGTGGAGGTCTCCTAGGCTGATTGTGCCAATTGGGCTAAATCGCTCGTGCCTCGGGGTCTCCATGGGACCCTGGTCGTGCACATTGTCGACGGCATAGGCATCCAACACCAACTGGCCGCCAGGGCACAGGTGGTCCCAGATACAGGCTAGGCAGTTGCGGAGAGCGATGTCGTCGAGCAGGCAGTACAGGCCGCTGTAAGGAATAATGATTCGTTCAAACTGCTCGCCGAGCTGGAAGCTCTGCATGTCCGCCTGAATCAGTTCAATCGCTGGCTGTCGTTGGTGACCGAGCCGAGCGCTGGCCATGGCCAGTAGTTCTGGATTGGTGTCTAAGCCCACCAAGCGCCTCGATGGTTCGTGAAGCTGAGACAGGATGCGGGCGTTTCCGCAGCCAAGTTCGAGCACCGAATTCACCCCTGCGCAAGAGTCTCGGTAGAAAGCCACGTCACCATCATTACCGGTGTGCGTGGCAACATACAGATCAGCGGGGTAATCGACGATCACGGTTCCTCTGCCCTTCTAGTCTTGCTAGCTTTGCAGACGAGTGATTAGCTCATCGACTAATCGTTTCAGGTGCGAAAGCGTTTGGTGGGCATCCCGCTCGATGTCTAAGTCGTGAACCTCCCAATACTCAATTTTGTCTGACCATTCTGGAAACTGGTCTTTCACCATGTGTCGATGTTCGGTTTCCTTTACCGCGATTATCAGGTCTGCTTGCTCTAGATCTTCCGCTGTTAGGGGTAAGGGCTCACGTGGTTCTTGCGGGAGAATTTCCAGACGTTCGCATTCTTCGCGCGTATATTGCGATAGTGGCCCTTCTAGGCCTCCAGGTATCTGCAGCCCTCGCGACTGTGCCTTCCAGGGGATGCGAGATTGAATCGCTCGATGCTGGAAGTAGTATTCAGCGAATCGGCTGCGGTAGTAGTTGCCTGAGCAGAGGAACAATACGGTTTTACAGACTACGGTCATGGTGTGTTTCTCTTGTGGGGTGAGTCACTAGTGATTGGAGTCTTGTGCCAGTTGGCATTCTCGTATTGACTGTTCTGACTGGGAGGAACCTGTCGGGCTTGGTCGTGCCTGGATACTCGGTCAGGTTGCTGCGAGCTTGGCGAAGGCTCGGCGAACCTCGTTCGGGGCTTGGACAAGCTCGATGAGTACCCCGACTGCGCCCACTGGAAACTGATCGTTCCCCTTGGGATGGATGAAGCAAACATCGTAACCGGAAGCACCTTTACGGATGCCGCCTGGGGTGAAGCGTACCCCACGGCCGGTTAGCCAGGCGAACGCTTTTGGAAGATCGTCGATCCAGAGACCAACATGGTTGAGCGGGGGATCATGAACTTTCGGTTTTCTAGTGGCATCGATGGGTTGCATCAGGTCGACTTCTACCGCCAAGGTGCCAGTGCCCGCTTTGCAAATGTCTTCATCAACGTTTTCGTCGTCGTTCGTGTAGGAGTGGGTGTAGCTCAGCCCCATCATGTCTACCCAGAATTCACGCAATGGCTGTTTGTCGAGGCCGCCGACAGCAATTTGTTGGACGCCGAGAATCTTGAAAGGTCGAGGTTCGGTCATCAGTGGCAATCTCCTGTGACGATGCAAGTGTGAACGATGCGTGATGCTGGTTTCTCATGCCCCTGTGTCTTATTGAGAGTTTGTGCCGTTTCCAGACGGTCAGACCAAGCCCGAGACGGCTGCCTGTCAGGACATCTTAGCGTTGTTTAGGGTCGCGGCTTTAACCCCCAGGAAAGCCGTTGACTGTAGTCTGACGAGTTGAACTGACGAGCCTGCTGAACAGCAAGTGCGTTGCTGGCATGTCAGGTGTTGTTAGCTGAACGATGGCGATCAGGGGATTACGGTTGCTCTCGGCGGCCAGCTGTCCGACAATCTTGGGCTTGAGGGGTTGGCCGCCACGGCTTGTGAGTTGAACCGTAGGCAGCTCTTGACGGCGTAGTGTGGAGCCCCGATGGGATAAGGAAGAGCGAACCGCTAATTGGCGGTTTCCTGAGTCGGTAGGCTGACGTTATTCTTGGGGTTATTCGCACTTGGGTTCATCTGTGCTTCGAGATACTGGTTTGATTGGAGGAGTCATGTGTATTTGTAACAGTCGCAGCGTCCGCATTGTAGTGTCGATGATGATGGTGGTCGCCGCGAGTTGCGCCGAACCAACTCCGCCACAATCGCTTGACGAGTTGGCCAATCGGTCGCTAGCGCAGATCGACGGAGAGTTGGAGGTTGCCGGGTTGAGAGAGCCGGTCGAAGTGATTCGGGACGAGTGGGGGGTCCCACATATTTATGCGCAGAATGACGACGACCTCTTTTTCGCACAGGGGTATGTGATGGCTCAGGATCGGCTCTGGCAGATGGAGATGTGGCGCCGTTGGCACGAGGGTCGGTTGGCCGAAATTTTCGGGCCGTCGGCGCTTGACTACGATCGCCGCACTCGACTGATGATGTTTCGAGGTCCATGGGACGACACCGAGTGGGCCAGTTATCACCCTAATGCAGAACGACTCTTTTCTGCCCACGCCAATGGAGTAAATGCTTACATCGACCAGCATCTGGATAATTTACCCGTGGAGTTTCAGCTCACGGGTATTGTGCCTGAGCGATGGACCGCCGAGACGGCTGTCCTGCGGTGGGCGGCACTTGCGGTGCCGAGTGTACGGGGACATGCGATTAACGAGATCCAACTTGCAATGGAGGTTGCCAGACACGGTGTTGAAGAAGCCAACAGACGTGCTGCCCCTGACCCGTGGGATGAACTTACAGTACCGGAAGGTCTCGATGTCAGCATTATCACGGAAGACCTGCTTGACGCCATGCGAGCTGGTGATGGCGATCCGTTTGTGGCGGGAAGACTCCCTGCTCTCGAAGTGGTTGAATCCTATCGTGCGCTTTTACCAGGTGGCATGCGCACAGCGCAGGTCTCATCAGGGCCGGTGGCGACCGAAGGCAGTAACAATTGGGTGATAAGCGGCGAGCGCTCGTCGACTGGGATACCAATCCTTGCTAATGATCCCCATCGCCGGATTGAGATGCCGGCCCTGCGGTATTTCGTGCATTTGATTGCCCCGGGCTGGAATGTGATCGGTGGTGGCGAACCGCCTTTTGCTGGGGTCGACGCCGGGAACAACGAGCGGATGGCCTGGGGATTTACATTTGCAGGGACGGATATGGTCGATGTGTATGTCGAGGAAATGCACCCTGAGGACTCAAACTTGGTACGGTGGCAGGATGATTGGGAACCTTTGCGAATCCTCGAGGAAGAGATTCCTGTTAAGGGCCAGGCATCTGAGCCGGTGGTGCTGAAATTTAGTCGGCATGGTCCGATTTTTTACGAAGATCTCGAGCACCGACGCGCTTACGCCGTGCGGTCTGTCGTTCAGGAACCTGGAACCGCAGCGTATAAAGGAAGTTTTCAGCTTTCACAGGCTACGAGTTGTGATGATTTTTTCGATCGGGCCATGCATTGGTTGGTTCCCACACATAGTCTCATCTGTGGTGATGTCGAAGGCAATATTGCGCTTCAGGTGACGGGACTGACTCCCGATCGCGATGGTTGGAACGGGCGTTTGCCGGTTCCAGGAAATGGCGACTACGAGTGGCGTGGCTTTCGGACCGACCTGCCACGGGAGTTCAACCCAGACCGGGGATACATCACAACCGCCAACAATAATGTTCACCCTCCAGGCTATGAAGGCCGGCCTGTCTTCTACCACTCATCGAGAGGCGTAGAAACCTCGCGTATCACGAGGCTTCATCAGATCCTCGGAACGGACAAGCAGTTTACCGTCTCCGACCATATGGGTATTCAACACGATGTTCATTCGCTATCGGCTGAGCGTGACATCCCGTTGTTTCAGGGGTGGGTTTCAGATGATCCGGACCTTGAGTGGGCTAGAGATCTCATTGCTAACTGGGATGCCCAACTTTCACGAGAGAGCACAGCGGCGGCCCTTTACGTACGGTGGCTTGCTGTGGTTGACGAAGACGTGCAGGAGCAGGATGCCTCTGAGGGGAAACATCGACCACTTGTTGAAGAGGGCCTACAGGGAGCACTGCAGCGTTTGACCGATGACTTTGGTCCGGACCGTAGTCAGTGGCGGCATGGGCGGGTGCATGCCAGCGAACTTCCTCATATGATGGCGGAGGAGTTCGACTTGCCCACGGTCGAGCGTCCAGGAGGGTTCGGGACTGTTAATGCGACAGGTGCCAACTTTAGACGCATTATCGACTTAGCGGACCTTGATCGTTCGGTGGCTACTAATGCGCCCGGGCAGTCAGCACAGCCCGGAAGCCCTTTTTATGATAATTTGGTCGAAAATCTTGGGAACGGCGAATATTTCCCACTGGTCTACACCAGAGAGGCTGTAGAGAGTCGGGCAAAGTATCGGTTGCAACTACAGCCTGCCGAGCAGTGAGACAGCCGGGCCGAGTTTCAGAGGGCTGTCGGGGAGTCGTTTTGGCTTGGGCAGTTCGCTGACGTGCGTGTCGCCTGAGGCAAGGCATGTCAAGGGATGCGCCGACCTCCGTCGGATTTCTCAGCAGTGCCAAATTCGTGGGCCCCGTAACGTTTAAACCATGTAGCAATCTGCTCGGGTTGGTCAGTGAAGGCCAACGCGAGCAGCAGCAGCAGTCTGGCCTTCTGCGGGTAAAGGTTGTCGCCGCCCGTGCGGAAGCGCTGGGTGCGATGGAAGACCACACCCTTGGCTTCAGCTTCGGCACGGACCTCCGCCGGGATACGAGCTCCAGCGAGGACGATCCCGTCGACGCCAGCGTTGGCCCAGGCGGCGACCGGTTCGGCTAGGCCTGCCCCTTGGTATCCGATAAGAACTTCAGTGCGCGGCAGGTCACTTTTATCGATCCGGCTGAGATCGAATGGAGTTTGCCAGCGTTCCGGGGAACTGCAGTGCTGGACTCTGGGTGGGGCACGGTACGTGTAGACCTCCCGTTCATCGATGTAGCCAAGGATGCCCATTTGGCGGGAGACGAAGGTGTCTAGGCGCATGCCGTTTCCCTTCCAGACCTCTTTAGCGGCGTGAAACTCGTCGTTCATCATCAACACGGTCCCGAAGCAGTGCGTGTTGCCGCTGGAGGCTAGTACGATTGCATTGAAGAGATTCGCTTGTGCGTCACTGCTGATAACAGTCCAGGGACGCATCGCTCCGGTTATCACCACTGGTTTCTGGCTTTGCACTGTGAGGTCGAGCCAGTAGACGATCTCATCCATTGTTGTCGTTCCGGAAGTGACAACGACAGCGTCGGCGGTCTGGAGGGCTCTTTCAACTTCCAATGTGAGGTCGTAATAGTCAGGGATTGCATACCCGCCAGATCCCCGATTGCCGAACTGGACTGTGGTCACTGCCGCCACGTCATCGATCTCTGGACGTAGTGCCTCTACCATGTCCGAGATGAGCAACCGGCCAGCCTGGTAGCTCTGAAAACTCGTTCGGGTCTCGGACTGCCCAGCGATGGTGCCACCAGTGGCGACCACTGTAATTTGGGGACGGTTCTCTTGACCGAACGCATTCCATTCGACTGGACAGAGGAGCATCAGCAGAGCGGCAATCAAGGGCAGGGATTGAGTATGTCTAGGTGTGATATTCATATTTGAGGGCCACCGCCTTCGGGTATGGCTAGCTTGAACGGCACTATTTTTCGCATGATCGCTCAAGCTAGTGACAGGTGCAACTGGCTGGCTCTCTTTATCCGATACCTGTGGTGTTGGTCTCCGGTCGTTCATCCTTCGGTGGCCTGGCGTTTTTGGTGCTACTGCATCTAACGAGACGGCTGCCACGCGGGTCTACCCTGGAGGACGTTGACGGCTCATTGAAGTTTCGATATTTGTGGTCAGGACACTGTGTCGATCTCTAGCTAAAAAAGATCGGCCGTGGGTGACGCGTGTTGATAGGCAGCTGCTCGGTGGGTCGCTTTGTCCGGTGGATTTTTTTGCCGTAAGTTTGGTCTAATCCACCGTCTGTGCTTCGGACCGTGACTCAGAGGTATACTTCGGTAACGTTTGAGAAAAGCAATGAGGGTTACGACCATGCTTCGCCGGAGTCTGTTCGTCGGAATGGTTGTGTGTGGTGTCGGGTTGTGGAATGGAGACCAAGGGCTTGCTCAGTCAAGGGGTGAGCCATCGTCTGCTACCGCGCCGTCCCGTGAGTTGCTAGACCGCTATTGTGTGGCCTGCCATAACGAACGGTTGCAGACTGCCGGACTTATGCTCGACCGTGTGGACATAACGGCTGTGGCGAGGAATGCCTCGGTATTGGAAAAGGTCGTTCACAAACTCAGGTCTGGCCAGATGCCCCCAGAGGGTAGGCCTCGGCCGGACGATGGGACAATCGATGCGTTCGCGACATCGCTCGAAGTTGCGCTTGACCGAGCGGCAGCGGAGAGGCCGAACCCTGGGCGGGTGGCTTCTCGCAGGTTGAATCGCTTGGAGTATGTCAACGTGATCTCGGACTTGTTAGGTTTGGAGGTTAATGGAGACGAATTGTTGCCATCGGATATGGCTGGGTTTGGTTTCGACAACAATGCCGACGTCCTTTCGGTCACCCCAGGATTGATGGATCGGTACATTGCTGCCGCTACCAAAATCAGCCGTGCAGCAATCGGCAGCCCAGATATACGGCCAGCCATGCATCTCTATGAGGTGGGGTTCGAACGGCGGGATGTGCGAGCTGGCGAGGACTTGCCGTTTGCAACACACGGCGGGCTGGCAGTCAGACACCACTTTCCGTTGGATGGTGAATACGTGGTAGCTATTCGGCTCAAGCGAAACAACACGATTGAGACGATCGACGGGATAGCGGAGAACGAGCATCACATAGAAGTTCGTATCGACTACGAGCTAGCTAAACAATTTGCTATTGGTGGGCGGTTTCCTGGACCGGACCCTGGGTCTCTGATCGCTGTGCCTGAGGATGATATCGAAGGACAGCGTCTGCACGAGTACAGGATGACAGCGGACCATGAACTTGAATTCAGGCTACCGGTTCAAGCTGGTAGCCGACTGGTGTCAGTGGCATTTACGGATGCGGCTCCATCACCGCAGCTGACGGGACAGCTTCCGGGTATCGACGAACTGTATATCTCGGGGCCCTTCAATGGGGCTGTGCCTGGTGAGACTCCCAGTCGGCAGCGAATTTTTACATGCCGGCCGGTCAGGTCTGTAGAGGAGGAGTCCTGCGCCCGTGAGATTCTGGCAGCGCTAGCCAGACGTGCCTATCGCCGTCCTGTTACGGCTGGCGACCTTGGTCCACTTATTAAGATCTATCAGCAGGGGCGTCAAGGTGGTGGAAACTTTGAAGCTGGTGTCGAACGGGCGCTTGAGGCGTTGCTCTCGATGCCGCAATTTTTGATGCGGGTTGAGCGCCAACCGGTCGATACACCGGCTGGTTCGGTCTATCCGTTAAGCGACCTTGAACTGGCCACGCGGCTGTCGTTCTTCCTCTGGAAGAGCATTCCGGACGAGGAACTACTCGATCTGGCCGAACGGAACATGCTAAGTGATCCAGCTACGTTGGGCCAGCAAGTCGAACGGATGCTGGAAGACCGTCGCGCTATCCGTTTCATGGACGACTTTGTTGGTCAGTGGCTACAGGTTCGCAATATTTTCTCGCAAGACCCGGATGGATCGTTGTTTGCTGGGTTCAACGACTCATTGCGGAAGGCAATGGTGCAAGAGACGGAACTCTTTTTCCGGAGCCAAGTCCAAGAGGGTCGGCCCGTCCAGGACTTGCTGAGGGCCAATTACACGTTTTTGAACGAGCAACTGGCTCGACATTATGGTGTTGGTCAGGTCTATGGCAGTCACTTTCGTCGATATGCTTGGAACGACGATCGGCGACACGGATTGCTAGGGCATGCCAGTCTACTCACGGTGACCTCCTACGCGAATCGAACATCGGTCGTGCTGAGGGGTAAATGGGTGCTTGAAACTCTGCTGGGAGCCCCGCCACCCCCGCCACCTCCGAATGTGCCCCCGTTGGCCGACAATGATCGAGGCCGTCCGACTTCCTTGCGAGAGCGAATGGAACAACACCGGAATAGCCCGGTGTGCGCCAGTTGTCATGCCCGGATGGACCCGCTTGGGTTTGCGATGGAACACTTTGATGCAATCGGGCGGTGGCGTGAGACTGACGGAGGTGCCGCGATCGATGCCACGATTACTTGGCAGGATGACACGATAGACAGTCCGCGGGCGTTTCGTGAGGCCTTGCTGAGCTCAGGCGACGAGTTCGTCCGAACTGTCACCGAGAAATTGCTGACCTATGCTCTCGGGCGTGGAGTCGATTATTACGATTGGCCGACAATTCGTCAGATCGTGCGGACACTGGAAGCAGAGGACTATGGATGGTCCTCCCTGATCGGTGCCATCGTGAGAAGCGACCCATTCCGCATGCGCCGCGCCCCTGAGGGCAACTTGGGGGTGGTCGGCCAATAGTAGGCAAGTAGATAGTGGTTCGGTAGATCGGGAAAGCCAAGAATCGCCCCGTGAGGCGGATTTCAAGGGAGCTGTTCGCGATGTTTGTCACAAAAATGCACATTCCTCGGCGACGGGTACTCCAGGGTCTCGGTGCGACGGTCGCACTCCCGCTACTCGATGCTATGGTGCCGGCGTTGACAGCACAGAGCCAGACTGCTGCGGCACCGGTCAAGCGGTTCGGTGTGTTTTACGTTCCCAACGGGATGTCGATGCCGTATTGGTATCCGAAGGACGAGGGTCTGCTTGATACATTGCCGCCAACCCTCCGATCGTTGGAGGCCTATAAAGACCAGGTATTGATCTGCGGTGGCCTAGATGACGAGTCAGCTAATCTGGTCAAGGGTGGTGGCGACCATGCTCGGTCGGCTGGCACGTTTCTGACGTGCGTGCCCTACAAGATCACAGCCGGCGCCGACGTGTCCAACGAGGTGTCGATGGACCAGATTGCCGCAAGGGAACTGGCGAAGGAAACCCAGCTGGCGTCGCTCGAGCTCGGTATCGAGTCCAACGCGATGCTCGGCAATTGTGATGGGGGTGCCAGTTGTGCCTACACGAACACTATCGCTTGGCGAACCCCGACCACCCCATTGCCCATTGAGAATGATCCACGTGCTGTATTTGAACGGTTGTTCGGTACTAGTGGGAGTACGGACCCCGAGGCACGACTAGAACGAATACGGCGGGATCGGACTATTCTCGACCTTGTGACTGACGAACTACGTGGTCTTGAACTCGTAGTTGGACCGGGTGATCAAGTCAAACTTGACGAGTATGTCGAGGCGGTACGCGACATCGAACGCCGAATTGGGATGGCCGAAGCACAGAGTAGTCGTGAGTTGCCGGTCGTCGACCAACCGGTAGGTGTGCCGAATGACTATGCTGAGCACGCCAAGCTCATGATGGACTTGCTGGCCCTCGCGTATCAAACCGATCTGACTCGTATTAGCACCTTTATGCTAGCTCGTGAGGTGAGTGGTCGGGCTTACCCTGAAATCGGGGTGTCGGATTCTCATCATCCGTTGTCGCATCATCAGGACGAGCCGGCGAAGCTTGAGCGCCTGCATCTCATCAATGAGTATCATGTCCAGCAGTTTGCCTATTTGGTTGACAAACTTCACGGGATTCCCGAAGGGGATGGCTCGATGCTGGATTCAACTTTGTTCCTTTATGGAACCGGGATCAGCGATAGCAACACCCACTTCCATGACGACCTCCCGATAGCGCTGGTTGGTGGGAAGCACGCCGGTATTAGAGGTGGTCGCTATGTGCGGTATCCGCAGGACACCCCATTGGCCAATCTTCACGTCACCATTCTCGAAAAGCTAGGTGTGCCAGTTGAAGCTTTTGGCGATAGCACCGGAGGGCTTGGCCGGTTGACAGGGGTGTGACGTCTCGTGTCCAAGAAACCTCGCTGTCCGGAGTCTGTATGCCGCCGTGGTCTGGCAAGAACTGTGGTGCTGGTACTGTTCCTATGTGATTTCCTGATTTTTCCGGTGGGTGTTTGGGCCCAGGACCGACCCTATCCGATCTTCACGGCTGATCACCTTGATACGACAATGAAGACATTGGGTCCGAATTGGGCTGGGGTGAGGGCCGCTTTGTCCGATGTTGACTACCGAATAGCCAAACAACGGCTCAGCCGGACCCGCGAACAGTTGGCGACCACAATGACGTTCTGGCGAGATCGCGAACGCGAAGATGCAATGGGGTGGCTCCGGGCGGCGTTGACTCAGTTAGATGCGCTCGATGCAGCACTGTCTGTGGAGGTGGTGGAGTCGGCTGTGCTGGACCCCATTGTGACCAGAGTTGCTGAGTATTGTCTGGCGTGCCATGCGGTTTATCGGGAGCAGGTTCTGGCCGGCCAGTACGAGCTACGCTTGAATGCCCGTCCCTGACGAAAACTGGTGCACCGGTCTTCTGTTGCTGGCCGAGCCTCGATCTTTTGGTGAGTCTTGACCGGCTGGTTGGTGAGGTAGTATCACTTGCCCTCCCAAGGAGAAGCAGGTGGGGCGGGTGTGAGAAACGGTGTCGTGGAACTCACACGTCTGTGAATCAGGGCAGAAACTTGCTGTTAGATAGAGGATGCATGATGGTAGAACGGATTGCTGGTTTGGCGATGTCGGTGGTGCTACTCCCCCTTGTGTCGGGGGCGCAGCCGCCGCAGGCTTCTGATGTGGAGGCCGTTCGACCGTTTGAAATTTCGGTGTCCGATGAAGTGCTTAATGACCTGTCTAGGCGTTTGGCCCAGACCCGTTTACCCGATCAGCTCGACGGGGCAGCATGGGATTACGGCACAGAGCTCGGATATTTGACGGGCTTGATCGCCTACTGGCGAGACGAGTTCGACTGGCGTGCGCAAGAGCGACGTTTGAACCAGTTCGACCAGTTTAAGACGGCCATCGACGGGTTGGATATTCACTTTATCCACCAGCGCTCGCCTGAGCCGGATGCTATGCCTCTGATCATTACTCACGGGTGGCCGGGTTCGATCGCGGAATTCAGGAAGATTATTGGGCCGTTGACCGACCCGGTAGCCCATGGCGGACGGACTGAGGACGCCTTCCACGTTGTGGCACCATCGATGCCTGGCTACGGGTTTTCCGATAAACCGCGGAACCCTGGGTTTGGGCCAGAGCAGATCGCCGAAGTGGGAGCGAAGCTGATGGCTCGTTTGGGTTATGACCGCTACGGGATTCAAGGTGGAGACTGGGGTGCCATTGTGAGCCGCTGGCATGCATTCAACCATCCCGAGCACGCGGTGGGGCTTCACCTGAATATGCTAACAGCAGGTCCACCGCCTGGGGACGACCCGACGGCTGGCGTACCACCGGAAGAGCTTGAACGGTCTCAAGCCCGTCAGGCGTTTTATCGGACAGCCGAAAGTGCTTACGGACAAATCCAGGGGACCAAACCCCAGACGATTGGTTATGCCCTCAACGATTCGCCAGCTGGCCAGGCGGCTTGGATTGTCGAGAAGTTTCGCGCTTGGTGTGACTGTGGTGGTGACCCGGAGTCTGTGTTCACCCGAGACGAGCTGCTCACCAACATTATGATCTATTGGGTCACAGAAACGGCGACTTCATCTGGGCGGCTTTACTATGAGAGCCGTAATGCTCCGACCTCCAGACCCCTCGGGCGTGTTGACGTGCCGACCGGTGCCATCATTTTTCCCTACGAGTTGTTCATCACTCCTCGTCGCTGGGCCGAGGCGTCCTACAACATTACGCACTGGACCGAAGCGCCGAGCGGGGGGCATTTTGCAGCGATGGAACAACCCGATGTGCTGGTGGGGGACCTACGCGAGTTTTTCCGCCCGTTGCGGGATGGGGAACAGTGATATTGATAAAACGGCGAGTTGGCTTGGGCGGTTTCGCCTGGATTGGAGAGAAAGAGCGATGCACTCGGAGATCGATCGACTGATGACAGCGTATAGCCGGGGTCGCGTGTCCAGGCGGGTGTTCCTGGGGGCACTGGCCGCACTCACCGTGTCTCCCCGGTCTCTGGCTCAAGGAGGTCCGCCGATTCCAATCACGGGGATCAACCATATGACCCTCAGTGTGTCAGATCCCGGTCGGTCCCTTGAGTGGTATCAGGGGTTGTTTGGGATGCCGATTGCTGCCAGGCAGGCCAATACGGTCGTCCTGCGGGTGGGCGCGGGTCCACAGTTCATGGCCATCGGTGGGGGTTCGAGTGCGAACCCTGGTATCAATCACTTGTGTCTCTCGGTCGATAATTTCGATGCTGGCCGCACGGTGGAGATCCTGGGCCAGCATGGTATCGCTGCGTCAAGGACCTCTGGTCCCATGGAGGTGCGTATTCGGATGCGTGGTGCTGACTTTGGCGGTGCCCAGGATGGAACGCCCGAGTTGTATTTCGGAGACCCTGATGGCATTGTGGTTCAGCTACAAGACACGACCTATTGTGGTGGGGCCGGTCCACAAGGGGAGGCATGTTTGGCTGTTCCAGAGTCGGCACCGAGCGCAGGCGAATTGGCCCTGCGTGACTACAACCATTTCACCCTTTTTGTTACGGACCAGCAACGGTCCATCGGCCTCTACCAGCGTTTGTTTGGGATGCCGATCGATACCTACCAGGGGGCGCTGCCTGTATTGCGGGTTGGGTCGGGGAACCAGTTTCTGGCGCTGGCGGAAGGGGGACGGGGGCCACGGGGTGCGATCATCCACCATGCCTGTCTGACAGTTGATGACTTCGACGTCGACCGTATCCTTGCGATACTTGAGGATTTTGGTGTCACGCCGCGGGGAGATGCCGCGGGGCCGGTGGCACCCCTGCAATACTATGTCACGATGCGGATGCCAGATCGGGGTGGGGCACCAGGCGGGACCCCGGAGCTGTATTTCACTGACCCGGACGGGATTCTCATTCAGTTGCAGGATGCCCGGTACTGTGGTGGGAATGGCTACCTGGGTGAAGAGTGCGGAACGCCCCAGAATCCCACTGGTCGAGTTTAGCTGTCGGGGGGTCTGAAATTGGCTTAACAGTTTTTGCTGAATCCATGGTTCCGGTGTTGGAAGAGAGTTGGGGCTCTCATGGGCTGCAAGGGAAGGAGCGGGGAGATGAGGAGCTTTCGAGTTCGTGGATTGCTGGACAGGGTTGCGGCTGTGCTCGTAGTTGGGTGTTTGGCACTTCTGCCAGGTCAGGCTGCTGCTCAGATATCGGAGGGGACGCCGTCTCGGACACCGTGGGGTGATCCAGACCTCCAGGGGATCTGGAACAACGCTACCATCACCCCACTCCAGCGTCCCGAGTCTCTCGGTGACCAGGCGTTTCTTACTGCCGAGGAGATAGCTGCGATGGAGCAGCGGGCCGCCGAGGGATTTAGTCAAGCCAATGCGACGCAAGAGGTACGGACAGAACCGCTGCCGGCCGGAGGCAATGTCGGCGCTTATAACAGCTTCTGGACGGAAGAGGGAACAGCAGTTGTGCAAACCGGGCGGACGTCACTGATTTCGGACCCGCCGAATGGCCAGCTACCACCACTCACCTCTGAAGCAGAGGCCCGGATTGCGTCACCGGCCTACCGGCGACTGGCCGACGTCCGAGACGGACGGGTGCCGGCGGACGGACCAGAAGAGATGGGACTGAGCGAGCGATGCTTGTGGTATCGCGGGATCGGTCATATCTCGCCAACCGGTTACAACAACAACTATCACTTTTTTCAAACGCCTGACGCTCTGGTGATTCTGCAAGAGCACATTCACGACGTTCGCTACATCTTTCTCGACGGGCGCCCACATTTGCCATCGTCCATCCGTCAATTTGCCGGCGATTCTAGGGGCCAGTGGGAGGGAGATACACTTGTGGTCGAGACGACGCATGTTCGAGAGCCGTTTATCAGGCGATGGAATCTCCCTCAACACTCGTTGGGACGGGGGGATCTTGGTGACCAGGTTGTGCTTGTCGAGCGATTTACGCGAACGGGGCCTGACACGTTGAACTACGAGTTCACAGTCAACGATCCAGGCACCTGGACGGCACCGTGGAGTGGAGCCCTGCCGATGGCGAGAACTGAGGGGCCGATGTTTGAGTTTGCTTGCCACGAGGGCAACCACGGGATGATGAACATGATGGCCGGGTCCCGTGCCGACGAGCGAGCAGCTGCACAGGACCGGTAGGTCGGCCGGTTACGTAACGGTCGTCGCGTTGTCCGGGTGTTGCACGATGCCGGGGTCCTGTCCGGTGTGTCGTGGTTCTGTGCCGGTGCCCCCGCGCGGACTTCGCCCAACCGGGTGTGGCTGTTCCAGTGAATCGTGTCGTGCGTTCAGGGGGGAGGGTGGTTTCGAGGAGTCTGTGGCCTCGAACCACCCTGTTCTCCATAGCTACCACAGCCCCCCTCACCCACCAGCACCGTGCCAACACACCGGGTCGGCGGTGAAGACCGTCGAGAGCGGCCTCAGCTACGTAATCTACCTGATGAGCATGATAACGGCCGGATAGGAGCAAGCCTGGCTTGCACTGGACTAGGTGGACGAGTGACCCTGATCAAGTTGACCGAACGCTTTGTGCGGGCGTCTGGGCCAGGTGGGCAGAACGTCAACAAGGTCGCGACGGCCGTCGAACTCCGTTTTGATGTGCGGAATTCGTCGCTCGCCCCTGAGGTCAAGGCACGCCTGATCGTCCAACTCGGACGCCGACTCTCGTCTGACGGTATCCTGGTGATCCATAGCCGCGAGCACCGGACCCAGCGACAGAACCGCTTCGCAGCCCGTGCCCGGCTTGCCGAACTGCTCGAGCGTGCGTCGCGGCGTCCTGTCGAGCGTCGGGCGACCAAGCCACGCCCGGCGGCCCGTGAGAAGCGACTTGAGACTAAACGCCGCCGTAGCCGCGTCAAGGAACTGCGTGGACGGACTCGATGTCCGGACGAGTAGTCCGGTTACTGCCAGTCAGGCGGCGGGGTAATCGTGTCAGCCGGTGCCCCCCCAGGGTCGGGTCGACCGCTTCCTTCGAGTCGGCTGATAGCCCGGACGGTTATGTCTTGATCGCACAACATCTGGCAGGACAGTCGCACGCCCGTCAGGCCTCTGGCCTCGAGGCACGCTTTTTCTGCGGCGGTGATCTTCGTCGGTTCACCGTCGATGACTTCCACCCGGCAGGTGGTGCATCGGGCATTGCCACCACAGGCATGTAAGATGTCAACGTTGGCGTCCTGCTCAATGGCGAGCACGAGTCGTTTATCGTCTGGGACATCGAACGTCCCGTATCCTTCCACGGTCAATTTAGCCATACCATCATTTTACGGCATGACTGGTTCAGTGAGCAGTGGCGGTCGGAGGGCGGTGTCGAGTAGACGTTCGGTCGATCGGATTCATCGGATTCATCGGATTGTCACACGGGCGCCTATCGCCTCTATGGTGCAGCTGGACGGGCTTTGGCGAGGGACCCGCTGATGGGGAGTGCCTTGGGTTCGCTGCAGAAGTGGATCTGGCTACTGGCCCTCGGCGGTTTTGCTTTGGTGGTGGTGGCGCCACTGGGTTACCGGACCGGCGTGCTACCACTAGGGATTGCGTTCCTTGTGCTGTTAGGAGGAGTGCTGCTGTCGTGGTGGGTGCTACTCCTGTCTCTGGCCAAGTTGCGACCTCGAGAATCCCGGACGGCAGGCTGGCTGCGAGTGGTACTGCCGTTGGGGCTCGCGGCAGGGGCCGGGATAGGACCGGTGGTGCATGTATTCTCGGCGCTTGGCCTTCCGGCCATTCATGACATTACGACCGACACGGTTGACCCGCCCCGCTTTGCCGTGCTGGTGACGGAGCGTGGCGCGGAAGCGAACAGCCTGGAATACGGAGGGGCCGCTGTGGCGGCTGCGCAACGAACCGCCTATCCGGCGCTCGGGCCACTGACAGTGGACCGGTCGCCGGATAAGATCCTCGGGTTCGCTCGTGACACCGCTGAAGCGATGGGTTGGGAGGTGGTTGCGGTCGACCCTGAAGCTGGTCGCCTTGAAGCCATCGATACCACCTTCTGGTTTGGGTTTCGCGATGACGTTGTCGTGCGGGTTCGTCCAGGCACCGACGGTGTGCGGGTGGATGTTCGCTCGGTCTCTCGGGTCGGGGTCGGTGATTTGGGCGCCAATGCGGCGCGGATTCGTCACTTTCTCGGTTTGTTAGCCGTAGAAGCTCTGAACATGCCAGAGTGAGCACCCAAGCTCCACTACCAGGCTCTCGTTTTACCACTGACGCGAGATGAGAGACATTTGTGTCTTTTTTGTGGGAGAATACGGGGTCGTTTAGATCGATTCCGGGGTAGGGTGGCCGAGTGGTCACATGAATCCCCACAGAATTGATGTGTCGGTGTATCGATTGTCAGGAGGACTGCTGTGAGAATCACCACGTGCCTAGTTGCGCTGCTGCTATGTTCGGCTGCCTTGTTACTGCCGGGGAATGTCTCGGCGCAGGTCCCCGAGGAACCTACCTTTGCGACCGACATTGCTCCGATTCTCTACCGTTCCTGTGTTAACTGCCATCGGCCCGGACAAATTGCGCCGATGTCGCTGATCAACTACCGGGAAGTGCGGCCGTGGGCGAGGTCGATCAAGAACAAGGTCGAAACGCGCGCCATGCCGCCCTGGCACCTCGATCGTCGTCTAGGTATCCAGAGTTTCAAGAATGACCCCTCTTTGACAGACGATGAGATTTCGACCATCAGCAGTTGGGTGGATAACGGGGCCCCGCAAGGGAACCCGGCTGATACGCCGATGCCCCCTGAGTTCGCACCAGCGGATGCCTGGCAGATTGGTGAGCCGGACGTGGTCGTGACGTTTCCGACTTATACCGTGCCGGCAGCTGGACCCGATCTGTTTGGTGACCTCTTTACCGAGATCGGGATTGAGGAGGACCGCTATATCACATCGATCCAGACCAGGCCGGTTGGTGACAAGGCTCGTGAGGTGGTCCATCATGCACTTTCCTATGCCGTTGAGACCGATGACGCAGGTGACTCAATGGGTGGAGGGCTATTCCTCGTCGAGTACGCTTCTGGCAAACAGGCGGAGATTTATCCGCCCGACTCCGGGCTCTTGCTGCCGGGTGGTACCCAAGCACGTCTGAGCTACCACCTGCACTCAATTGGTGAGGAGACTGATGCCAATGTTGAGCTCGGCATCAACTTTCTGCCGAAAGGAACTGAGCCCAAGCACATTCGGTATTCCTCGCAACTCGGCGGTTCGCAGGGGCAGACCATTGGTGTACTCGATGTGCCGGCTGGTGAGATTGCGCGGTCGGATGGTTACACGCGTTTTAACAAAGCAGCTCGGATCACGATGTTTCAGCCGCACATGCATATGTTAGGCAAGTATCAGTGTATTGAGTTCATCTATCCCACTCAGCCGGTTAGAGCCGAAACAGTGAACTGTGCAGGCTTCGACTACAACTGGCACATGAACTACAACTACGCTGATGACGCCGCACCTTTGATTCCTGCCGGCACCATCTTGCATGTAACCAGCTGGCACGATAATTCCTCTGCGAATCGCGGTAATGTCGACCCGAAAAATTGGGTAGGGAGCGGTGGACGTACGATCGACGAGATGGGGTTCGCCTGGATTGGCTGGACCGATCTGTCTGACGAGGAGTATGAGGCTGAGGTTGCAGCTCGGGCTAAGGCCCGTGAGACCGACGACTAACAGCGTACCGATTAATGTTGAGCTAGGTGAGAAGGCGTATGTCGACGTGTTTAAGACGGCTTGTCCTGTTCATAGTGTCAGGGATCCTCGGCCTTGGTGCGGGTGAGGAACTTCGCGCCCAGGCCGATCCCCAGAACTATCTGTTCAATTCGGGACAGACGATTCAGCCTTTCTTTGATGGGTGGTCCCACAATCCCGATGGTAGTTTTGAGATGCATTTCGGCTACCTCAACCGCAATTATGTTGAAGACTTGGGTGTGGAGGTCGGGCTCAATAATCGAGTGTCTCCTGAGGGCCCGGACCGGGGTCAGCCCGACTACTTCTATCCTCGGGTCAACCGACGCGCGTTTAGCGTGACCGTGCCGGCTGATTGGGGAGATAGGGAGTTGATTTGGCAGGTGACGACCAACGATGAGAGCTATCAGGCCGTTGGCTGGTTACAGCCTGAATGGGAAATTGCCCCTACAGGGACTGGGGGAGCTACGGCGGCAGGCGAGCCCGAAAACCAACCGCCAACCCTTCAGGTTAGTGCTCCCGCGAGCGTTGTTCTGGGAGAGCTGCTGACAATGACGGCGACTGTAGGTGATGATGGCTTGCCTCCGGCACCTCGGGAGCGAAGTCCCGGTCGTGGGACATTGCCGACATTTGAAACACAGGATTCCGGTCCGACGCTTCCAGTAAACGTGCCTCAGATACAGCGGGACAGTCGCAATCGACCCGCCCGCGTGCAACTGGACCGTCTGAGTGTCACTTGGACCCAGCTGCGGGGGCCCGTAGGGGCTCGCATTGAGGCTGAGGACGACGACGCGGCTGAGGGAGTTGCTACCGTCACTGCAACCTTCGCCTCCACTGGTGTTTACCGGTTTCGGGTGCAAGCCTCTGACAGACGTCTGACGACTAGCGAAGAAATTTCGATTACCGTACGCTAGCTGACGCTGGTCGGTTACCGTGCCAATCTGCCTCGGGTGGTTCACACCCGCTACCCACTTGTTCGGCATGACCCGGGACCTTTCGTGGGGACCCCTTCTTCATAGCGATGTCCTTTCCTGATTTACGCTCATTCCTTAGTTGCTTGAAACGGGACGGAGACTTGGTCGAGGTGACGGTTCCAGTCGATAGAGCTCTTGAGGTGGCTGAGGTCCACCGTCGAGTTGTGGCTGCTGGTGGACCCGCGTTGCTATTTTCCAATGTTCGTGATGCCGACTTTCCGTTGGTGACGAATTTGTTCGGGACCCCTCGGCGCGCTGAGTTGGCGTTCGGGGAGCGACCCCAGCGGTTGATACGACGGATGGTCGAATTGGTCGAGACGGCGCTGCCGCCGACACCAGCGACAGTCTGGGGCGCTCGTGACCTTGTTGCTGAGGTTTTCCGGGTAGGAATGCGTCGGGTACGTCGCGGACCGGTAACTGAAGTTGTGACCGAAGATGTGCAGCTGGACCGGTTGCCGGCTCTCACGACGTGGCCTGATGATGGTGGTCCTTTCATTACTTTACCGATGGTCTTTACCGAGCATCCCGATGGCCGCGGGCACAACTTGGGAATGTATCGCATGCAGGTCCACGATGCTCGTACTACAGGGATGCACTGGCAGATCGGAAAGGGTGGGGGTTTTCACTACGACATTGCCGAACAGCGTGGCGCTGCATTACCGGTGACCGTCTTCTTGGGGGGGCCACCAGCGCTCATCCTGTCCGCCGTTGCGCCGTTGCCGGAGAACGTGCCAGAACTTATGTTGGCTTCCCTTATTGCCGGTGAGCGGCTGGGGCTTATCGACGGTGTCGGACCCCATCCATTGGTGAGCGGCGCTGAATTTGCTTTGATCGGGTCGGTATCGCCGGGTGTCCGTCGGCCTGAAGGCCCGTTTGGGGACCATTATGGTTATTACTCCCTGTGTCATGACTACCCAGTGTTTTCGGTACGCCAGGTAGCTCACCGCCGTGACGCGATTTTCCCGGCTACCGTTGTTGGCAAGCCTAGACAGGAGGATTTTTTTATCGGTGATTTGCTTCAGGAACTGCTTTCACCACTGTTTCCATTGGTGATGCCTGCCGTCGAGCAACTGTGGTCCTATGGTGAAACCGGCTACCACTCGTTATCCGCAGCGGTGGTTAAGCAGCGTTATAAACGTGAAGCGATGGCAAGCGCCTTTCGGATTCTTGGTGAAGGGCAGCTGTCGCTCACCAAGTTCTTGCTGATGACCGACCAACCTGTCGATTTGAAAGATTTCCGGGCTACGCTCGAACATGTGTTGGCGCGAACGAGACCAGAGACCGACCTCTATGTGTTTTCGAATCTATCAATGGACACCCTTGATTACACAGGTCCTGCGGTGAACTTGGGTTCGAAGGGAGTTTGGTTAGGCCTTGGTGACCCGGTGCGCGAGTTGCCCGGGGAGTTTTCAGCTGCTGAATTACCTCAGGGTATTCGGGATGTGCAAGTGTTCTGCCGAGGGTGTTTGGTGGTCGGAGCTCCCTCATCGTCGAGTGACCCAGAGGCGCCGTTACGGGTGGCCGCGCATCCGGCCTTTGAAGGGTGGCCGCTGGTGGTGGTGACCGATGAGCCGGTCAGGGCGGTCAAAAGTTCGATGAATTTCCTCTGGACGACTTTTACCCGGTTCGAGCCGGCTGCTGACATATATGCTGCCTCCACTCAAGTGGCGCGGAACCACCTCGTGCGGACCCCGCCCATTGTGATTGATGCGCGGCGAGCACCATCCTTTCCTGCGGATCTGACCTGTAGGCCGG
>Ga0310344_10000874_pt1 | contig 23511 bp, 24 predicted proteins | sample HC15DNA20200_MG_FD_203801 | JGI IMG/M metagenome (GOLD analysis project Ga0310344, IMG submission 203801) | Marine microbial communities from station ALOHA, North Pacific Subtropical Gyre - HC15-DNA-20-200_MG | ecosystem: Environmental > Aquatic > Marine > Oceanic | place: Pacific Ocean: North...
CACAGCGATCGTTTTCTCGGTCATGTCCTAGGAGGTGAAGCAACGGCGGCTCGCCCGTATCGAGGATGGTGACCGGAGGGCCATTCTCATGCAGCCGGATCACTTCCGCATGTCGACCTAAGTCTGAGACAGATGAAAGCTCTGTTGCGCTATCAAGAGCATTCCTATCGAGACGCATTGCTCGCAGTAGGTTGTCCGGTGGTGCTTCAAATACGGCTTCTGCGAAAAGATTCCACTCGTTTGCACCAGGTAATGGCATGAGTAGAGTGCGACTTACTGGAACAGAGATGTCGCGGAGAGCAGTGCATACCGCGAGCAAGCGCTGTGCTGCTTCAGAGAGTTCAGCTAACAGTTGTGCACCTAGCAGAGCCCTGTGGCTACCATCCGCAAGGAATATGCGTTCCAGAATGGCATCTGAAACTACTTCTATTCGGCGCAGGCTCGCGTTGTCATAGGCTCGAAGAAATATCAATTCATCGCTGGCACGGTAAGTGTCTTCTGTCACCCGCACGCCCAATTCTCGATATATCTACTTTTATTCTGATTTTTCGTTTTCGTGTCTGCCCGAAACGGAATTTAATGTGCTGGTTCTTCGATCACTGGGTTGTCTAGGTGGCCTAACCCACTGATTTCTACGCGCACGGTATCTCCCGGTTTGAGCCATTCCTGTGGATCTCGCGCCTGCCCGACGCCGGCCGGCGTCCCAGTGAAGATCACATCACCGGGCTCGAGTGTGAATGCTGTCGAGAGATATTCGATTAGCTGTGGGATATCGAATAGGAGGTCTCCTGTCGATGCATTTTGTTTTTCGACGTTGTTCACGAACGTACTGAGAGTGAGCGTGGTTGGGTCGGGTACTTCGTCGGCTGTCAGAATCCAGGGACCTGTTGGCCCATGTGTGTCCCAGCTTTTTCCCATCATCCATGTTGGAGTATGTCGCTGCCAGTCACGGACTGTTACGTCATTTCCATTCATATAACCCGCTACATAAGCGAGCGCATTTTCTGCTTTCACGTGCCGAGCATACTTGCCGATCACGACGCAAAGCTCACCCTCCCAGTCGAGCATTTGGCTTTCAGCTGGCGCGTAGATCGGGTGTTGAGGCCCGACTATGCAAGTCGAAACCTTGGTGAATACAGTTGGATGTTCTGGTAGGTCTCGCTCCATTTCTGATGCGTGTGCGCGGTAGTTGATGCCGATCGCGAGCACTTTCCCGGGCCTCGGTATTGGTGCTGCGAGTTGTACATTATCTAACTGGACAATGCTGCCGTTTTCTAACGCCTGAGTCTGGCTTATTCCACCACGGTCGAGCCATTCCAAAGTTTTGGCTATTTCTTGGATACCCGGAGTACCAACAGCCAGTAGATCGATCATTGTGTTCGGATTCAGTGCATGAGCAGTTAGTTCGGGACGAGGTACACCTTCGTCGCACAGTCTGGCCGCTAGAGCCGTATTCAGGTCCACAATATCGTCGTTATCGCGAATAACACCGGTGCGTGTCATGCCGTGACGGATGAAACTAACAAGCTTCATTAGATTTCCTTTAACTTCCTAGTCGAGAGCAAGCTGATGTGGTTACTGATCATACCTGCGATTGCTGAGAGTCTGATAATGGCATCATTGTTGCCGGTGAAGGTAAAATCTGCCGCCTTTTTTGAAGAATGTTGTTGTCATTAGCTAGCGTATGTGCATCTGGGAGTGGAAAAGTGTCAGACGTAGTTGGTGACAAAGAGCTTTATGAATTTCTTATTGGTCTTGGTACCGACGAGATTTCGCACACTGGTCACGATTTCCTCACACATCTCAAGTCTGTCCAAAGCATGCTTTCCGAAGCTGGTTCTGACATTGAGGTCACCCGTGCCGGTCTTTTCCATTCCATATATGGCACTGAAGGATTTCAAGACTTCACGCTATCTCTTGATGAACGTGTTCGGGTCCGGGCCGTGATTGGTGAGCGTGCTGAATTCACTGTTTTCTGCAATTGTGTGATGGATCGCTCAACATTTGATGCGGCGATTATGGTCGCTGGTGAGAGCTGCGAAACATTGTTAGAACAGCAAGGTCCATTCGAGATCCGCGACCGCGTTCATCAATCGCCTATCTCACTAACTCAAGTAGAACTAAGAGATCTTGCTGAGGTTCACCTCTTTGACTGGCTTGAACAGGTTGAGCGTAGTGATCGTGGTTGGGATTACCGGAGGGACTCCTACCGGCGAATGGCACATCTAGTTGGGCCTCGTGCTATGTCGGCATACGACAAAGTATTCGGACGTGAGGAAATCGCAAGAAAACCCGTCTGACTGCAGGTTTAAGAGGCGGAAATACGGTCAATAAGAGCCATCGAGCATAAACCTGCGTCCACGTGCCAATTCTTATTCTGGTTAGGACCGATTGCTGCAACGAGATTGGACAGATGATTTCAACTGGAATGGTGTAGGTAAGGGTTGGTATCCAGTGACGAGCTGCCCTTGTTACTGACTTATCAACTTATCCAACATGTTGTCCACAGTCGTAGGAAGTTACTTGAGGAGCCTCAGTGTGAGACGTTCCATGAACATTTCTGCTCGTGATAGCTGTTCTAGGGATACGTATTCGTTCGGTCTGTGAGCTTGCTCGATCGACCCAGGTCCACACACGACTGCCGGTATTTCTACTGCTTGGAACAATCCAGCTTCCGTAGCGTAGCTCACCTTACCTGTGCGGTGACCAGTCACGGTCAGTCCCAGATCTTCAGTCAGCTTCAAGGCTTCCATGACTACCGCAGCACCGGGATCAGTATCAAGCCCGCGAGTAGATGATATTTGTTCGAACTCGATATCAGCATCGGGATAGATCGTTCGCATTTCGACCAACAGTTCATCCTTGGCATAGCTCTCTATCTCGTTGAACAGAGCTTTGTCATTGTCAGTACCGACTGTACGTATCTCGAAATCGAAATGAGCATGTCTTGGAACGATATTAAAGGCTGTCCCACCTTCGAAGACCCCACTTTGAAGAGTCGTGTGTGCCACAGGATAGTCTTCGTCGAATGGGCCGGAATCAGCCTTGCGTCGAGCGATGTTATTGATCTTTGTTACCAAACGTGCACCGTATTCCACTGCATTCACTGCTTGTGGAGCGAACGATGAGTGGGCCTCGATGCCACGGATGTGGCATCGGTATGCGTAATGTCCCTTGTGCGCGACGATGACGTCCATCGAGGTTGGCTCACCGACGATTGCCATCTGCGGTCTCGTGTTCGCAACGGCAAGGTCAGCAAGTAAAGGGAGGATACCAACGCAGCCCACTTCCTCATCGGGTGAGAAAATGAGATGTAGTGGTGTCTTGAGTTCAGCCTTAGTGAGCCGTGGTAGTGCCGCAAGTACTACAGCCAGGAAACCCTTCATGTCTGAGGTGCCTCGACCGTACAAACGGCCATCCTTTTCAGTCAGCGCCCAAGGATCGGTTTCCCATTGCTGTCCCTCAACGGGGACCACGTCTGTGTGTCCAGATAGAGCGATGCCGCCTCGATCATCGGGCCCGATCGTCGCATATAGGTTTGCCTTGTTTTCCTGATGCGGTACACGTTGAGACGCAATTCCGAAGTCGGACAAGTAGCGTTCGACGAACTCGATTAGTGGGAAGTTCGAATTACGACTTGTTGTATCGAAAGCGATCAGCTGTCGCAGTAGGTCAACCGTGTTGCTAGTAGGTGAGTTTGATGCTGGCATGTGTGATTCTACCGCCTGTTGGACTTTTCTATGTCTTCGTGGAGACGTCCTGAATGAACACTATCACCTAAGCCTTGCAGTCCAGAATCAAGACGTTTCATTAGTAGGTGTCAAGTAGCAGGGTATTCAAATGTGCTTGACTGTTTGTTGACGATCCTTGTTACCACCCGTAGGCTCACCGCGTCACTATATTAGGTGATGCAGCGATGCACTTGGTTGGCGGAAGTCGACCAGTAGAACCGCTGGGGGGGCCGAAAGGCTGAGATTCCGTCCGTCGGAACGACCCCAGGAACCTGATCTCGGTAATCCGAGCGTAGGGAAGCGGTATATGTCGAAGATGAGGCCTACCGGTCGGAATTTTCGATACTCCTCCCTCTCTTCGCCGGTGTTCCTTGGGTCCGTTCCTCAATGACGCATTTTGCGTGTCGAGGAGTATCAAGATGATCGTAGAGATTCAGGTACTACCAAATGTGTCAGGCATTTCTAGCCCTGACTACCAACATGTCGACGCCGCGATCGCCGCGATCGATCATTGTGGCTTGAACTATGAAGTCGGCGCACTCGGCACCACTATTGAAGGAGAGCCGGATCGTGTATGGCCGCTACTTCGTGAGGTGCACGAAGCATGTCTTAAATCTGGTGCAACTAGTCTCGTCACGATGATCAAGATTCATCAAACAGTATCGGAACAGGACGAAGTATCGATTGCCGTCCTCACTGATAAGTTCCGCGATAAGAGTTCGAGATCCAAAGGAAACGAGTACGGCAGTCATCATGACTAATGTGACACGAACTATGCGTGAGTTGCTGCCGGCTATGATCTTTGTTGGGCTGTTGCTAGTTGGTTGGGAAATTTGGGTTCGAGCTAGAGATATCCCGACCTATCTGCTCCCTCCGCCTAGTGATCTATGGCAGGCATTTATCGATCAGCGTCACGCACTTCCTGTCCATATACGGACGACTCTTGGTGAGGCACTTTTAGGTCTGCTATGTGCATCGCTACTTGGCGTACTTCTTGCAGGATTAATCGCAAGCGTCCCACTCATACGCCGTGTGTTGTATCCGCTGTTGGTTATAAGCCAGAACATACCAGTTCTGGTCTTAGCACCATTGCTTGCAGTCTGGTTTGGTTTTGGAATGACACCGAAGGTCGTGATCGTGGTGTTAATTGGCTTTTTCCCGATCGTCGTGAACACGACAGACGGTTTGTTGCGTGCCGATCGCGAGATAGTTGAACTCGTGCGGAGTATGGGAGCAAATCGCTGGCAGATCTTTAGGACTGTTCTTGTACCGTCAGCGATCCCTTCGTTTTTTGCAGGCTTACAGATCGGTGCTGCGTATGCCGTGATTGGAGCCGTGATTGCTGAATGGATGGGAGCCAGCAGTGGACTGGGCCTGTTTATTACACGTTCTCAGCGAGCTTTCCGTACAGATCAGATTTTTATGGCTGTCGTTGTGATAGCACTCATCAGTGTGATGTTGTTCGCTAGCGTACGTTTGTTAGCACACTTTGCGATGCCTTGGAATCGGGACGGAGTTCAGGTAACGAAAACAACTTAATCTAATACATGTCGTAGTAATGGTTTACATATTCGCGTTAGAAGATTCTTGGAATCTGCCTGTGAGAAAGGGACATAAATGTCACGATTATTTTGGATTAGTGCGATTTTGCTTGCGAGCTTTCTCGTTACTGCGTGTACCAGTGACGGTGATGATTCGGAAGACATCGAGTCAGTCACTGTCATGCTCGACTGGACTCCAAACACTAACCACATGGGTATCTATGTAGCAAAGCAAGCAGGGTGGTATGAACAGGCCGGTCTTGATGTCTCGATCATCGAGCCGACAGGTGGAGTCGAAGCAATCGTTGCTGAGGGGCAGGCTCACTTCGGGATCTCTTATGCCGAAGCACTACTCCCTGCTCGTCATGCGGGCGTGGGGGTGACCTCAGTCGCTACGATCTTTCCGCATAACGAGTCTAGTTTAATGTCGCTTGCGAGTGAGGGTATTACTCGTCCGCGTGATCTTGAAGGTAAGAAGTATGGAGGCTGGGGAGGGCAACTTGAACGTCAACTTGTTGAAACACTGGTTGCTTGTGACGGTGGTAATTCCTCACTCGTCGAGTTCGTGGAAGTTGGCAATATTGACTACATCCCGGGTATGGATCAGGGGCGTTTCGATTTTGTCTGGGTCTTCGAAGGTTGGGATGTGATTCGGGCTCGCAATCTCGAGGGAGTTGAAATTTCTACTCTGCCTTTTATTGACTACACCGACTGCATCCCAGACTGGTATACACCAATAATCGTAGCTGGCGATGATTTGATTGCAGATGATCCGGAACTAGTAAGTACATTCTTAGAAGTGACTGCCCGCGGTTACGATTTCATCTCTGAAGAACCACAGATGGCAGCATCTTTGCTACTTGGTGCTGTTCCAGAGCTGGATGAAGATCTTGTTCGCAATAGTACTGAGTATTTGTCCGATCGTTTCACTGACGGTTCTAGTTGGGGTAGGCAGCAAAAATCAATTTGGTCAGAATTCGAGGTGTTCCTGCGTGACTCAGGTTTGATTGACAGTGTTGTTGATGTCAGTGATGCATACACAAACGAATTCTTACCGTAGCTCATGAAGGGCGTCATTTAATTGCTGCAACTTAAATTCAACGTGACGAGAAATTGTGATTTCGAGGAGACACGTGACTGAAGCAGCAGTTCGGCTAGAGGGCGTGCGGCATGTATATGCCGGCGACCCTCCGGTCGTAGCTGTCGAAAATATTTCGATTGAAGCTTCGAAAGGGTCTTTTGTTAGCTTGCTGGGCCCCAGCGGATGCGGTAAGAGCACGATTCTTCGTGTACTCGCTGGTCTCATCGCACCAACGGCGGGTACCGCTTCAATCGATGGTCAGAGCGCTGTCGGTTGTTACAGTCTCGCTGCGCATATGCCTCAACGTGATCTTCTGTTGCCTTGGCGTCGAGTTGAGGCAAACGCGACTCTAGGAGCAGAAATTGCCGGCATTCCTCGTGCGGAAGCCCGTAGTCTTGCCGATGGACTTTACGAGCGTTTCGGTCTCGATGAGTTTGTACATGCTTGGCCATCACAGCTCTCGGGCGGGATGCGACAACGTCTTGCTCTCCTTCGCACCTTTCTCATGCCACGATCTACCCTCCTACTTGACGAGCCCCTTGGCGCGCTAGATGCGTTGACTCGGCGTGAAATGCAGGAATGGTTGGAGAATGTTTGGCAAAGTGATCGCCGGACTGTCCTGCTGGTGACTCATGACATTGAGGAGGCGCTACTTCTTTCTGATGTTGTTTATGTCATGTCACCGCGCCCTGGTCACATCGTTGCTCGTATCGACGTCAACCTTGCCAGGCCACGACGCACTAGTGACATTATTAGTCCGGGCTTTGTCGAACTGAAAGAACGAGTACTAGAAGCCCTCCACATGCGGCCATGAAGCTGGCTAACTGATTGATTGGTGAGTCGCGATGACCTGCTAGTTAGCTACTTTGTCTACTAACGGTCGATTCCAGCAATCCAAGTCACGCGTGTAATCTCGGGTCGCGCTCCAGCGACACCTTTGAGATCGGTGCCAAGCTGTTTCATGTGTTCGCTTACCCCGTGAGATTTCAGTGCTTCATCATTGTCATACTGTTCGTAGAAGTAGAAAATTGTCGGATTCTCCAAGTCCTGATGGAGCTCGTACTTAGATACTTCAGGTTCATTTGTACTTACCGCAGCTACCATTTTTTCAAGGGCGGCAAGCATCTCTGATTCTTTCCCTTCGCGAGACTGAAGTTTGGCAATTATTGTGATCATGGAAATACCTCCTGAGGGATAACTCACGTTAATGATCCTACCAACCGTTTATGTCTCTGATGAGCTTTGGTCGCGTTGGGAAGTGATTGTGAAGTTGACGCGCTATTCTATCTCTCGGTTCTTGTTTCTTGCTGACTGGGGAGTTCACTAATGCCTGATGTCATTGTGGTTGGTGCTGGTAATGCAGCACTCTGTGCTGCTCTAGCTGCTAGGGAGCGAGGTGCCGAAGTCCTGGTACTAGAGAAAGCCGAGTTTGGGGAACGAGGCGGGAACACATTTTTTTCCGGTGGCGGTTTTCGCTTTCCCTATAACGGGCTTGAAGACCTTCGTTCAGTGATACCTGATTTGTCAGAAGAAGAATTGAAACGCATCGAGGTTGGTTCCTACACAGAAGCAGATATGCGTGCTGATCTTATCCGTGTCACTGAAGGTAAAGCTGATTCGGAGATGGTCGATCACCTTATCAGCGAGGCTTATTCAACCGTCCGATGGATGCACGAGAAGCATGCACAACGATGGGTGCTGATGTACGGACGTCAAGCCTACGAAGTCGATGGCAAGCTACATTTCTGGGGTGGGATGATTACAGAAGCGGTAGGAGGAGGTGAAGGTCTGTCAGAGGGTCTGTTTAAGGCTACGGAACAAGCTGGTATTGAGGTCCGATATGGAGCAAAAGCATCTGCACTTTTGACTGATGAACAAACTGGTCGGGTCACCGGTGTTCGCGTACAGACGTCGGATGCAGTGGAGGCGATCTCGGCAGGAGCTGTAATTCTTGCTGCAGGTGGATTTGAGGCGAATGTCGAGATGCGCACCCGCTATCTGGGAGCAGGATGGGAGTTCGCGAAGGTTCGTGGTACACGACATAATACAGGTGAGGTGATCCGTCAAGCACTTGAGATCGGTGCTCAGCCATACGGTCACTGGTCTAGTGGACATGCCGTTGCCTGGGATTTGAATGCACCATCTACTGGTAACAGGAGGGTGGGCGATCTCTATCAGAAGCATTCCTATCCGTTAGGCCTGATTGTAAATATTCACGGTGAACGATTTGTAGATGAGGGAGCCGACTTACGTAACTACACATATGCTAAGTACGGTCGCGAGATTCTCCATCAGCCCTTCGGGGTTGCATTCCAAATCTTTGACCAACAAACCGTATCTATGCTTCGCGATGAATATCGCATTCGCGAAATAACCAAAGGTGAATCCGACACGATCGATGGACTTGCAGATACCCTCGGTATCGACGAAACCGGACTTGTCAGCACAATCGAGTCATATAATGCTGCCTGCCAATCTGGTGTGTTCAATCCAGCTGTCCTAGACGGATTATCTACCAAAGGTATTGAGCCACCTAAGTCCAATTGGGCCCTTCCGCTTAACGAACCGCCTTACTTTGGTGTAGCGGTTACATGTGGTCTTACGTTTACTTTCGGAGGACTTCGGATCAAGGCCAAGACTTCGCAAGTAGTTGATACCGAGGATCGTCCAATGCCGGGACTATTCGCTGCGGGCGAATTAATTGGTGGACTGTTCTACCACAACTACGCAGGTGGCACAGGATTGATGGCGGGTGCAGTATTTGGTCGTAGTGCCGGGTACGCTGCAGCTGAAGCTGTGCTCAGCTAGTTCTTCTGAAGCGAAAGTCGATTATGGAGATAAAGAAGAAATAACGTATTCCATCGTTCCACGCGGGCACTCTTTCTTGCATGCTCCATAGTTTTGATGAACCGAAGGGACTGTCATGACGAGTCAAGTAAAATTCGGGCTCAATCGTTGGAATTTCGGTTCTGCAGCTTCATTCGCTCTTGATGTTAAGAATGGAGAGGAGCTTGGATGGGACCTGGCACTGATCCCATCCTCACCATTACTACTGCACGATCCATATGTGATGCTTGCATTTGCCGCCCGTGGGACTGAGCGTATTGGTCTCGGTTCGTTGATCGAGAATCCAGTGATGCGTCACCCAGCTGTTCTTGCTTCTTCGGCGGCGACGGTTGATGAGATAGCACAAGGTCGGACCATGCTGTCCCTTGGTGCCGGGGACACAGCGGTCCGTCTTATGGGCGAACGTCCGGCAAAGGTTGTTGAGTTAGAGAAGGCTACCGTACTCATTCGGCAACTCCTAGCAGGTGAGGAAGTCGATACCGGTATTCGAGAGCCTGCTCAGTTGAGACACGCACGAAGCGTTCCAGTGTGGATGGCAGCTGGTGGGCCACGCACACTTAAGATGGCCGGGCGCGTCGCCGATGGGGTATTTATTCGAGTAGGTTGTCATGAGGCGAACCTGCGTTCTGCGGTCGCAGCAGTACATGCTGGAGCTCGTGAAGTGAATCGCGATGTCTCCGAGGTTCAGATTGGCCTTGTACTACATACCTTGCTCACTGAGGATCATATTTATGCGAGTAGGGTTGGGCGTGCGATCGCGGCTGGCTTTTACGAATATTCACCGATGCTTTTCGACGCTCCCGGCTTCGATTGGAATGGTCCAGATGTTCAGATTCTAAAGGAACAAGTCTGGCCAGATTTTCATCACACTTCTGATTTGGCTGCTGCCGGTGATGTAGTGAACTTCATCGATTCAGCTGCTGCCGAGGCTTTCGCTGTTACTGGTGGGACCGACGAGATTGTTTCTCAAATTCGGGAAGTTCTTGATTTTGGATTACCGATCTCAACGATTGTTGTCCATCGACTTCCTCTCAAACCTGCAGAGTTTGTTCAAGGTGGACGTGACTGGAAAGAAATAATTGCCCGTGATGTCCTCGAACGTGTGCGACCGACAAAGATTGATTGAAAATCCAAGTCGATTCCTGCAGTTCGACTCATGGATCGTTTTCTGAATCCATTGTCCCACTGGGTGCCTTGTTCATTTTTCGGTTCAGAAGATCGCGGAACCGCAAATCGAGTGACCACATAGCCACAAGGCCAGTGGCTGCGATCCAGATCATTAGCAGAATTCGCGCTCCTATTGCGTAGCTAGAGCCGTCGAGGCGACTAGCACCGAGCAAAACTAGAATTTCGGTTACTGCTACTTCGTATGGTCCGATGTTCCAGGGAGTGATAGGGAGTGCTTGCGCCATATTTGCCGCGATCATCACTATCAATGCTTCTGAAAAAGCGAGTTCGATACTGAATGCCTTTCCTATGCACCACCAGACTCCAACCTCGAGAGTCCAAGCTAATAGCGAAAGCACGACTGCAACGAGCGCGCTTCGCCAGTCCGTGAGAGTGTTCATCCCCAGTACAGCTTGTTTCAGCCAGTGGTTGATATGTGGGCGAGCACGTATGGGGATTAGATATCGCCATATCGAACCATCCACGGACCAGGTTTGACCATGTATGGCCGCTCGCACAGATCCTGCGGTTAGAAGTAGCACAGTGATTGCGAGAACACCGACAGCTGGGCGGAAAGTAGATGGTAGATCGAAAAGCAATAGAGCAGTAAAAGCAAGTACTACGAAAGAAACTCCATCTAACAATGATTCGACTAAGAACACGCTGCTAGCGAGCTCTGCTCGCGGTACTTTCCATCGACGGTTGGGGAGTTCTACACGAAGCAGATCACCAGCTCGTAACGGGACCATCGCGTTCGCTAGATTCGAGACTAGAAGCAATTCAAACAGACGACGGAACTCTAATCCTTGTCGATGACGCAAGAACCACCGCCATCGATAAGCATGAACAAGTTTCGAGAGTGAAAATATCGCTGCACCGGCTAATGCCCACTGCAGCTGCAATTCTGGAAGATTGCCAAAAGCTCCAAGCACATCGACTCGCCACAGAACGATGATTAGGGCGGCTAAGCCGATGATGAATTGAATTACCATCGCAGAACGCCATCGACGTGATCGCCTCGTATCAACAGGTACGTCGGCGTTTGATTGATTAAGCGGCTGCATCTGAAGCACCTTTGTCGACGAATGTGCTGGATTTAAGCGGAAATCCGTCGAAATCCTTAGAAAATTGGAATGCGCGTGAAGATGGACGCTTAAGTATCCCTAAAATACCGTACCGAATTATCGACTCGATTTCCTGAATTGAGAGAGCGTATGTAGTCCGTTTTGTCGAGTGGTAATATTTGTGCCGCGATAACTTTTGGAATTGATACGCCAAGCCTTTATGTTTTTCTCGAGAAGGGGTCGAAAATGGCATATGAACAGATTCTTAGTGAGACCGATGGTCGAGTTGGGATCATACGGTTAAATAGACCCGAGAAACTGAATGCCTGGGGTCCTGAGATGGCAGGAGAGATGGAGGATCAAATTCAGCGTTGGAATGACGATGATGATATTGGTGCTTTCGTTGTGACCGGAGAAGGTCGCGCGTTTTGCGCAGGAGCTGACCTTGACAGATTTTCCCGTCGTATAGATGAAACTCCAAGTCGATCTGAAGAATCCAATTTTTCCAATTCAATTACCGATCTTCTGAGAATTTCTAAACCATCGGTTTTCGCGCTGAATGGGTATGCGGTTGGTGTTGGACTGACGATGACGCTGCCAGGTGATGTTCGGATCGCTTCGACGGATGCCTTACTTTCGATTCGCTTTATCAAGGTGGGGTTGATGCCAGAGCTGGGTTCGACTCGTCTGCTCCCTCAGCTTGTAGGCTTGGGACACGCGACAGACATGTGCCTGACAGGGAGGATGGTCGACGCAGACGAAGCAATGCGGATAGGACTTGTTACAGAGGTAGTTGAGCCTGATCAACTAATGGAAGCTGCTATGAAGAAGGCGCGAGAGCTTGCAGCAAATCCGACCCCTGCGGTCATGCTGGTGAAGCAACTTCTTGCTGACAACCCGTCCGAAAGCAGACTGGACCTCGTGATGGAACGTGAACAAGTCCGCGATCGTATTGCACGAAACTGGCCTGAACATGCCGAGGCGTTGAGCGCTTTCAATGAGAAACGAGAACCGAAATTTTTCGATAAGTAACCTCGAGTGATCCTGAAGCACAAGTCGTTCTTCTTTTTTTCGCTCCAATATGTGCAGAACTGTGGGTGGCGGCCAGGTCGATAAAACATTGTTTTAGAAGAGGCGTTCAGGAATTTGGCCTGTTCAATTAATAATAAGCCACGGTAGGTGGTAGCGTAGATCTCGTAAGTTTCTATTGGAATGCGTTGCTGTCGAGTCGATCGCACTCCATACTCGTCACTCACCGTTTAGGACAGGGCAACACACTGTATGGCTAAGAAATCCAACCTCGCGAAAAATGATCGTCGCAGAGTGCTAGTTAAACGCTATGCCGAGAAACGCACCGAACTTGTGAAGATAATTTCCGATCCGGGAACGTCACCGGATGAAAAACTCGATGCATACGGGAAGCTCAATAAGTTACCTCGGGATTCCAGTGCGACTCGAGTTGTGAATCGTTGTGGTGTCACGGGACGCCCTCGTGCGTATATGCGTAAGTTCGGTGTCTCGCGCATCATCTTTCGTGAATTGGCAAATAAAGGGATGCTTCCCGGCGTCAAGAAATCGAGTTGGTAAGCGACCCAGCGTCCGTTTCCTGAAGTATCTTCTGTCAAGGGTTTTGCGGCTTAAGTCTTCGTAAACAAGACTTTGACTGCATTTGCGGATTTTTACCGTTTTACTTTGTAGGGGAAGGGATGTTGTGGGGATGGTCATTCCGTGAGGATAAACCTGTTCGAACATGACACTGACCGATCAGTGAGACATCTCCTGATGATCTTATTGGGTGCTTTGTCCCTGGTCTTCCTGTCATGCGCTTCGGATTCTGATGCAGATGACACTCGGGTTCACATCGTTACCAGCGTTTCTCCTATTACTAGCATCCTCGAGCAAATAGCCGGCGACCGAGTCGCTCTTAAAGGTGTTGTTCCCGAAGGAGTGAATTCACATACATACGAACCTGCTCCCTCCGTCGTGCGGTTGATTAGTGACGCTGATCTGATCGTGCTCAACGGACTTCAGCTTGAAGATCAATTGCTCCGTCTGGCAGAAGCCAATAGATCGCAGCATACCGTGGTTCTATTGCTTGGCGAAGAAGCGCTACGACCGGATCAATGGGTGTTCGATTTCTCGTTTCCGGAGACAGATGGTAAGCCTAATCCTCACCTATGGACTGACCCGATTCTCGCACTCAGCTATGCACGAACTATCACAAGAGAACTTGTCGCCCTTGATCCAGCGAACACCACTTATTTCACTGCGAATCTCGATGCGTTTCGCGTTCGTATAGAGGCTCTCGATAGGGCGATTGTCGAAGCAGTAGCGACCATTCCAGAAGGGCAACGACGATTACTTACCTATCATGACTCATGGCCTTATTTTGCACACCGATATGGATTCGAAGTGATAGGTGCTGTTCAACCTTCCGATTTTTCTGATCCGTCTCCGCGGGAGGTCGCCGGTTTGATTAGGCAGGTAAGCGAAGCCGATATCCCTGCAGTTTTCGGATCGGAAGTGTTCCCAAGTGATGTACTTGAGACGATCGCAGATGAGTCAGGAGCAATTTTCATATCAGAGCTTCGTGACGACGACCTGCCAGGTGAGAAGGGCGATTCAGACCATAGCTACTTTGGGCTTATGGTGGCTAATATGCGGTTGATGATCCCTGCGCTAGGTGGTAACGCCCAAGCATTCGATGGATTCGATGTGAGTTCAATCTTTGATGGTGAGAGTACGGCCGAATATTCCCTTCATTTAGGCTTGCCTAACGAGAACTTGCACGATTCATATGTTCAGGTTGGTGGTATTGCTGATTGGATACGTTAGACAATGCTTCACCCAGTTCCTCATCTCACTGATGCCGGTGGACCGATCGTCAAGTTCGAAGATGTAACTGCTGGTTATCAGAATGAGCCTGCGATTCGCGATGTTAGCTTCGAGATATCTACTGGCGACTTCGTTGGCATTCTAGGTCCTTCAGGCTCAGGTAAGACCACTATCTTGCGGACCATACTGCGAGACACTCGTCTTTTCGGCGGTGCTGTCCATGTTGCTGGTGGAGTATCACCAGCCAGATCACGCGTCGCGTATGTCCCTCAACTCGAAACTGTTGATTGGAACTTTCCGGTGACTGTAGAGGAAGTGGTATTGATGGGTGTCCAAGGCCATCGATTTTGGCCATGGCCTACTCGTTCTGAGCGTGCTCGGGCGCAGGATTTGATGGATAGGCTGAGCATTGGAGAATTCGCTAAGAGACACATTCGTCGACTCTCTGGTGGACAACAACAGCGAGTCTTTCTAGCTCGTGCACTCGCTCACGATCCAGCACTGCTTCTTCTCGATGAGCCAACCAATGGGGTCGACATCCGTACCCGAGACGAGATACTCCATCTACTTGATGAGCTAAACCACCAAGGGATCACGATTGTGCTAACCACGCATGAGTTAAACGCTGTCGCCGCTCATCTTCCATGGGTGATCTGCATCAACGAGACACTCATTGCTGCTGGTTCTCCTTCTGACATCTTTACCTCCGAGATTCTAATGGCAACTTATGGTGCTGAAATGCCTGTCCTCGAATATCAAGGACTGACATTGGTGGCTGAACAACCTCATCACTTCGGTCAGCACGCTGATGCGAATGGAGAGGGCCTCAAAGATGGTGCGCATGGAGCTGATCGCATCCAATCCACCTCGGAGGAACATCTTGTTTGAGCCATTCGAGTACGAGTTCTTCATTCGCGGTTTGGTTTCCGCAACTATTGTTGGAGGGGTTTGCGGCCTACTCGGTGTTTACATTGTTTTACGGGGAATGAGTTATATCGGACATGGTCTTTCACACGCGATCTTTGGAGGCGCGGTCGTGTCCTATGTGATGTCATTGAATTTTTATGTGGGTGCCACAATTTGGGGTTTTCTCGCAGCACTATTGATCAATCTCACAACACGTCACCGCCCGACTGTGGGTGCAGATGCTGCGATTGGGATTGTCACTACTGCCAGTTTTGCTATTGGAATTGCGCTAATCTCTAGAGCACGAACTTTCACAAGAAGTTTCGATGCTGCTCTCTTCGGGGATATTCTTGGCGTAGGGAACGATGACCTGATTGCGATTGTGGTGGTAAGCGTACTCGTCGTTTTTGTCGTCTTTTTGAGTTACCGCCAGCTTCTTTTTACAACTTTCGATCCTGACGTAGCTCGATTTTTTGGTATCGCGACTGGGTGGGTAGACGCTCTTTTCTCACTGGCTCTTGCCGGTACAGTTGTAATATCAATGCAAGTTCTGGGTGTCACAATGATCGCTGCCGCTATTGTTATTCCTCCCATTGTTGCTCGACTCGCTACTGATTCTTTCCATCGCATGGTGCTCATCTCTGTTGCCACAGGAGCTGCGGGTGGATTCATCGGCATTTATCTCAGTTGGTTCGCTGATATTTCCTCGGGCGCAACTGTGGTGCTTGTCGATGTTGCCGCTTTTGTCTGTGTGTTTACTTGGTCCTCGTTCCGTGGCCGTAATATTCGTCTCGGAGGCAGCTTCGGCAGCACTCATGCGTGATATTCACTGGCAAACGCTCTATTTGAGCTGTTCTGCCGTAGCGATATCGCGGATACGATTTATGCACTGCTGATGCCGTGAATAGTAGGAACAAACATTTTCACCATCTTGACTGGTAGTAGCCGTATAAATGTAGGGACTTCTCATCGACATGCGATACATATGATTCGTATTTCGTAGCAGTGTTATGCAATTGGCGGTTCTGAAGTTTGATTTCTTTGTCTGTAGGTAGTTGTCACTTGCTTTAAGCAGGCCGGAGGAGTGACGTAAGCGTCACACATTGAGGAGAAGCGTGTGTATCAGGAATATGACGTCGGTGAGATTGTCGATGATGAAGGCGCATTGTTCACACCATTTCGCATGGTTGAGAACTACTGGGCGGACTCTAAAGGAGCTGTTCAGAACGACGAAATTGCAAAGCGCGTTGGATTTCAGGGTGGTGTCGTGCGAGGGACGGTACATGTAGCACAAATGCCCAGAGTGTTATTAGCTGGTTTCGGAGAGGAATGGTTCGAGCGCGGTGGCGTAGCTTCTATGTTCATTAAGCCGACGATGCACGGTGACTATGTCCGGATCGGTCTTCAAGATCCTGAGATGGGAGGTGCCGACGAACGCGTCCAGATATGGGTTGAACGTCAGAGCGACGGGTTGCACTTGGTGAATGGTACGGCTGAGATCGGGGAGCCCCCCGGTGGTTCACTGACACATCAGATGATTCTTAATACCTCTGGGTCCGAGGAGGTAAGGATTCTTGCTGAACATGTTGTAGGAACGACTTCGGAGGCACTTCCGGTAAGGATCGATAGCGAGCAACTCGCTAAGGAACCTATTGGTTCAATCGCACCAGCAGATTGGTTCAGGACAGCGTCACCCTGGGGTGGTCCGATAGCGAATCCCGCGAACATTCCAACCCTTGCTGGACAATCGGCGAACCAACTCAATCTACACAGTGGAGATATCGTGAGCATGCTTGGCGCGCAAGAAGTCAAACACGTTGAAGGTCCAGTGTTTCAAGATCATGATTATTTAAGCGAGAGTGAACTGGTTGCTGTTGGTACTTCGAAGCGATCTGAGTATGCATGGTACGAGGCACGTCTGCTCGAACCGGACGGAAAACTAATAGCAAAGACAACGACACAGATTCGTTTCTTGAAAGGTTCGTCACCTCTTTGGTCAGATGAATTTCCAGACGGCGGTTAATGCCGTCATGGGAGTGAAGTCTCTCGTGTATATGTTCAAGGGTGAAAATTCGTTGTTCGACTCAGGGACGACGACCTGCGACCCAGTCGAGTATTTCGTCAGTAATACGAGCTCCGGAGTCGTTCCTTGGAGGGCCTGTTGGCCCATCAGGCCAGAAGCCTTCCGGGATCATGAGGAAGCGCACGGCGAGTATTCGTTTGTCATCGGCTTCCGACATACGCCTTCCGATCTCAATGATCGTTTCTCCTAGTGCGGTTTCGTTGAAGATCCAGGTATTAAGGGCTTTGTGCGATGGGGCAACGTTTCCCGGTTGTGATGCGGCAGCCTCCTGATAGTAAAGACGTACATCTTCCGCGACGTGGCGTATTAGGAGCGGCATTGGTGCCGTCCATGGCACTGTGTCGAGATTTTCGGGCACTCGGTCAAATGGTGCCCCGTTCGCCATCGCGCTAAGGAACTCTACCATCGACTCGATGTGCTCTGGTCGTCCACCACTAGCACCGATGAGTGAGCGCTTGCGTGATCGGTATGTTTCCTCCCACCAGGGGCGTAGTCGCTGAACTTCTCCACGTAGTCGGCCGGTGGGTGTGTCGGCATCGGGGCTTGCGAAAGAGACTGGGCATGCCCAAGTATCAGAGAAGGATTCCTCGGGGGCCTCAATGGGGTAATCTGCGATTGTATGTTCGGTAGCGGTTGGAAGTAGATCAAGCGCTGCTCGAAGGACACCAGTTTGAAAGTCAGGATCGCTCGGGATGCCGAGTGGTCGGCCAAAGTAGAATGGAACCCAGAGAGCACGAGGTGGGAGAATCTGTTCGGTGTGTTCACGAATTAAGGAGATGCTGGTGGTGGCGACTCCCTCTCGTTCGATGAAGTGACTTATTGCGCCTACGGCGCGTGTGCATGCTGGTCAGACTGGGACTAGTACTACCGCATCCACCCCATCTTGCCGCAGTAGTCGTCCGACTTCTCTAGCACTTGGCTCAAGTTTTTCTGGGTCGGGAACGCCACCCATGAAAGCGTAATGCCAGTTGGCAACACTCCCGATTTCGCCGGCCGAGGCTAGTTCATGCAGCCGTTCCAACGGCAGCACGACGTTTGGATCTTGTTGCAAAGCTGACCGATCCCAGTTAATGCTGTGGTGCGAGCAAGTAAGGTCGCCGAAGTCGACGTCGGCCGGAATGAGACGATAGTCCAATGCGCCTGGGAGAAAGGGTGGGTCATCGCGTCGATGTAGTCCGGAAGTTGTGAGCAGTGCAACAGTGGACTCGGCAAGAGGTTTGGGTGTGATCCACGATCCTGGAGCTATGTCCGCTGGAGGGACACGGAGCATGTTCTCAGCTTCTTCGGGATGAAGATCACTCAAACGCACCATGTTGAGTTTTCCTTTTCGCTTTCTCTCTGCAAATCGTAACAAAAGGTGTTATATGACATATCAGCTGTTTTTGACCCAAATTAGCGTGCAGTCGACATAATCGAGCGCTAGACTAGATGTTCTCCCAATCCCGCCGCGATGCGGGTGAGCCACAGGTCCCGCCGCGATGCGGGTAAGCCCGACAACTCTATGCAAGTGTCGGAGCAGGATTGAAGCACTATATGATCCAAGATTCGGTGACCCAGCAAACTTCAGATCTTCATATCGCGGGAACTGATCCACTGATCTCTCCCGCACAGCTGTCAGACGAATTTCCGGCTACGGAAAACCATATTGAGTCAGTGTCGCGAGGTCGCTCTCAGGTCGAGGCGGTACTTCGAAAGGAAGATCATCGTTTGGTGGTCGTAGTTGGCCCCTGCTCGATTCATGATGAGCGTGCCGCGCTTGAATATGCTGAACGACTAGCGCGTCTCGAAGAACAAGTACGAGAGCAGATACTTGTGGTGATGCGTGTTTATTTTGAAAAGCCACGGACGACTATCGGTTGGAAGGGTTTGATCTACGACCCGAATCTTGACGGAACATTCGATATGAATGCTGGAATGCGTCGTGCGCTTAAAATGTTGCTTGAGATCACCGATATTGGCTTGCCAACCGGAACGGAATTCCTCGATCCGATCGTACCGCAATATTTAGCGCATCTTATTTCATGGGCAGCTATTGGTGCTCGTACAACTGAGAGTCAGACTCATCGCCAGATGGCGAGCGGGTTATCGATGCCTGTCGGCTTTAAGAACCGCACAGACGGCAATTCACAGGTCGCGGTCGACGCTATGGTAGCCGCACGGGCTCCCCAATCATTTCTTGGTATCGATCATGATGGTCGTAGCTGCGTAATGCACACCACCGGTAATCCTTATGGCCATCTGGTATTGCGCGGAGGTCAGGGGAACACCAACTTCGATGAAGAGGCAATCGCTGCAGCTCAGGAAGAATTGCGGCTATCCGGTTCGAACCCACTTGTCATGGTCGACTGTAGTCACGCTAACTCCGAAAAAGATCATACTCGTCAATCTGTTGCGTTCCGCGATGTCATCCAACAACGTGCCAGCGGTAGCTCAGGAATTGTTGGTCTGATGCTCGAAAGCCATCTCTTTGCCGGTAAACAGGCACTCAACGGTTCGGAACTTCGGTACGGTGTGTCGATTACGGACGCTTGTATTGACTGGTCTGAGACGGAAACGCTACTCAATGAAGCGGCAGAAGCTCTTGCAGGCACTACTTCGTAAGCGGTTCATGGACAATTTCGTATTGTCGAGTTCATTTCCGAGAGGCGAGTCAAAATTTGGCTTTGCCCGAGGGATTTTCGGTCGTTTTTGAGGACTCGCTTGATTGTTTTCAGGGCTAGAGTGAGTTTGTTTTGCCACTAGCTTGTGCGGCTACTTCGGCTGCTGCCTTAGCTGCAGCTTCGTCACCTCCAAGGTAATGATGTCCCAGAGTATTCATCGATTCGTCGAACTCGTAGATCAACGGCATTCCCGTTGGGATGTTTAGATCAGCGATCTTATCTTCTGAAATCTGATCGATATGCATCATGAGCGCTCGGATACTGTTCCCGTGAGCGGCGATTAACACACGTTTCCCGGCCCTGATATGAGGGACGATCTCGTCACGCCAGAAAGGGAGTACCCTTTCTTGTGTCTGCTTGAGTGCTTCGGTTGAAGGGACTGCGTTTTGTGTTCCGATTTCCGCATAGCGACGGTCATGTCTGGGATGCATCTGATCATCTTCATCTAATGCTGGTGGTGGGATGTCGAAACTGCGCCTCCAGATAAATACCTGCTCATCGCCATATTCCGCAGCTGTTTCGATCTTATTGAGACCTGCTAACGCACCATAGTGGCGTTCGTTTAATGTCCATGATCGATGGACAGGGATCCATGCTTGATCGAGTTCATCGAGCACAATCCAGAGTGTATGGATTGCGCGTTTAAGTACCGAAGTGAAAGCAACGTCAAATTGAAATCCTGATTCTTGAAGTTGTCTTCCTGCAGCAGCTGCCTCAGCCCGCCCAGCATCAGCGAGATCTACATCAATCCATCCGGTAAACCGATTCTCCTGATTCCACTGACTTTGACCGTGTCGAAGGAGGACAACTTGCCTGGTCATAAAGAGTTCCGATCGATTAGCTGACGAGGGAGTTAGATGTTGCTATCAAGTCTCGCTTTATGCATGTGCCTCGCAATGGCAGCCATTACTGAGAAGAAGCATTCTTGTCGCTTGTAATTTATCGAGCTATTGAAGCATTTGTAATTAATACAATTGTCCCATCACTTTTTTCGATCCAGCCGAAGACTCCTTCACGACTTGGGTCATCCTCTAGTGGGCCTGTAGCGATTCCATTGACAGTGATGTGGTCCTCGGGCCAGGTAGGGTTCGTAAACTTGACATCCATGTATCCACTGGTCCACCAAGATGGTCCGAAGTAACTATCGAGCAGATGTCCCATGTAAGACATTGTCATCCTGCCGCCGACCACAACATCTTGGAAGCCAAGTTCCTGCGATGCGTTGAGATCAGTGTGGTAGCTCGTATTCCCATGGAAGAATTTTCCGCACATCTCCAAGCTAATCGTGCGCTCGAATGGCTCAATTCGATCTCCTGTGGGTACTACGAACTTGCGAACGCCTTCCTTCTTGGTCGGGTCACGGAATTTGACTTGATTGACTGGTGGCGTCAATAAGAATGACTGATGGTGGTTAGATGTGATTACGACTTCGCCCTGTTGGTCCAATACTGATACCGCTGTATTCACAACTGTGCGATCTCGACGTTCGTAGATGTCTTTTATTGTGGCACGGGTGACGTATGAGGTCTCTCGTTGTAATGGCGCGTTGAATTGCCATTCTTGTCGCATCCAGAGGTGCCCTTTGTCTTGATCAAATCGCGAAAGCTCAAAGTAGTTATCAGCCGCGTTAGCGGTCATCGATGGCAGAGGTGTATCACCTTTATCGAATGCACTTCGATCTAACTTGAGACCTTCGAAGTAGTCATCGAGAGACTCATCGGTCACTGTAAAGTTTTGTTCAGGTAAGATTTTTCCTACTGTAGGATCCGGATAATTTTTAGACGTAGACGTCATACATAGCTCCTTCACTGTGAGTGTTCCTTGATCTGATCATGATTTATCCAGTCCTTGACGATGGACACGCTTGGTGTCCCGTACCGATCTCTAACACCATCGCTTTACGATCGACGTCGCGATAGTAATCCCGTGGATACTATCCTGCTCCTGTCGACATTGCTTTTGTTCTTCTATGTTTCTTTCAATAATGGCTAACCGGGCGATTTTACTGCTTTCGAAATCTGACTATAGCTGCTTGCATTCGGTACGAACGTGAATGTTAACGGATGCCATGCGCTAATTGTTCCTATCCACTCACCTCGCTACTGTCACGGCGGTTTAGGACGTCACTTGAATCATGATCGGTGAAAGGCTCACCGTGCATTTATTCCTTCAGGCATTCAAAAAACATGTCTCTTTCCATTCGCTGTTCGTTTGCGCCTTCGTGTTTGTCGCGGCTTGCCAGAACGTTGATTCAGAAACTGCCGTGCCGCAATCAAGAAGCGAGCAGATTGTGATTGAACTCGGACTATCTGGTACAGCATTTCCTGCAGCATTCGAAAAGCCTGACTTTGTGCTCAATAACGTTGCGACAGGTCAGCCTTATGACTTCCGTGATGAAACAAGAGGGTTCGTCACATTACTATATTTTGGTTATACCCATTGCCCTGACGTGTGCCCGGTTCAGCTGGCGAATTTAGCTGCAGCGATTGACCAATCTCCGGGTGAGGTGAGGCGTAGTGTGCGGGTTGTATTTGTGGGAGTGGACGCTCTTCGTGATACCCCGGATCGAGTCCTTAACTGGCTGGAATTTTTTAGCAAAGATTTTATTGGACTGACAGGCACGGAAGAGCAATTGCTCGCTGCACAGGAAGCGGCAAATGTACCTCCGGCATTCGTTGATGCTGAATTTGAGGGTGGTTACAGTGTCGGTCATGCAGGATGGATCTTGCTCTATACTCAGGATGATCTGACCCATCTTCGTTATCCGACAGGAGTTCGACAGGCAGCATGGGCCCACGACCTTGAGCTACTTGTTATAGAAGGGTGGCCTGAATGATTCTGCCCTGTTCGGTAGCATTCCGAAGCAGGTTGTCACGTTTCAGTCTGACAGTATTAGTAGTGTTGATCGCAGCTTGTTTCGATCACGGGCATAGTGCCTCCAGTGATCATGAACCGATGGCTTTGACTTCGGAGTTAAGTGTTGCGGTTATCGAGACCTCACAACTTGCAATTTATGATGCGGTTATTCCACAGCCTGCTAGTGATACTGCTGCTCTCTATTTCACGATTGTCGATCGAGACGGAGAAGGAGATCGGCTCCTTTCGGTGACTTCACCTGTGGCAAGTATTGCGCACCTGCACTCTGTAGTAGTCGAAAACGGTAGATCTCTTATGAATCCTGTTGAGGATGGGATTACTCTTTCCCCGTCAGGGATTAGGAAGCTAGTACCGGGTAGTTTTCATGTAATGCTGATGGGGCTTAAAAAAGATCTGGTCGTAGACGAAATGGTAGATGTGAGATTGGAGTTTGAGCGAGCCGGAACATTAATGATTCAAGTGCCTGTAGTGACATACCTACACCTACATTAATGAGAGTGCAGTGAACGTTAGCTGGTGGTGCTCAGCCCAGACTGGACCGTGGTCCTGGGAACCTCAGTACTACCCTGGTATTTGGGTGGCTATGGTCGCCCTGCTTGTTGGGTATATTTACGTGGTCCGATTTTTTGGCCCCACGAAAGTCAAACCTGGAGAACCCATCTGCTCCAGAGCGCAAGTTGTTTCATTTAGCGCCGGCTATTTGATGTTGTGGCTTGTCA
>Ga0310344_10000876_pt1 | contig 23433 bp, 18 predicted proteins | sample HC15DNA20200_MG_FD_203801 | JGI IMG/M metagenome (GOLD analysis project Ga0310344, IMG submission 203801) | Marine microbial communities from station ALOHA, North Pacific Subtropical Gyre - HC15-DNA-20-200_MG | ecosystem: Environmental > Aquatic > Marine > Oceanic | place: Pacific Ocean: North...
GAACTTCGTGCTAGAGCTGAGTTTAGCCGAGTTACGCCAGGAAGTCTCCGAGAGTCTCACCCCCATGATGTTACCATAACGAGGGAAGCTCCGAACTATAACATGTAGAGGTAGACATGAGTTGTGACTGCCCACAGAAATGTGACTGCTGTAAGTGTGACGGTTGTTCATGCACCTGTTGTTGTTGTGAGTACTCTGAGTGCGACTGCTGTTAGCTTTTGTCGTAGCTGCAGGTATCACTCTTTTTCTCTACTGCGAAGATTCCGAGCGCGCCAGCGTTATTCTGGTAGTCTTTTGTTCGAATAGTTTCCATTTATGAAATATAGATTGGAGCCTAGAAGTGTACTTGTTGGGTGTCTAATTCTTGGGACGTTGGGTGCCTGTACTGAGGGCTCTTCTCCTCTGCGGCCCCCTGCTCCTGTAGACGCCCCAAGTCTGACATCCGAGGGGTCAGACCTAGAAGCATTGCCCCTAAGGGAGCCCCTAGTCCCACCAAGCCTAGAAGATCTTCCTGTCGATGAGCTCTTGGCTACTCCCATGCTACGTGATTCTAGTTTCATGGAAGAAGTACAAGAGTGGGTGGATTATTGGACTACATCTGCATCAGGCTGGTTCCCCGACTACTTGAGACGTATGACTTGGTTTGAAGGGACTGTGGATTCTACACTGGCTTTTTATGGTCTTCCAGCATCTTTAAGGTATCTGCCGGTGATAGAGAGTGGTTATAGCCCTGTTGCTGTGAGTCGAGCAAATGCGGTGGGCCTTTGGCAGTTCATGGCCCCAACCGCGAAGGATTTGGGGATGGAGGTGACAGCACTAGTGGATGAGAGGCGTGATCCACTCAGGTCGACTGAGGCAGCTTCTCTGTACTTGGAACAACTCTATGGAGAGTTCAATTCTTGGTTCCTTGCCCTAGCAGCATATAATTCAGGTCCTGGTCGTGTAAGACGTTTACTTATTCGGCATGCGCCTCTTGAACCCCGTACTGACCGGCTTTACTGGGAATTGCGTCGTTATTTGCCCAGAGAGACACGGGAATTTCTTCCGAAGCTTTTCGGGGCCATTGTTGTTGCCGGAGACCCGACTTCCCACGGTTATGCTGTTCCAGCAGAGGACGCTTTCAGTTTTGACCAGGTATCAGTCCCAGATGCGACTACACTGGATGTGATTGCGAGAGCCTCAGAAAGCGCCGATGCAGAAATTTCTCGACTCAACCCGCGGTATGTTAGAGGAATGACTCCTCCTCGCAGGCAGGTCGCAGTTAGAGTTCCTAAAGGGAAGGGAGATCTGTTCTCAAGAAACTATGCTTTGATCCCAGCAGAAGAGCGTATCAGTTTTGTAGAACACATTGTGGCCCCCGGAGAAACACTCAGCCATATAGCTGTTCTGTATCGTGTTTCCGTTCCAGACTTGCGAGCTGCAAATCCTACTGTAAGACCTCGTTATCTAAGGATTGGTGCAATGATTACAGTTCCGGTATCACCAGGCCTGAAAGGGAATTCTAGATCCGGTAATTAATTTTATTCCTTACTCGTCCAGTTTCCTGAACGACCGCCTTTCTTAGATAAGAGACCAATACCTTCGATGCGCATACCACGGTCAAGAGACTTTGCCATATCGTAGACAGTTAGTAGGGCCACACTAACTGCAGTTAGTGCTTCCATTTCCACTCCTGTCTGGCCCGTAACCGCTACTTCTGCTTCTGCAACCATCCCTGGAAGATCCGGATCCGCTTCAAGCCTCACGGTTATATTCACCCCATTCAACTGATGACATAGTGGGATGAGGTCATGGGTTTTCTTACCACCCATAATCCCAGCAAGCTCAGCAACCTGCACGACACTACCTTTTTCTACATCGCCCTTCATAATACGCTTCAGCGTCTCGGGAGAAGTGACGATTCTTCCGGTCGCAACTGCCCACCTTGCTGTTTGTTCTTTCTCTGAGACATCAACCATTCGAGGCCGGCCCTCGCTGTCGATGTGAGTTAGTCCTTCTGAATCCTTCATAACACTCCGAGTGTTTACTAAGTGGCCGTGAGCCGATGTCTGAGGTTTCTGACGAGGCTGTTGACGATGAGTTGGGGATTGACGTTGCCCCTCGCAAGCTCTCGTGCTTCTTCGACCTCAGTCAAGGCCCGAGCTATCTCAGCCGCGTTAATCGAGGTTCTAGTGACTAGTCCTTGCAGATGCGAACGTTCATCATAGTTAAACACTCGATCTCCAGCGCCAGAGACGATAGCGCTCAGGTCTCTAAGCCATTCTTCGATAAACGTGCATAGTGGAATCAAGGTCCGAGCTCGAGCTGACGGATAGCTCAGAGATATCTCGTAACCTCGTCCAGGGTCTTGGGCGACTGCTGCTTCAATTAGCGCCAGTGCCTGCCGCCTCAACGATTCTAATGGACCTTTCTGATCACCGTCAGGAAGAAATCCCATTGCCCGACCTATTGAACCCTGAGAAAGTGCGCATGCCCATTCAATTGTCTTGTTATCCACATCGGTGAATTTGCTCAGGAATCTAGCAATCAAGTCAGGACTAATGGGAGCTAGATGGAACGGTATAGTTCGTGATAGAATCGTTGGTAGTAGGCGTCCAGGCTCACTCGAAGTAAGTATGAAACGGGATGTCCCCGGTGGTTCTTCTAAGAGTTTCAGTAGAGCATTTGCAGCTTCTGGGCTCGCCGCTTGAGGAACAAGCAGCTCTGCATCACCAATGATAAAGACCTGACCTGATGACATATGAGGACGGAGGTGCGCCCGTTTTCTAATTGTCTGCGTAATACCAAAATACAGGCCTTTAACGTCACTACTGTGGCTTGCATAGAGCGGCTCAGCTCTGAGATCTGTCAGTGCTTGCATTCGAGCATCCTCAAGCGCGGTGACCAAACGATCCCCGGTTAATCGCTTTGGACGCTCAAGAGGGAAATACCAGTGGATATCAGGATGTTCAAGATTGAGTGCCATCCTGCAAGATCCACAGGCATCACAAGGTCGATGGTCTTGTGATGCCTCACAGATTGTTAACTGAGCAATCCATAGAGCAATTCGTTGTTTCCCGACCCCCCGCGGTCCGCGTAGCAAGATCGAAGCTGGAAGAGAGCTTCGTGCATGAGCGCTCGCTATTGAGGAAAGAAATCCTTCATGTCCCACCACATGATGTAGGCTCATTTTCCAGCTCTGGGCCGAAGCCACTTGAGCGGGTCTTGGGCTTCCGGCGCAGATCCATCAACAGGAACTCTTAACTGGAACTCAATATGCGGTCCTTGTGCTGTATTCTTACCACCAACCGTACCAACTACATGACCCACATCAACTATATCGCCTTCAGTCACTTTGATTTCTTCTAGATATAGGTAGAGCGAATAGAATCCATTTCCATGACTCAGGACGACGGTTGGTCCGTATCCCTCAAATGGTCCTGCTAGAACTACAAAACCTTGTCTTGTGGAATGCACTGGTTTTCCAGTCAACCCAGCGATCCCGACACCATTCCACTGGAGGACCAATCCATTAGGGCGCTGTTCTTGTCCAAACTGATAAATCAAGTCTCCGTCCATCGGCCATTCGAGGCTACCCGCATCCCCAAGCGACATCGAGAGTTCAGAGGCTATGGGTATTTCAAGTTTTCTTCGCTGGGTTTCTAGGCTATCTAGCAGGCTAGTACCGACTTCTTTGAATTTCGAGTCGCTATCTGAAGTCTGAGGTGCAGCGCTTCCAAGCTCTGTGGCACCAATCATCGTGCAAGAGATATTCGGCACTAGAATTAGGGTAGTGAGTAGGGCAAGTCGACTAATCATAGTCTCACAGCAGACATTTCAAGTGACCTAGAGGAGCTCGTCCCCATTCTTTTTTGCAGAAATCAGTGGGCTTAATCAAGAACTCAGTTAAACGAGGGATATTTGAACCGGATGAATATCATAAGAAAACTCAGTCATGCTGATGACTCAGGACAAAACGATTCTGTGTAAGTTCAACAGCCATTCTTATGGCTTCAACCATAGAGCTTGAATCAGCTGAACTAGTACCCGCAATATCAAAAGCAGTACCATGGTCAGGTGATGTTCTCACAAACGGTAGTCCCAGCGTAACATTAACGCCACTTCCGAAAGCGGCTGTTTTGAATGCAGCCATGCCTACATCATGATATGGCGCAACGACCGCATCAAACCCTCCGGTAAGAGCGCGGTGAAATACGGTGTCTGCTGGGAAAGGTCCAGTAACATCTACCCCCAGGTTGCTGCAAAGCTGGACAGCAGGATTGAAGATGAGGGCCTCCTCCTCTCCAAATAATCCATCATCTGATGCGTGTGGATTAAGCCCACACAGAGCTATTCGCGGTATATCGATTCCCCAGTCAATCTTCAGTGCTTGGTACAGGAGCATAATCTGTGCAACAAGCAAATCTTCAGTGATTAGGCTGGGGACATCTCGGAAAGGATGGTGTGTTGTTGCTAGTAAAACTCTAAGGGGATTCCCCCGGTCAGTTTTCTCAGCGGACATCAGCATTCCCACTGGTTCGCATCCCGTGAGTTTTTGAAGCATCTCAGTTTGTCCGGGAACATTCCATCCTATAGAACGCAAGGTGGGTTTATGCACAGGCGCGGTGACTATTGCGTGAAAGATCCCCTGTGATACTCCAGTGACTGCTCTTTCGATAGCCATTGCTGCGATCCGCCCAGCGCCCTCAGGGGTCCGGTCCCAGGAATCAACTGCTAGAAATTCGTGCTCTGATGGTACAAGGGCTCGCTCTTCTTTTGAGCCCAAGAAAGTGATTGAGACGTGTTTGAGGTCAGCTCCTAGATCACGAACAGACTGAAATGCAACCTCTGGACCGATTCCTCGTGGATCGCCGAGAGTTATAGCGATATGCGGATGCACGTGCCTCGAAGATTATTCCCGGATCTCAATATGGGTTTTAGCTCGCAGTTCCTCCAGGATTCTAGCATACTGCCGTTGTTCCTGAAGTTGAGCGGCTACCTGCCCACGTAGATCCTCAAATGTGTAGGCTCCTGCTTCCCGAATCTCTTCTACTTTAACCACTGCGAGTCTGGTATCTCCCCGAGGAGTTTCATACTCAATTGGTCCAAACACATCATTATCCGCAGCGGTTTTTATTACCCCATATCCAGGTGGCAATTGATCTATCTGGTCAAATGGGACCGGAATTGTATCTGGAGCTTCCTCATCGGAGTATTGCTCGTATAAAATTTCCATTGGCTCTCCATTTCTTACTCGTTCCAGTACGACTGCTGCCGTATCCCGGGCTACTTGAATATCTACTTGAGCCATTTCCGGAATAATGAGTATGTGACGTCCGCTTTTTTCTCCTGCCCGAGAGCGGTCAATCTTGATAATGTGATATCCAAATTCTGTTTGCACCGGTTCGCTAACTTGCCCATCTCTCATTGAGAAAGCAGCAGCATCAAATTCTTCAACCATCGCACCACGTCTAAACCAACCGAGGTCTCCTCCCATCTGAGCGCTACCTAAGTCATCTGAGTGAAGCTTAGCAAGCTCTTCGAAATCTGAGCCATTCCGGATCTCTCCGAGCAATGAATCAGCTTCAGAACGAGCAATTTGTTGGGCCATCTCAGAGGGGTTCGGTTTGATGACAACTTGAGTAAATGTGATGACCTTAGGACGCTGCTGGAGTTGTCCTCGAGCTGCCTGGAATGACTCAATCAGATCATCTTCGGACAGTTCAATGGGTGTAGCACTGCGAAGAGCTTGTTGAAGAAACATCTGCTGGGTTTGCTCATCACGGATTTGCGTTCGAAGTAGATCACGATATTCGGCCAAGTTAAGTCCATCTGTCTCAAGCGCCTGTTGCAGCCCCGGCTGCCCTCCAAATTGTTGCGTAACTTCTTCGATTCTCGCAGCAACCCTGTCCTCAATCTCTGATTCATTTACTTGAATCAAAGTGTCGCGTGCAGCTTCTTGCAGTACCAGAGAACGGTTGATGATTTGCTCGAGTATCTGGTTCATCATTGCGTCGAGTTCCGGGCCTGGATCCGGTAAGGCAACTCCTTCGGACATTGCCATCCTCTGCAGCTCTTCTTGGATCTCAGATCGCAGTATGATGGAGTCTCCTACGACTGCCATAACCTGATCCACAACATTTTCTTCCACCTCAACCTGAGCTCTCATGAACTCAGGGCTGAGGAGTATGGCGATTGATAAGACTATTAATCCTCTATACATAACCCGTCCTAACCCCTAGCACGGTCTGAGGGTCCGAAGCTCTAATTTCTTAATAATCATTAGTTTAAGCTATCTGGAACAGGTTCCGTCGCTTGTGATGTCTCTTCCATAATGGAGGCGCTACGATTTGCACGCAGTTGTCCAAGACGGAGCATGGCCTCTCCAATACCCCTCTCTGATACGTACGGAGATCTACGCTGTTGTAGTTGGAAACCTAGTGATCCAAGGTCGATAGGTGGTCTGGCACCGGCTAGCACGTCAGCAACTGCCTCAAATACTGCGCGGGAAAGTGCTTGTTCAGTTGGTTCTCCAGGAGCTCTATCTAGTTGGATGAAGCCCAGTGAACGAGCAGCTGAACGCAATTGCTGGCGATATTCTGCGACTGCTGGGTCTAGCACCTCTTTTCCAGGATAAAGGTCGAGACCCTCAGCTTTTGCAACAAGAAGTTCCCGTTCAACAAGATCGGTTAGTAATTCATCAAGCTGTTCATCTGTTGCTGCAATTATTTGTTGCAGAACCAAAGGGACCTGTAATTGAAGGAAAAATTGTACCTCGCTGACCGTGAGTTCCCCGTCGGAGTATTTGAAAATAGGGCGTCTTCCAGCTCGTGTTGAGAATTTGGTTGCTGGATTTTGTGCTAGCTCACGCACTACAGCATGAGCATATTCAGTAAGCTGGAGTTCGGCTCCTTCTATAATACTTGCTACAAATGTGGATTCAGCGCTTAAGGATCGCTCCATTTGGATGCGATTCCGAAGGCTTCCTGAGACTTCATCAAAATTCTGGACTCTCCGTTGGTCAAGCCTTATTAGGTGAAGGCCAAATTGGGTTTCTATCGGACCTGTAATTTCACCTAGCGATAGGTTCAAGACGGCGTTTTCAAATGGCTGTACCATATCCCCTCGCCCGAAGAATCCAAGATCACCCCCGACGGCTCCTGATCCAGGGTCTTGGCTGTATCGGGCAGCTAAAGTACCAAAGGCCTCTCCCGCTTCTATTCGATTTCGGATAGTTGAGAGTATTGTTCGTACTGAATCCTGTTGAGTCGGGGTAGCTTGAGGTGGGTACCGCATCAGTATATGACTGGCTCGGATTTCGAGCTCTGGATCTTCGGCAGAGTAAATCTCTTCGAGCTCCAGGTCCGAGATTACTGTGTCGGGTTGGATTACTGAGTCCAAGAGTTCTGAAATCGCAACCTGGTTTGCTTCAAATCTCACAAGCTCTTCAAAGTCTAAAAAAGCAAGAGTTGTATCGTCAGTAATCGCATCTCCAAGTAATGTGTAATCAATCCAGAGTTCCGCGACCTGTTGGATCACATCTCTCTGTGTTGGATAGCTCTCTTCACTCACAAGAAGGTTTGCAATGTCTTCAACTGAGAGATCGTATTCTCCGACACGTGCAACCATGCCTTCATCCGATTCAGGTTCGGTGCATCCTGCTATAGCAAGTAGCAGTGCTGTGAACCCTACCTGTATTAGTTGTTTGTGCATAAAGAAAACTTACCTCACCAGGGTTCCTGTATGTTTAGCAGTTATGCTGCAGCCGAGTCTGCAGAGTTCAGAGCGGCTAGAGCTAATGTGACCGTGTCAAGAATTGGGCTTACTCCCATCTTGTAAAGTAGTAGTGAAAGCGGTGTGATCCGGTGTACCTCGAGTTCTACCTGTTGCTGTCTGAGGGGTCCATCCAGTGCGGCCATTCTAGGAACGATCCCTTCGTGAAAGTTTAACCGTGCCGAATCTTCACTAACGATAATGCGCTCCACACCAACTTTGCGCCCTAATATACGTAATAAACTAGTGTCCAAAAGACGGGCACTTTCGGGAGGCAGAGATCCAAATCGATCTACCAATTCAAGTCGAATAGCTTCAACCTCAATCTGACTTGTTGCTCTCGATAGCCTACGGTAAAAGTGCAGCTTTTGCGCTGAATCGGAAATGTATGTTTCAGGTAAATATGCTGGTCCTGATAGTGAAACGTCCGGTTCTGGCCACTCTTGATCCTCATTTCCTTTCTGGATCCGGTTGATTGTCTTTCTGAGTAGCCGCATGTAGGTATCTAGTCCAATCTGTTGGGCAAAGCCTGACTGTGCAGCTCCTAGTAAGTTCCCAGCCCCTCGTAACTCCAAATCTCTCAGTGCTATAGAATGGCCTGAGCCCAGCTCTGTATAGTGCTCGAGGATGGTTAGCCGCTTCTTTGCCTGTATGCTAAGGTCATCCGGGACCATGAGGTAACAATATGCACGACGATCAGATCGCCCAACTCGCCCACGAATTTGGTAGAGTTGGGAAAGTCCAAATCTATCAGATCTATCAACAATGAGCGTATTGGCATTCTGTACATCTAACCCATTCTCAATGATTGAAGTACATACAAGGATATCAAGCGTACCCTCTATAAAAGAACGCATCACTTTATCGAGTTCATGGCTACTCATCTGACCATGAGCAATCCCAATATTGGCTTCTGGTATGAGAGCCCGTAGCTCTTCTGTTGTTGTGTAGATTGTTTCCACTCTGTTATGGAGGAAGAAGGCTTGGCCACCCCGGTCTAACTCACGGTGCAGTGCCTCTGTGACAAGTTGGTCAGTCCACGGAACTATACTGGTCATTATGGAGATACGATCCCGTGGAGGAGTCTGGATGAGTGACAGGTCACGAATTCCTGAGAGTGATAGATGCAGTGTCCTAGGAATTGGTGTGGCTGATAAAGACAGAATATCAATCGAAGCCCTTAATCCCTTTAGGCGCTCCTTATGACTTACACCAAATCGTTGTTCCTCATCAATGATCAGGAGTCCTAGATCATGAAAAGTGACGTCTTTAGACAATAGGCGGTGGGTACCAACTACAATGTCGACCTTCCCACTAGCAAGTCCCAGAAGTGTTTTCCTCTGTTCTTTTGGCGACCCGAACCGGCTTAGTGCACCAACTTTGACTGGGTAGTCAGCTAATCGTTCAGCAAAGGTATGCAGGTGCTGCTCAACGAGAATTGTGGTTGGAGCTAGCACTGCCACTTGCTTACCATCCTGAACTGCCTTGAATGCAGCTCGCACGGCAACTTCTGTTTTACCATAGCCCACATCCCCACAAATAAGTCGATCCATAGGCCGATGAGATTCCATATCCTGCTTGACATCAATCGTTGCTTTTCTTTGATCTGGAGTGTCCTCATAAAGGAACGACGACTCCATTTCTACCTGCCACTCAGTGTCTTGTGAGAAGCGGAACCCGTGTGCAGCCTGCCGTCTTGCGTAAAGCTCGAGAAGTTCGACAGTCATTTCTTCAAGAGCATGCTGTGTTTTATTTCGTAGAGTGTTCCAGCGTTTACCCCCGATACGGTGAAGAGAGGGCGGCTTAGCATCTTCTGATTCGCCGACCCACCTTTCGATTGAGTCAAGACGATAAACAGGAAGCCGAAGAACTTCCCCTCCAGCATACTCGATAGCCAATGCCTCCAACTCTTGTTCTGAAATTTTGAGAAGTTCAAGTCCAATGAATCGGCCGACACCGTGATCCATGTGGACCAGGTAATCTCCTGGTTTGATCTGAGCTAGGTTCTCAAGAGCGACTGAACCCCGGAAGCGCCGGCTTTTTCGAAGACGTTTGGTGCGCCGGAAGATTTCATGGTCATTTAGCACCCGGAGTCGGGTTTCTCCGCAGCTCAATTCAAACCCACCCGACAGTGAGCCGATACCAAGACGTGTCTTAGAGGGGATTCGATTTGATCCCCCAAGAATTTCTTCTAATCTCTGAAGTTGCCCGTCGTTGTCACACAACAGAAGGGTTTCATAACCCTGCGCCTGCCCCTCTCTCAAGTATGCTTCAAGACATCCCATGTCTCGAGCAATTTCTGGTGGTGGCTCTGATTCAAGGGTTGAGATCGCTTTGGTTCCAACACTGAGGTGGAGGTGTGCATATCTTTTTAGTGCTGTCGAGAACTCATCTGGGTTCAGGAACAGAGTCTCTGGTAATGATGGCGTGATGCCGGTTTCGATAAGATCTCGATATAGCGTAGTTACTCGTGTCCATGTTTTGGTCACCTCATCTTCAATATTCCAATCACCAATCCGGGTGATCATTGCATCTGCTGGCAATAAATCTAGTAGCGATCTTGATACTTTTTCCTCTGCCTCTGCACTCATGCGCTGGAAGGTTACAGGTAATACGTGAGTTTCTTCTATTTCACGTATTGAACGTTGGTCGGAGATCTTAAAGCCTCGTATTGAAACAACCTCATCTCCCCAAAACTCAATGCGTACCGGATCTCCTGTGGCAACAGAAAACACATCTAGGATTCCCCCACGAACTGCGAATTGACCGACCTCTTCAACCAGGGGTACCTGGACAAAGCCCTGCTTTGCCAGGAAGCCGCACATTACTGAAAACTTGGCTTTTTCTCCAATTCGGATTGTCCTGCGTAATCCAGCTAGTTCGGAGGGGATTGCTGCACGTTCCTGTAGAGCTCTCGGTGTTGTCACCAAGATCTTTGTGCGGCCTGAGAAAAGTCCTTCAATTGCTTCTACACGCAGTCCATCGATTTCCAGTTGTGGTTCTGTATCCTCATATGGGAGAGCTTCTACTTGAGGATAGAAGTGGCAGGTATCGGAAGTGCTGACTACTGAATCAAGGTCAGCCTCAACAGAGATAGCGTCAGAAGGAGTCCGAACTAGGACAATAAAGACTTGTTCCGGACGGGACTTGTTTAGGGCTGCTACTATGAGTGGGCCAAGAGACCCATGCACGTTTCCGAGCTCTTCTTGGGAACCGGGTGAAGGGAGATTATGTGCTAATTCAAGGACGGTTGGACAGGCTCCGATAGTCGCAAGAATCGGATCAGATTGAAGCATCAAGAGTAGGGTTTGGTGGTGTATCCAATTGAGTTGTCCTGGTTTTGACTTGTCCTGCAGAAGCAATTAGTGATTCAGCAATTAGTAGAGCGATTGCTAAAAAAAGCAGTGGCCACCACAACTCTGGACCTTGGCGTTGCCTGAAAACCTCTTGAGACCATTCCTCCCTGTCACTCGCCAGCTGTACTTCTTCTCCAACCTGCTCAAGAATAGCGTCAGAACTGAGCGTCTCCAGTCTGGACTCGGCAATTGGAGCATTCAGTGCAATTATGTCGAGGATAACATCGGAATCCAAAAAATCGTAGAAGCCGACTTCCTTCGTACCGCGTACCATACGTGACCCATCAATTTCAACTATTTCACCATCTGGGAAGCGCACATGTGTGGCCCCGCGGGGTGCAGACAATTCTTCGCCAGCTTCATGATCAACTTTGCTATTTCCGGTTCCTGCCCAGTCGTTAGCTACCCATTCGATGAATCTGATCATCCCTGTTGAGACTGGTAAACTTGTAGAAGAGACGTCTAGGGCGGATGCGATGAGAAGGTAGGGCCGTCTGCGGGTGTCCATAACTTGCACTGCCCAAACGTTGTTTGATACTTCTGCCAAGACCTGATAGGGTGTCTCCACATCATCGGGTAACCCGAGGTTGTACCACCCTCCAACTCTAATATTTTCCAGAGGTTCCGGTAGATTAGAGCCTCGCAGTACTGCCGATCCAGCTCGAGAATGAGCACTATATCTCCAAGGGATTCCCGCTTCTGCAAGCCGGCGGTTTAGACCTGGGAGTAGAGTAGGATCAGAGGGTGGTGTTACAAGCACCGATGCACTTACTGGGATAACATCTAAATCCGCGCCCATTCCTGTGATCAAGAGTTCCGCGTCTCTAGGGGATACTGACCTCAAGCGATTGGCCGACTCAAGTACAGAGATTGCTTCGGTTACGAAGAATCCAAGGTCACCAGAGATCGCTATTCTTGGCGCAGGCCTGGAGTGGAATGCAAAGTATCGGCGGTCATCCATCCTAAGTGCATCAGGGTCTGCATCAGCGTAGCCCCTGACCCATCCCCTGGGACTCGCAGCTATTGTAGTTGAAGTAGCTGATCCGGGAGGTACTTGAGTGACTCCTCGGATTTGCTCGTTTACGATCAGACGAACTGAGAGAGAGGTACTGTCATCTGGGTCCTCAAGTGCGTGTACTGTTACCTCTGTGTTGTCTCCTTCCAGCGGTGGAAGTCCACCCCCAACAGAGACGCCAGTGATTGCCCGGTTTTTAGAGTGATTTTGTCTTGGAGACCAGACTACTACCGGTATATCACCTGCTGACCTTTCACCACGAACTGGGAATGCGGAGGCCTGAAGATCTGAAATCAGGTGTATCTCACGGTGTTCTAAAGCCACAGTTCGCAGGATCCCTGCAGCACGCTTTACAGAGGCGGCAAGATCACCACGTCCACCACTAATCTCAATTTCCTCTACCATTCTTTGGGCTTCATTCGTTCCTACCGGGAACAAAGGCAGCCAAGGCTCACCAGCTTTTATTACCCAGAATTGGTCGTCATTCGAAGAGGTTGAAAGCGTGGCCAGTGCAATCTCTTTCAGCTCTTCTAGTGCCCTTGATTCTCCAACAACGAGGCCACTGCTCATGGAGTTATCTACTATGAGTGCGACAGCTGTGGGCGGATGACTTGAACCTCCGCTTTCAATGAATAGACGAGCTCCAGCTCCGATCAAAAAAAGTAAAGCCAATACTCGAATCAAAAGCAGTAGTAGTTGGCGTAGTCGGATTTCCTTAGCGTGCTCACGTTCAGTCCTTACTAGGTAGCGGAGAGCTGGAAAACTGAGGCGTCGTGTCTTCTGTCGATAAAAGAGATGAAGGAACACCGGGACTCCGATCGCGAGCCCAGCAACTAGGAATAGCGGACTTAAAACTCCCATCAGAGCGATCTCGAGTCTTGATTCACCCTAGTCGCTCGCGTTTACGCAGATATGTTCTCAGAGCAGTTGATAGTGGTTTGTCTGTCTCAATAACCTGGTAGTCAATACCGTGCGGTCGAAGATTATTTTGCCATTCCTCAAGAGCATCTGCTACAGCAGCTCTATATTCGGTCCTTATATCAGGGATGCTCACTATGAGCTCATCTTTTGTCTCCGGATCAAAAAATCTGGCCTCTGAAACCGCTGGAAGTTCAACCTCACCAGGATCTAAAAGGTGAAAGACCAATACTTCGTGTCCATGGTGCCGAAGAAACTTCAAGGCTCTTAGAGTTTCCTTAGGTCTAACTAGTAGATCTGATATAAGGATTACAAGTCCCCTTCGCCTGAGCCGAACAGCAAGATCCTCAAGAGCTCGTTCTGCTGATGTCCCCTCTGAAGCTTGCAGATGTGCTAAGCGCCGGGTGAGCTCTGTCCACTGTCGATTGCCACCTCTCGCTTTCACTCTTTCCACTACAAGGTCATGAAAGGCTAACATTCCTACAGAGTCACCCTGTCTCAGCAGAATGAGTGCTAGTGAAGCTGCGAGATGCTTTGCGTACCATAACTTTGAGGGCAGCGTCCCCGGTTCAGAACTCCAACCCATCGATTCGCTAACATCTAATAGAAGATGCGCTCGAAGGTTTGTTTCCTCTTCAAATTGCTTGACATAGTAGCGATCGGAACGCCCGAACATTTTCCAATCAACATAGCGAAGGTCATCTCCTGCCTGATAAGCACGGAGTTCGGCAAACTCGGCTGAGAAACCCCGGTGCGGAGAGCGGTGCAGACCCATTAAGAAGCCCTCTACAACTTTCCGAGCGATTAGCTCAATTCCACCGAGCTGTGAAAGCGTTGTCGGATCAAGTAAGTCGGGCCGTGAGGCACTAGGGATAATCTTTGAAGTGTTCATTAGAGGTTCTCAAACCTACTGGCGCAATCAAGCGTGCTCAACGGGTTCCTGATCATGCAGGTTTTGATAAAAAATCTTGCTTTTGGTTTGTAGGTCGAGGCTTCATGTTAACTCATTCGTTACCTTTTGCTAAACATCCACCATACCAACCGGCGCAACGCTGATCCGTGCATACTAAACACATCCGGAACTTCTGCATCGTGGCTCACATAGACCACGGTAAGTCCACCCTGGCAGACAGGCTTCTTGAGGGGACTCGTACAATTGATCCTCGTGAGATGCGCGCACAAATCCTGGACGATAATGAACTTGAGCGTGAGCGTGGAATCACTATCAAGCTGCATGCTGTGCGCATGAACTATCAGGCCCTTGATGGAAAGGAATATGAGTTCAACCTCATAGATACGCCTGGACATGTAGACTTCACATACGAGGTGTCTCGGTCTCTAGCAGCTTGTGAAGGAGCTATACTAGTCGTAGACGCAACACAGGGTTCTCAGGCACAGACCCTTTCCAATCTGTTTCTTGCTCTAGATGCAGACTTGGAGATTATCCCTGTGGTTAACAAGATTGATTTGCCTGGGGCGGAACCAGAACGTAGGCGCGAGGAAGTGGCTGACCTCTTAGGGGTACCACCAGAAACGGTGCTTTTAACTAGTGCGAAGGAAGGAACAGGTATAGAAGAAGTTCTCGAGGCGGTGGTAGAGAGGATCCCTGAGCCAATGGGCGATGCGGAGGCTCCCTTAAGAGCTCTTATATTTGACTCTTATTACGATAAATACCTAGGTGCAGTCCCATCTGTAAGAGTGATGGATGGCACTCTAAAACCTGGAATGAAGATCACATTTGGTAATGTCAACGCGAGTTATGAAGTTACTGAAGTGGGTTCGATGCGACTTGGAAGGATTCCTGCTAAAGCTCTGTCACCAGGCGAGGTTGGTTATGTCGTAGCCACGATCAAAGCAGTCGGTGACACTCGTGTTGGTGACACGATACTTGATGCGGACAACCCTTCACGAGAGCTATTGCCGGGATATCAGGAAGCCCGACCCATGGTATTTGCCGGCCTATATCCCACAGATACTGATAACTATGAAGATCTTCGTGACGCGCTCGAAAGACTTCGTTTGAATGATGCTAGCCTCCAATATCAACCAGAGACTTCAACCGCCCTTGGTTTCGGTTTTAGATGTGGGTTCTTGGGCCTACTGCATATGGAGATTATACAAGAGCGACTAGAACGAGAATTTAGTGTGGACATGATCACAACCGTTCCAAACGTTGAATATCATGTCATGCTGACTGATGGAAGTGAACTTCAGGTCGAAAGCCCTACAGCGCTTCCGGATCCAGGAGCTGTTACCTCAATCGCTGAACCCATTGTACTTGCCCGAATTCTCTGTCCTTCAGAATACATCGGTAATGTCCAGAAGCTTTGCCATGATCGGCGCGGAATATTCAGAGACATGAGTTATCTAGACCCTCAGCGTGTTGAACTTGACTTCGAGTTACCGCTCTCTGAGATCGTACTCGACTTCTATGACCGATTAAAGAGTTCGACTCGTGGATATGCAGCGCTTGATTATGAGTTCTTGGAAATGCGCTCCGGCGCGCTTGTGCGTCTAGACATTCTTGTTAATGGTGACCCTGTGGATGCGTTCAGTGTGATTATCCATGAGGAAAAAGCTTATATATATGGCAGGGACCTAGTGAGAAAGCTGAAGGAGTTGATCCCCCGGCAGCAGTTTCCTGTCGCCTTGCAGGCGACGATGGGAAACAATGTGATTGCACGTACCAATGTGAAGGCGGTTCGTAAGAATGTGACCGCTAAGTGCTATGGAGGAGATATCACACGTAAGCGGAAGCTTCTTGAGCGCCAAAAGGAAGGTAAGAAGCGCATGAAGCAGGTGGGTTCCGTAGAGATTCCACAGGAGGCTTTCCTGGCTGTGCTCAGTCTTGGAGAAGATTAAATTGAGCGGCCCCTGGGTTGTTGGCATAGATATTGGAGGAACGAACCTTGTTGTTGGCCTAGTACCCATGGAAGGTGGAGAACCGCATGGCCTACGCTCTCAAAAGACTGATCCAGGGCGCGGACCCGATGCGGTCATTGAGGACATTGGGAGAATGGTTACTGCCGCAACACAAGATGTATTAGGTAAAGAGAGTGGAGTTAAGAACAAAGTTTTAGGTGCAGGGATTGGTTGTCCAGGATCTATTGATCGATCAACAGGAGTTGTTCGCACAACTCCTAACTTAGGTTGGATCGATTACCCCATCAGGAGCCGGGTTACCAGTTTGCTCGATCTTCCTACGGTGCTCGATAATGATGCTAACTGTGCCACATACGCAGAATGGTGGCAGGGGTCCGGTAAGGGCGCTGAGCATCTTATCGGCATCACGCTTGGCACTGGTATTGGTGGAGGTATGATGCTTCGTGGAAAAATTGTGCGCGGAGCTTCCGGAAGCGTTGGTGAAGTAGGTCATATGACAATTGACTACAACGGGCGTCTCTGTTCCTGCGGTAACCGTGGTTGCTTAGAAGCTTACGCATCAGGCTCTAGCATCGCATTACGTGCGATAGAGGGCATAAGGTCAGGCTCGAAATCTATTCTTACAGAACTAGTTGACGGAGACCTAGATCATATTTCTTCGGCTCTCATATTTGAGGCACTCAAGCTCGGAGATGAGTACGCTCACGAGATAATCACTGAGACTGCAAAACTTCTAGGGATAGGGATCGCTAACCTCATTAATACTCTAAATCCTGACGTTATAGTTGTTGTCGGTGGTGTTGTGGGTGCAGGGGACTATCTGTTTCAAGCCATTCGCTCGGAAGCCCAAACGCGTACATTTCGTTCTGCATTTCAGAGGTGTGACATTGTGCCTGGTCAATTTCCTCTAACGGCAGGAATCATTGGGGCTGCAGGGATCTTTATATCAGAACTGACTGATTCATAGTGGGCGACCAAAGAACCCTTGGTGTGATTGGCACCCTTGTTTGGGATCAAATTCTAACGGCAGAACCCAAGTGTGATTCGTACGAAGAATGGGGTGGTATTAGCTACGCGATTGCAGCGCTGAGTGCTTCACTCCCGGAGAACTGGAAAATTCTCCCTATAATTAAATTGGGACTGGATCTTTCAGCAGAGGGCAGAAGTTTTCTAGACAAGATTCCAAGGGTAGACTGCTCACAAATAGCTGTGGTTCCTGAAGACAACAATCATGTTCAGTTGCAGTATAGTCCAGATGGGTCACGTATTGAACGCCTTAGCGGAGGAGTACCAGGATGGAGTTGGAGCGAGCTAGCTCCACTAGCTAAGATCTGTGATGCCCTGTATGTGAATTTTATTTCTGGTTTTGAAATGGATCTACAGACTACAGAAACTCTTCGCCGTGAGTTTCCTGGACCGATTTATGCTGACCTCCACTCACTATTTCTCGGGGTTACAAGTGATGGTATGCGAATACCTACACGCTTAAAATGTTGGGAAGCATGGTTTCGGTGCTTTGATGCGGTTCAGATGAATGAAAGCGAATCCGAGCTGCTGTGCTCCCAAGAAAAATTGTTAGACTTTTCAATCGAGCCTTCTAGTCTTAGTCCGAGTTTGATTGTAGTCACACTAGGAGGGCAGGGGGCTGAATATTTCACTACCCGTGGGTTTGATGAACCCCGATGGAAAAGCATGGATAGTCCTAAAGAAGCCATAGCTTCTTATAAGAGAGTGGCTCTTGCGAGTGGTCCGTATGCAGGCGACCCCACAGGTTGTGGCGACGTTTGGGGCGCCACTGCCTTTGCACGTCTCTTGGCTGGGGACGAACTTGAGAAAGCTATCCGGAAAGCAAATGAGCTTGCTTCTGAGAATGTAGGAAAACGAGGCGCAAAAAACCTGCTTAGATATTTGCAGGGCAAGCTTTCTTACTGAGAGGAGACTGTGTGAACGTTTTTGCAGTTCCAGCAGAGCTTGATGTCCAGGTTGTTGATAGGGTTCTTGATGTGGCAGGACAGACTAAGACTGAGCAGACACTTTTTGATGCACGCCATGTCCGTTGGATCGATCCCAGTGGAATGATAGGGTTACTAGTGGCTGGTGCTGTCATTAAGAAACGAGGTGGAAGTGCGAGACTCCAGCTCCCAGATAACTCTGATGTAGTTGCGTACCTGAAGCGTATGGGTTTTTTCAGAGAAGCTACGGGGATTTTTGAGATATTAGGTCGGGTGCCAAAACGAGCATCCGGATCGTCAGGGGTCCTGCTTGAGGTTACACCGATAACCGCTAATGCAGATGTGCACGCAGTAATTGACGATGTGCAAAAACGAGCCGGAAGGATATTGGCGTCACGACTGGGTTATCCGGCAACCTCGGTTGTTCAGTTTTCAGTCATTTTATCTGAGGTATGCCAGAACATAGTAGAACACGCGGAAGGTCCGGGTTGGGTAGCTGCTCAAGCTTATAACTGGACGAAGCGTTTGGGCCGTTATGTAGTCGTACTTAGTGTGATGGATGTAGGTCGAGGTTTTCGCCATTCACTTAATGACGAGCATGCGGCGCGTTATGGAGACCGATGGGGGGATGCGACCGCTCTAGAGGCTGCCTTCCTTCATGGTCTAACACGTTTTCCGGACTCAGGAAGAGGACAAGGGATCCAACAAATTCGACGTCAGGTCCAGAGGTGGAATGGGTCAATCACAATACGAAGTGGGAGCGCCCGCATAGCACAGGTTCCTGAATGGGATAGTGCTGCTCCACTCGTTGACGGACTCGAGATATTTCCAGGAGCGCAGATAAGCATCATTCTTCCGGCATTGACTTGATGAACCTGACCCCATTGATGATTGATGTCGGGGTTCTGGTCGGTAAAACTGTAACCTCTCTACACTTCCACCTAGTTACTCGACCAACTGGGCGTGCTGTGCGCATGGCGATTGAGGCGCAGTTAGCGAGAGCAGGCGGACAATCTATTTCGGTAATCGACTTGTCAGACGTAACGATTTTGGATTTTTCATGTGCAGACGAAGTGGTAGCTAAGCTGCTTCAGGGGCACCTTAAAACCGAACTATATGAAGCATTTTTTATGTTCCGGGGCGTCAGAGAATCTCATCGCGATCAGATTCAAGTTGTCCTGGAGCGCCAGGCGCTCTCAGCTGTTGCTGAGACTGATACTGGCGAGCGTAAACTACTGGGAGTAGTTGACGCTTACGAAGCTAGAGTCTGGCAATACTTAGAAGACCAGGGTCCTCTTGTTGTTGAAGACTTCGAAATAGTGTTCCCAGAACCTATGTTGGGGGATGCCCTAGATCGCCTGCGAGGACGTCGGGTCATATTTTCAAATCCAGTATCTGGTCAGTATCATGCACTCAGCCAACTGGTCCAGGAACTTCTCTAGCATAAGGATGGCGTAGCCCAGTATGTCGGATACAGAGAATCGAGCCAGGCTTAGGCGAGTCGCCACACTTGGTATACATGGAAAAGAAGTGGGAGATAGACGCCCTGGCAGTCCAGTAGTATCACCGATTGTTCAGAGTTCGACCTTCCATTGGGCTAAGCCTGAGCATGGAGGGCTTATATATAGTCGTTATGGCAATAACCCAAATCAGCTTGAGCTTGGTGAAAAAATCGCTGCCTTAGAGGGCACAGAATCAGGAATTGCCTTGGGTAGTGGAATGGCCGCGACAGCTATGGTATTTCTAGCTCTTACGAAAGCAGGGGATCACATCGTAGCATCTTCCTATCTGTACGGAGGAACCCGAGCACTACTTGAGGATGAGCTGTCTAGACGGGGAATTGAGACAACATTTGTTGACCCCGATCAAGATCAGGGTTGGAGCAAAGCCCTCCGGCCTGAGACTCGGATTATCCACATCGAATTACCGACCAATCCAACATTGCGTTTCTTCGATCCTAGGCCTATCGCTGAGCTAGCAAGGGAGAGGGGTATTATGCTCACTTGTGACGCAACTTTTAGTTCCCCAGTGAATTTTCTTCCATCTGATTCAGGGGTTGATGTTGTAATCCACAGTGCTACAAAGTATTTGGGTGGTCATTCAGACCTAATTGCTGGAGTGGTTGCAGGTTCAAAACAGGTCATTGATCAGGTCACCCGAATGTCTCAGCTGTATGGTCCAGCTCTTGATCCACATACAGCCTGGCTGCTGGACAGAGGAATTCGAACTCTGGATGTGAGAGTAGCCCGGCATAATGAGAATGCATTCTTATTGGCAACTTGGTTGAACAAGCAGGCTGGAATTCAGGCGGTGATTTATCCTGGCCTCTCTTCACACCCTGATCACGAATTAGCTTCAGAACTAATGGTAGGTTGGGGTGGGATGGTGAGTATTGTCCTCAAGGGGGGTGGAGTAGCGGCTGATTGCTTGATGGGTAAGTTAGAATTAGCTGTTCCCGCTCCTAGCCTGGGTGGAGTTGAAACCCTTGTCTCACAGCCTCGTTACACGTCACACGCAGGACTGACTTCTAGCGAACGGGACGCCCTGGGAATCCCGGATGGATTCGTGCGGATTAGCGTTGGAATCGAAAACATTGGTGACTTGATCAGTGATTTTGCTCAAGCTCTCGATGCAATTTGAGGAAAATGTGACAAGTGGGTTAAGACTTTTACGTTGCTAGTATCCGTATGGTAGGGCTATTCGAACCGCTAAACTGATGGTTTCCTAGGCACCATCCATAAATGGGTATCTGTAGTCTTGTGGTGGTACGAAGGTTTCTTTTATCGAGCGCGCGCTAACCCACCGAAGCAGGTTCATAATAGATCCTGCTTTATCATTAGTTCCTGATGCTCTTCCGCCGCCGAATGGTTGGTGGCCCACCACCGCGCCCGTTGGTTTGTCATTTATGTAAAAATTACCAGCAGAGTTTCTCAATGAGTCCATTGCTTCTCGGATAGCACTTCTGTCATTTGCGAATACGGCTCCAGTTAAAGCATACGGAGATGTTGAATCTACGAGTTCAAGCGTTCTTTCCCAGTCACTATCATCATATACAAACACTGATATCACAGGACCGAAGATTTCATCACACATTGAAACGTAATCTGGTCTCCTCGCCTGTATGATTGTTGGCTTAATAAACCAGCCTTCTGAATCATCGTAGTCGCCACCGGCAATCACTTCAGCATCGTTTGATTTTTTAGCTCCGTCTATGTAACTAGTGATCTTGTCGTATGCCTTTTGGTCAATTACAGCATTCATAAAATTTGTGAAGTCTCGTGGGTCGCCAACGGTGATTGATTCTGTCTCTTCAATAAGGGGCCCTTCCAAATCTTTCCAAAGGCTTGCTGGTATGTATGCACGTGAGGCAGCGCTGCACTTCTGGCCTTGGTACTCAAAGGCACCTCTGACAATTGCAGTTTTCAGTGCACCAACATCTGCGCTTGGATGTGCTATGATGAAGTCTTTCCCTCCAGTTTCTCCAACTATCCGGGGGTATGAAGCATATCCTCCGATATTCCCACCAACTGCTTTCCAAAGACTATTAAATACTGCTGTGGAGCCTGTGAAATGGATGCCTGCAAGTTCCTTTTGAGCGAGCAACTCTGATGTAATCAATCCGGCATCTCCGCCAATAAAATTGATAACCCCATCAGGTAGTCCAGCCTCTTCTAACAACTTTAACACGTAGTAGTTAGATAGCATTGAAGTGCTACCAGGCTTCCAAACTACTGTGTTGCCCATCATCGCTGGGATGCCACTAAGATTGGCCCCTATAGCAGTGAAGTTGAATGGGGTAATTGCGTAGATAAATCCTTCGAGTGAGCGGTATTCTGCACGGTTCCAAACGCCACGTTCAGAGAGTGGCTGCATCTCATAGATTCGCTCTGCGAAGTGGGCAGCAAATCTAAAGAAGTCGACTATCTCACAAGCAGAGTCGACCTCCGCTTGAAAGGCAGTTTTACTCTGTCCGAGCATGGTTGCTGCATTCAGTTTTTGACGCCAAGGACCTGCAAGAAGATCTGCCGCTCTCATGAATATCGCAGCTCTATCCTCCCAACGGGTTGTAGACCATTCTTGGTGTGCTGCAGTAGCGGCTTTGATCGCCTGGCCGATCTCTTCTTTTCCTGCCTGATGGGTAGTACCGAGGACATGACCGTGCTTATGAGGCATCACGAGGTTAATTGTATTGCCAGTCCTAATTTCTTCACCACCGATCACTAGGGGTATATCAACCACGGTGTTTGACTGAGCATCGAGTTCCGCCTTAAGGGTAGCACGCTCAAGTGTGCCCGGAGCATATGTGAGTACTGGTTCATTTACCGGGGAAGGGATCTTGGGGTTACCATTCATGACAGTGATTGGGTTAATGGTTGTGATTTTTAGGCAGATCTTTTTGTAGGTACAAAACTTGCCCGATGAGAAGACAGGAAAATGGGATACGTTCCTACTCTAGAAAAACTATCTAGCGGGTCTGCACTCGTGAAAGCATCTTAGCTCGATCACGAGCTAATGCAACCAAGGTGGACCCTGTAATGATAGAAAGTCGATGCTATCTTTTAATAGCTTATGAGTTTTGGATTATATAACGGATTAAAGGAGTGGCTCCGGAATTAGGCTCTCGGTTGAGCGGGTTCGATGCCACTTCAAGACTTTCAGATCCGCAGTTCGTGAACACACTCTAAGATTTTAACCAAGACCTCTATGAATTCTGACGAACTACGACGAGCGGTGATGTCCAAACTCTCGGGCATTAAGCATCCGGGAACTAACAGCGACCTTGTAGCTGGAGGTCATGTTCAAGGATTAGAAGCTGATCCAGATGGCACCGTACGCTTTCAATTTCTTCTTCGTCCGGATGATCCCACTGAATTAGTCAAGACTGCGCGCTCAGCTTGCGAGGCTATTGAGGGAGTATCACAAGTCAAAATTGATGTCCAATTACCACAGATGGCACCTGCTGGAGGGGGTGGTCGTCAGGGAGGGCTTCAGCCTGGGTCTGTGCCAGCTCCGACTCCCAAGCCAGATATCCTATCATCGGTGAGTCAAGTGGTTGCTGTTAGCTCAGGCAAGGGTGGGGTTGGTAAGTCTATGGTGGCAGCTAATTTAGCATCAGGATTTGCGCGATCTGGACGTTCTGTTGGTTTATTAGATGCAGATATCTATGGACCCAACATTCCTTTGATGTTTGGGGTAAACCATAGGCCTAACGTTACAGGGTCGAAAGGCAATGAACTTATTGAACCGATAGAGGCACACGGTGTTCGATTAATGAGTTTGGGTTTTCTGTTGGATAAGGAGCAGCCAGCTATAATGAGGGGCCCACTAATCTCGGGCATCCTGAAGCAGTTTCTCGAGCAAGTTGAATGGGGCCCGCTTGATATGATGGTTGTAGACATGCCACCTGGCACCGGAGATGCCCAGCTTTCACTGGTTCAGACAATAGAATTAGATGGCGCAGTTATGGTGACCACTCCACAAGATGTTGCTACGGGTGATGTTCGCCGCGGCATTAAAATGTTCGAAAGAGTTAATACTCGTGTCTTGGGGATCGTAG
>Ga0310344_10000877_pt1 | contig 23421 bp, 18 predicted proteins | sample HC15DNA20200_MG_FD_203801 | JGI IMG/M metagenome (GOLD analysis project Ga0310344, IMG submission 203801) | Marine microbial communities from station ALOHA, North Pacific Subtropical Gyre - HC15-DNA-20-200_MG | ecosystem: Environmental > Aquatic > Marine > Oceanic | place: Pacific Ocean: North...
CACATATGAATGAGCATGTTGGCCAATCTGTGGCGTATGCTCGGATGAATGGCATAGTCCCACCGTGGTCGCGTTAAGGCGGTCTTATGTGGTCCTGATGTAGGGGGGACGCGCCCCTTATTTCCCTATCCGGTGGAGCCAATTCGCGAGTTCCTGGCCGATGGTTTCGGGTGCGTCTTCTTGAACAAAATGGATCGCATGTCCGATGTCCACGGTATCGAGGTTTGGCAAATTCCTGCGAGCCCATTCTACCAGCGGCGGTCGGATGAGTGTGCCTGGCCGGCCGTGGAAGAGAAGCTTAGGGATCGGTGAGCGCTGGAGCCATGAGTTGTAGAGAGTGGCCGCCTCCACCACATCCCCAGGAGTCCCTTCAATCGGGATCTCATTGGGCCAGCGCCATACAGGTTCACGGCTGGCCGGATCGATGAAAGGTTTACGGTAATGATCCATCTCCTCTTCTGTTAAATCACGTACGACGGCTCCTGGAAGTACTCTCTCAACAAAGAAGTTTTCGTCAATGATCATTTCACGACCTTTGTCGGGAGTCCGAAACGCCTTGAACATAGTCTGGACGTCGGAGTGTAAGTCATCCCAACTTTCGACCGGAGCGAGGATCGCTTCCATGAAAGCAATCCCTTTCACGTTCTCTTCGTGCCGCATAGCGTGATAGAACCCCAGCGCTGATCCCCAGTCGTGAATAACGAACGTGAAATGACGCAGCTCGAGCGCCTCGATGAATCCATCAATGTATTTGACGTGATCGAAGAATCTGTAATCGATGTCCGGCTTATCCGATTCGCCAAACCCGATTAGATCGGGTGCGATTACGCGCCCCAGATTACTTACGTGAGGTATGATGTTTCGCCACAAATAAGAGGAGGTAGGGTTCCCATGGAGAAAGAGGATTGGGTCCCCTTCTCCTTCTTCGATGAAGTGCATTGTGTCCCCGTGAACGTCAACGAACTGACTCTTGAACGGAAACTCAGCAGAAATCGTCATATCGGTCATCAATTTTCGTCACTGTTTCTGATATATAACGTCTTTTGCAGAAAGTATGAGCTTTACGGAAAGCGAGAGGTGTCGAGACCTGGGATGATCCGCAGTGCATTCTTGTAGTAAACTTTGCGAAGCACTTCGTCAGGGAGACCAAGGCCATACATTCGCCAGAATGCATGGTACTTTCGGTAATAGGGAAAATATTCATCGTTGGACTCTAGGACTCTAAAGTAGGTTGGATACTCCTCTGGAGCCCACGAGTCCTTTCCCATGAGGATTCGGTCTTGGTACTTGATAAAAAACTCACGAGCGAAGCTTGGCTGGCGGCCCGGTTCATAGATTACCGCTCCAAGTCCCACGTTCATGTTTGGGATTTCATCGAGTGTCCGAGCCAATCTTCCGAGATCATTGCCCATCCATGCCAAATGTGCCGCGATAAAAGTCGTTTCGGGGTGCTTTCGAAACATATTTAGCTGTTCAGATATCACTTGTTCCCAGGTCGGGGGCGCCTCCTGCTTTCGTTGCGGACGGAGCTTGAGTTCAAGCCACCGCTCGTTGTTTACATCCATATCCGCCCAAAACTCCTTGGGATCGGCAGAATGAATTAGGACTGGAATCCCCAGCTGGCCCGCTTTCGTCCAGATGGGTTCAAGCCGTGGATCGTCAACTTGGATTCGTTGGCCCGAGGCGCCAGCAGTCCACAGACCTAGACTCTTGAAAATTTTGATGCCCTTGGCACCTGCCTCCACATCCCGTTCAATTTGTGCCGCAGCAATTGCTCCGAAATTCGGGTCATCGATTTGGGAGAAGTCGATGTTGGTGAAAACCGCGAAGCGGCCTGGATAAGCTTCCTCAAATGTGCGTACTTGGTTGGCCAATCGGTCTCCACTTCCCCCGCTGAGATTGACTCCGACGGTGAGATTTAGCTGGTCCATGTCCAGGATGAGCTGGTCTAGCTGGGACCGTGGCATAAGTGCATTCAAGTGGAGATGAACATCGACGAAAGGGAAACGGGCTCTATCTACGGGGTTTTCAGGAACGACTAACGTCGATCGTGGCGCATAATCCTCGATCGACATCGGTGGAACCTCCTCCCGCTGAGCTTGCAGCGGAAGTGCACAGATCGTACCCAGTACAATCGGCGTTGCCAAACCCCATCGTCTCATCGTGAGTTCATCGTTCAGTTCTCGTACGAGTTGAGCCGGTTAGTTGGCCGCAAGTAAGTCGGTGATGGAGTCGAGCATAACGTGCGGCTGTTCGACGGCGAGTTCCTTTTCTGAAAACGGCCCCCACAGTGCTGCCATTGTTGTGACGCCAGCTTTTCTACCAGATCGCATGTCCCATATAGAGTCCCCAACGTAAGCGGCTTCCGTTGAGGGCACTTGCAAACGCTCAAGTGCTAGCCTGACAGGGGCCGGATCAGGCTTGTGCGGGATTGGTTCATCCGAAGTTATAATCACGTCAAACCACCCCTCTTTAAGGTTACAAGCTGCTAGACTGCAGATCGTTCCTTGCATCGCCTTGCTTGTGACAATTCCGAGCCTGACTCCACTCGCCCTAAGTGAGACCAGTGTGTCCACCACATCTGGAAATGACCGAATCAGACGCTCGTGTTCCCGGAGGTTGTGTTCGACATATGTGTCAATCATGGCCTGTACATCTTCGGCCGTGTCTGCAAATAGGCCGAACTGTGCTCTAAGCGGTTGGCCGAACATCGTAAGCCAAACATCATCAGGTGGCACTTCGTTGAGGTGCATCCGCATGGTATGACGCCATGACTCCAGTATCAGGTCTGTGGAGTCAACCAGCGTGCCATCGAGATCGAAGAGGATCGTCCGGAGATTCTTGAATTTCACCATGGCAGCAAAGTTTGGTCCTTCAAGTCCCCTCTCTCTCGATTAGGACGTGTGGATTGAAATGTTTCGTACACGAGTTTAGGTGTCAGCTGGTTGCATCCGCGTAACGCTCGGCTACGACACCCCAGTCAACCACATTCCACCATGCGACCAAGTAGTCCGGTCGGAGGTTTTGATAGTTCAAGTAATAGGCGTGTTCCCAGACATCGACACCGAGAATTGGAATATCGCCGCTCATATAGGGACTGTCTTGGTTCGCTGTAGAGTATACCGTCAGCCTGCCGCCACTCACTGTTAGCCAGGCCCACCCACTGCCAAACCGGGTAGCGCCGGCCTGTTGGAAGTCGCCTTTAAAATCAGCAAATGAACCAAATGTTGAGTCGATTTCCGCAGCGAAATCTCCAGAAGGTGCCCCTCCCCCGCTGGGTGACATCGACGTCCAAAACATTGAATGATTGGCGTGCCCACCTCCATGGTTTTGGACGGCCCCACGGATCCCATCGGGAACATCGTTAATGCCGCGGAGCAGGTCCTCAACAGACAGGGCAGCGAGATCATCGTGCCCTTCGAGCGCACCGTTTAGCATGTTGATATACGCCTGATGATGCTTGCCATGGTGGATCTCCATCGTGCGAGCGTCGATGGTTGGCTCGAGCGCATCAAAGGCGTAAGGAAGATCGGGTAATGAATGCATTCTGCCTCCTCGATTCGGCAGCCCCCTTAGTTAGAAGAAGCTGCGAACAGTCCGTGATATTCAGTTATATGGCCAAGTTATCTACAGACCTAGGATGGGGACCAGCCGTCACAAATGGAAATAAGCAAATTGGCATGTTGGGGGGATATGCTACTGACGTTTGTTGTGGGTTCAGGCCACAGCGATTTCGGTAAGCGCCCTGCGTAACAGTACGGGTAACATGGCGCGTCGCCACTCCTTGTCGACGGTGATGTTGTCGAGCGGGCGACACTGCCGGAAAACCTGTTCCGCCAAGGTGTCGATGGTATGGCTGTTGAGCTTACTGCCGACAGCAGTTTCAGTAAGCTTGCCTATCTCGCGAGGGTAGGCGCCCATCGCGGAAGCCACGATCCGCATATTTGATATGCACCCGTTCTTATCATGCTCTACGCGTACAGCCAAGTTCGCCAGTGGGAAATCAATCGCGTTACGTGACCGGAGCTTCTGGAAGGCCACGTACGTTCCATGCGTAGGTTTGGGTATGCGGATTGCTATAATCAGGTCACCGGGTTCGATTGCCCGGTTCCAAACTCCGTCCGATGTGAAGAATTGTTTGATGGAGATCTCACGTTGGCCGCCGTCTCCCATGACTTCGAGTACTGCGTCCAATACACTTAAAACCGGCGGGGTGTCTGCCGAATGTGCGGCGACACATCGTGTGCCCCCCTTCACGACATGGCAGGCGTCACCATCTTTCTTGAGACAATAGCCCAGTGCTTCTCGCCAAAACCGCGTCTGGTTGTAATAGGTGCAGCGTGTATCCAGGCAAATGTTCCCTCCGATTGTACCGACACGACGGAGCTGTGGTCCTGAAATCAACGCTGCAGCCTGAGCGAGGCTGGGTAGTGTGGTTCGTATCTTCGGGTTGTTTGCGACTGAGGCTAACGACTCGCAGGCGCCAATCCGGATGTGATCAGAGCTTGCCGATATCCCCCGCATTTCACCGATTGCACCCAGTCCGACGAGGTGCCCTGGGGTAAAAAGGCCATGTTTCATATTGGGCACTAGGTCAGTACCACCCGCGACAGGCATCGCGTCCTGTCCGAATTTAGAAAGGAGTGCGAGCGCATCATCTAGGCTTGTTGGCCTGTGATATTCGTAGGGGTGAAGCCTAAGCATGTCTTAGAAGGTATCCTATGGGCCAGTCGAGCCCAACGGATCAAAGTCTCTGGGCGCTGATATTGGCTAGAGATTCTGATGCCAAGATTAACCTCAAGATTCCAGATGGAGTGTCTTGATGCGAAAAGTAGCGGTCTTGATTTTCGTGCTGATTATCAGTGGGTGCGTGGAAAACAAGCCTTTGGTCGTGAGCGGAGCGACTCTAATCGATGGGACAGGGGGTTCAATCAATGACTCCCGTGTGATTGTGGTTGAGCAGCATATCACGTGTGTGGGCTCTGCTGCAGAGTGTGAGGTGCCTCCTGGTTCTGACATTCTCGATGCCACCGGATTTTGGGTCATTCCCGGACTCATCGATGTTCACATTGGCCCCGTAGAAACGGTTAGTGACGAACGTCAAGCCTACCTGCGGTTTCTCTTGGGCGTGACCACGGCTGGTTCAGTAACCGATGGGACCGAAGTGCTGGAGACTGACACGTCAATCCTCGCGACAGATGATCATCGGCTTCCCGTTCCCCGGACTGTACCATTTGAGGAACCACGAACTGCTGTTTTTGAGAGATCTGTGTTAGCGACAAGTCCGACGGATAGAGGAATCGCTGTGCTTAAGTCGCCGGCTAGAGACTCCATGGTTTTGGTGATGCGATCCTGGCTCAAGGCCGATGTGGCTAACTTGATTGATTCAGCCCGTCTATCCGCGGTGCCGGGAGTATGGTTGGCGCCCAGTCTCTTGGAAAAAGAGCGGTGGGCACGTCCATATAGGTTGCCACATGGGTTACACCGGTTACTTCAGCTGCCGATGGTGACTCAGGCTATCCAAGACAGAATGCCTGACCGTACAGAGGCGGAAGCTCGCGATATGACTGCTGCACTTGAAGTGTTTCGCACGTTTATCCGTGAGTTCCATGAGGCTGGTGGTTCTGTGGTGACAGCAACGCGTGGTGCGCTCACTCCTGGTCTCGACATTCATGAGGAAATGCGTGCGCTTGTTAGTGCAGGACTTTCACCGGAGGCAGCTCTTTACGCGGGTACGCGAGAGGCGGCAGAAGCGTTGGGCATCAGTGGATCGCGTGGCACAATCCAAGTGGGAAAGTTGGGCGATTTTCTGATTCTTGAGGGAGATCCACGTCTGGATATCGCTAACACGCAAACTGTATCACGAGTAGTCAAAGGCGGTGTGCTATATGATCCACCCACGATTTTCGATGCTCTGCTTGAGGAGCCGGGTAAACGAGTTACGGGGTCTGGCCTGCGTTTGGCCATTTCATCCATCGCATTGTTGGCAACCCTAGTCTTCTTATGGTCTGCGATTGTCCACCACAGGAGAAAAATATCCTCGTCTCGCCCGTAAATATTTTCGGAGCAGAAGACTCGAAACCTAATTAACGGGAATTATTTCTTGCATTTCATCGATGAGGTTGGCAATACGATCTAACCCCAACCCCAGTTCGGTAGCTGGGTTGCCAAACCCTACGCGCAGGTAGTAGTCCATGCCAAAATGGTCTCCTGGAACAACGAGAACGCTCTTCTCCGATTTTAACCGTTCTGCCAGGTCAATAGAGTTTATGTCTAGGTTGTAGCGAACATAACAGATGGCACCCGCAGCAGGCGGCTGATACGAGAATAGATCGGGACGTTCGTCCAGCCATCCAGTGATTACCGGAAGGTTGGTTCGGATGATTCCGCGCGTCCGGTCTAGCACCTGCCTACGAATTGAGGGTTCCATGATGCGTCGTGCTGCAACGTCCGAGAGAGTGGCCGGCGTGATAGTGGTGTAATCTTTGCGACTCCAGAGTTTCTCGCGCAGGCTAGTGGGGGCCGTAATCCAGCCTATTCTAAGGCCTGGAAGTGCGTACGCTTTGGATAGGGATCCAGAGATGATTACGCGGTCATACCGCCCCCAAAAGCTTGGTGTCTCAGGTCCCTCAACCTCAGCCCCGGCATACACCTCATCCGCCAAGATCCAGGCCCCCACCTCCTCGGCCGCTGCGACAATCTCATCCATCGCATCCGAGGTGAGAACTGCACCGGTCGGGTTGTTAGGGTTAGTGACAATGACGAGACGCGTACCATCTGTGATGTGCTTAGAAGCGGCTCCTGGAGATGGCTGCCACCCATCTTTTTCCTTAAGAGAAAAAGAGGTGACATTGGCTCCTAATCCACGTGCGAGTCCTGGTGTCTGGCCATACGTAGGCTCGAGCGCAACAACACGATCTCCCTCAGAAAGTAAACTCCACAGCACGACATAATTGGCTTCAGCGCCGCCCGTTGTCGCTACGATGTTGTCGGAAGTTGCACCTTCATACAGTGCGGCAATGCGCTCCTTAAATTCATCAGTGCCATCGCTCTGGCTATATTCCAAATGTACATCGTTCGGATCCAGATCGATGAGTTCAAAGAGTTCTGCCAGATTGAGTGGGTGAACACCGCTCTCCGAAAGGTTAAAGTCAACGCGGTGTTCAAACGTGGACTGCCAACGCTCCATCGCGAAAAGGGGTACTCGCATCGGGACCTCCTAAGTTGCGGATACTGCCTTATCCTTAAAGGGAAAGGCGTGTCCTAATATCAGATGACTAGGCCGCTTTCTTCACATCCAGTGCCAATAGAGCGCCGTCGGCGCGTTTTCATTTCTTGACGGACCGTGCTTGAAAGATGGGCCGGCTGGTCACGAACTTTTCCTTTGCCTTGAAGATGTTGCGGCTGCTAGTGTTCTCTGTGTTCGTCCGAACGTCAATGGAACTACATATCGCTCCCAAAGGGTTATGTTGTTCAGTAGTCGTTGGGTATAGGCACAAGGTTTGGAGATGGCTTGATCTTGCAAGAATTGATGCTGGTCATTCGAAAGGTAGCTCGAGGTCGATCACTTGCTGCCATCATGTTTATGGTAGCAGGGACAGGGGCCAATGCAGCTGCCCAGGTTCTGCCTCCGCAGGGGGTAGATCTTGAGAAAGGCAATGTTGAACTGGCGCTTGACCGCACGTCTTATGCTGCGGGGAGTTCAGTCGCTCTAGCAGTCCGCCTTTCCATTGAAGCAGGATGGCACACAAATAGCAATCAGCCGACGTTCAACAATCTGATTGCGACCGAGGTTAAACTAGATGCTCCGCCGGAATGGGAGGCGTCATTTGAGGTTCGCTATCCCCCGGGTCAGATGAAAACGTTTAGTTTCGTTTCCGACCCGATCTCGGTTTATGAAGGGGTCGTCTTTTTTCACGGTGATATAAACCTGCCTTCAGCGATGGATGCGGGCACTTATCCTTTACGCTCGAGCGTTATCTACCAGGCTTGTGATGACAAGATCTGTCTTGCGCCGGTCACTGTGGAGCAGACACTTGGTCTGACGGTCGGCGATATGGGTTCCCTTGCTAACCTCGAGTTCTTTGAGGCTCCAGTTCTTGGGACTACTTCAACACTTTCTACTCCCCAGAATTCGGGCGCAGGAAAAAGCTTCTTTTGGTTCATCGCCATCGGACTCATTGGAGGATTGATCCTCAATGCAATGCCCTGCGTGCTACCGATCCTTTCACTCAAAGTGTTTGGCTTAGTTAAGAGTGCCGAGGATGGCCGAGGCGCTGTGACGTGGGGGAGCCTCGCAACGGCATTAGGGATTGTTCTATCGTTCTTATTGCTTGCTGCTGCCGCCGTCATTGCACGATCAGCAGGGGTTGGAGTTGGTTGGGGGATTCAGTTTCAGGAACCTGTTTTTGTGGGGGCGATGGCTATCGTGATGTCTCTATTCGCACTCAACCTGTGGGGCTTGTTTGAGATTGTTTTGCCGGCGCGGGTAGCCCGTGTTGGCGCTTCCGGCCCATCAGAAGGAATAGCAGGCCACCTAACGACAGGGTTTTTTGCCACCTTGATGGCAACACCCTGCTCCGCTCCGTTCCTCGGGACCGCATTAGGATTTGCGCTTACTCAAGATTCCGCGACTACAATTGTGATGTTCACTGCAATCGGAACTGGCATGGCATCACCCTATCTTGTGCTAGCAGCATTCCCTGGGATGGGGGCCATTCTGCCTCGCCCAGGCGCTTGGATGAACACTTTTAAGGGTATCATGGGCCTCCTTCTCGCAGGGACCGTCGTGTGGCTTCTGTTCGTGCTCTCAGCCCTTGTTTCCGTAGACCGTCTTATTGTTTTTGGATTGGTGCTCGTAGCCCTATCGATTGCGATTTGGTTCAGACGCTATTCGCACGGTAGACTGGGCTGGCGGCGTTCGGCGAACGCCGCTTCTGTATTACTCATGGTGCTGGGCATCGCGACGGTAGCAGGGCAGGGAAATGGTGAAACCCCGCCGTCGACGCTGGGTGTTGCAACTGAAAATCGTCTTATTGTCTGGGAACCGTTCAACCAGGAGCAGGCCGAGCGTGAGGCGGCTGGTGGTAAATACGTTTTTGTCGATGTCACCGCGGACTGGTGTTTGACCTGTAAAGTCAACGAGCGGCTCTTCCTCGAAACGGAAGAAGTGGCGAGGGCTTTTAAGGAGTATGGTGTGGTCGCTATGAAAGCCGACTGGACGAGAAGGGATGATGCGATCGGCAAGTTTCTAGCCGACTTTGGTCGGTACGGGATCCCATTTTACGTGATGTATCGTCCTGGTCGTGAGCCCCACGTATTGTCTGAACTGCTCTCAAAGGCTGCGATACTTCAGCTATTGGGAGACTAAAAAGGACCTGACCTTGCTCGAACTAGCTGTCGGCCCCCTGCTTATAGTAGTCTCAAGAACGTTTATTAAGGCTAAGAGAACGGTCGGAGGATTGATGGGAAACGGCTTTAGACGGATGACAGTGACGCTTCTGACCACAGCGATCTGCATGGTAATTGCGCTGGGGTGTGAGGATCCGAAAAGGCAATTGACTCCGCCTGACGGTCAAATTGTCTTCACCTCAATCCACGAACGATTTTTACGAATCTGGGTGATGAATACGGATGGCACTGGTCAGACAGCACTCACTGCTGAGGGGCAGACGAATCTTGAACCCAGTTGGTCACCTGATGGGTCAAAGATCGTATTCACAAGTTGGAGAGATGGAGACCCGAACATCTATCTCATGGATGCAGATGGTTCAAATCCGATCCCACTGACCTCGGATCCTGCGAACGACCGAAATGCACGGTTCTCTCCCAATGGGAGCCATATTGCGTTTGTGTCCGAACGGGATGGGAACCACGAGATTTATATCATGAATGCTGATGGGTCGGAGATGCTCAACATTAGCAATTCCCCCTCTTTTGACCTCGATCCAGACTGGTCACCTGACGGAAAGACTATTGTATTCTCTTCAAATCGAGAGTCTAGCGAACCGGGTCAAATGACGTTGTGGACGATGAGTCCTGATGGTGGAAACCTGCAGGAAATTCCGGTTAAAGGGGGTGCCCGTGCAGCCACATGGGCGCCCGATGGATCGAAGATAGCCTTCACTTCGTTCCGAGATGATGGGGATGCGGAAATCTATGTAATGAACTCAGATGGCTCGAACCAACAGAACCTTTCTCAAATGGCTGGCGTTGATGAGTTGCCGCGTTGGTCGCCGACCGGCTCGCATCTTGTATTTTCTACTAAGAGGGATGTAAGGCCAGAGATCTATACCATGCGCGCCGATGGGTCGGATCCCGTGAATGTCACACGTGATAATGCTTGGGATGCTATGGCTGCATGGAGACCCTAAACTCCAATGTAGGGTGAATTCATATTATAAACTGGGTTTTGTCCCAGTGTTTTTCTCTCTTCACGTATTCCTCAGGATAATCATGCGTCCCATAACTCCGATGTTAACTATCATATTTTCCGGCGTGACCACCGCGTGTTCGGTTGCGTCGGGAACCCCTTCAGCGCAGGAGGCCTCGATGGACGCTCCAACATCTGTCGCAGGTCGATCCACTGTATACGCGCCCAACGCTATGGTTGCGACAAGCCAGCCTATGGCTTCTTCGGTTGCGCTTCGGATCCTACAGAACGGCGGGAATGCGTTCGATGCAGCGATTGGTGCCTCGTCAGTTTTGTCGCTTGTCGAACCACATATGACAGGATTGGGCGGTGATTTGTTTGCCCTGTTCTGGTCAGCTGAAGAAGGAAAGTTGGTTGGCTTGGATGCCACGGGACGTGCGGGGGCGAAAATGACACCTGAGCAAATTCGAGCTGACGGATTTGATCGGGTACCAGGTTCTGGACCCGGTGCCGTAACCGTCCCGGGGGCCATCGCGGGGTGGGGTGCGCTCAATGAGAGATACGGGTCGATGTCACTCGCAGAGATACTTGCGCCGGCAATTGCTCTTGCTGAGGAAGGTTTTCCCGTTACCCCAATCATTGCGAGCCAATGGTCAGATCAAACAGCTAAGCTCAAACAGGATCCGGGTGCGACCGATACGTACCTGATCGATGGGGAGCGATCGCCGGAGGCTGGTGAGTGGTTCCGGAACCACGATTTTGCTCGGTCACTGCGTATGATCGCTCGAGAAGGTCCAGCTGTCATGTATGGCGGTAACCTTGGTCAGACCGTGATTGAAGGTTTGGCGAAACTTGGCGGTTATTTGACTCTCGATGATATGGAAGCAATGGAGGTGCGCTGGGTTGAGCCTCTCTCCATGGACTACAAGGGTTGGACCGTTTGGGAGCTTCCACCAGCCGGCCAAGGGATTTCGGTGCTGCAGATGTTGGGAATGCTTGAACCGTTTGACCTTGTGTCGATGGGACATAATTCGGCGGAATACCTACACCACCTGATCGAGGCAAAGAAGGTTGCCTTCGCAGACTTGGCCAGACATGTGGCCGATGCGGCGCACATGGAAATTGACCCCAAGGCCTTGATCGATCGAAGCTACCTAGAAAGCCGCCAGTCGCTCATCGACCCCAACCGAGCAGCTGTCCGGGTAGAACCCGGAAAATTCGCTACTGCCACTGAAACGATCTATTTGTCGGTTGCGGACAGTGATGGGAATATGGTCTCGTTTATCCACTCAATTTTCGGATCTTTTGGATCAGGTGTGGTTGTTCCGGGAACTGGCTTCGTTCTTCAAAATCGTGGGGCTGGTTTCACGCTTGAAGATGGACACCCGAACCAAGTGGCTCCTGGAAAACGGCCCTTCCATACGCTTATTCCAGGTTTCGTGACAAAAAATGGTCAACCTCTAATGTCATTTGGTGTCATGGGGGGGTCCATGCAGCCACAGGGTCACGTGCAAGTGGTCCTCAACATGATTGAGTTTGGAATGGACCCACAGGAGGCCATCGATGCGGCGAGGTTTCGACACCGTGGGGCACTTCGAGTATCTGTTGAAAATATGACACCGGCGCTTCAGGAAGGTCTCGAAACGCTAGGGCATGAGATCGCTCCGTGGAAGACAACTTCATACGGTGGCGGCCAGCTTGTTATGCGGCTTGAGAAAGGATGGGCGGGGGCATCGGATCCCCGCAAAGATGGCCTTGCGATCGGGCACTAGGCTGATGTGAACAATTTGATCTGGATGCGGAACTCGCGATGATGATTTGCCGGAGTGTACTTAAGCTTTCGTTTGTTATTGGGGTGTTATTTTTAGGGCGCCCTGCGGAAGGACAGCAGAAGGTACTCCTGATTGGAATTGATGGTGTACGTCCGGACGTTCTTGCGGACGTCCCTACACCCAATCTCGATCGTTTGATCTCAGAAGGAGCATTCTCAGATCAGGTGCAGACAACGCGTCCTACGAGCAGCGGGCCCGCATGGTCGAGCATGTTGACTGGCGTGTGGCCCGAGAAGCACGCAGTCCTCAGTAACAACTTCCAGGGAAATAAATATGCTACATATCCCGATTTCCTTTCACGGATCGAACAACTGCGTCCGGATTTAGTGACATTTGCTGCGGCAGATTGGTTACCACTTGTGACGGAGGCTTTTGGAGGCCCCTTAATCACAGGGGTCCTCGATAGCTTGGTTGTGCGTAATGGCTACATGGGTTGGTCCGAGGCCGATGCTTTCATCACACAAGCGGCAGTCGATGTTTTAGAGGGTTCAGACCCAGACGCGATGTTCGTATACCTTGGCGCCCCGGATGAAATGAGTCATCAAGCTGGTTCAATTGGAGAAGAATATCGAACTGCAATTGCCTATTCTGACCACTACGTTGGACAACTTTTGGATGCGATTCGTGCCCGTGTTTCTTATGCGGAGGAAGATTGGTTAATCCTCGTGTCTACCGACCATGGTCGACGTGCGGACGGTGGACATGGAGGTGACTCGCCGGAAGAGTCGACGATTTTCTTCTTCGCACACGGACCTTCTGTCATCCCCGGCGAGATATTGGGTACGCCAGCGATTGTTGATGTAGCAGTGACGGCGCTGACGCACCTAGGCATCCAAATCAACCCGGATTGGGGATTGGATGGAAGGAATAGGGCGCTACAACCGTAAAAATTAGAGGACACTCCAGTTGTGCTTATGCGGGTTGAGCCGTCTGCGCTTGTTTACGTATGGTCTGATTCTGCGGCACCACTAAACCGAAGTGCAGTTACGGCCAAAATCTTTGTCGCCTCCATGAGCGAGGCTTTTGATATTTTTTCGTCGGGTCGGTGTGCCTCTCGAACATCCCCTGGCCCGAAGAGTACTGTGGGGATTTTCCCCTCATTGACCAGGAGGCGCATATCAGCTCCGTAGCGTACGCCAGCGATTGTGGGCTCAGTACCAGTTACCGACCGCATCGTTTCCGATAGCGTGGTCACAACGGGATCATCGACGGCAATTTGTGCAGATTCAAACTGAGCTCCCCACCATTCGACTCTTGGTGGATGTGCACGGAGCCAGGCATCAGAAGAAGCGGCTTCAGCAACCGCCATTTCCAGCTGGTTTCGGGCCCTCAAAGCGTTCTCGCCTGGTGCAACCCCATATCTACCCTCTGCGACCAGTGTCTCCGCAACGGTCGAAGGCCAAATCCCTGAATAAATGCGCCCCATCGCGAGTGGAAATGGGAGTGCATCGCCATCAAATAAAGGATCTTCGACCGCTGTGTTTCGATCTGCCTCAAGTTTGCGGAGGCGTTTGAAGATCGGGATAAACTTTTCGACGGGATCCACTCCTTCCTCGCGGAAGGCACCGTGTGCAGCAAGTCCGGGGATGGTGACGCGGAAACTCAAGGCTCCTGCTTGTGCTGGTGCGATCGTGAATTCGGTAGGCTCCAGTACAATCGCACCAGCCCCGCGATAGCCTCGCTCGATCGTTGCGAGTGTGCCGGAACCGCCATCTTCTTCCCCGATGACACTTTGGATCTGAAGCTCACCAGTGAGTTCGACACCCGCATCTAAAATGGCCTTGGCTGCGAATAAGCCACAGCAAAGAGGGCCTTTCATGTCGACCACCCCTCGCCCGTAGAGGTCGTTTCCCTCGCCCGTCAGTTCAAAGGGGGGGTGTTTCCATCTGTCTTCCTCGCCGGCTGGTACGACATCGACATGTCCGTTCAAGATCAACGTTCGGCCTTCCTCTGCCGCGTGACCCATTGTACCAACCACCCCCAGCCCTTCGTTACGTTCAACGTCTGTCGTGAACGCAGGGTGCCCTTTCAATTGTGTAAAATCAATCTGCCATACATCAGTCGAAAGCCCGATATCTTCCATTGCTTCCGCCATTCGTTCTTGTGCCGGATTTTCGTTGTTGGCGACGCTAGGGAGGCTGATCAAATCGCTGAGAAGGGCTAGGAGCGAGTCAAAGTCAACCGCATCTACTACCCTTTGTTCTAAAGGTGTCAGGACGAAATCAGTGCGGTGCGATCGACTCCCCATGGTCTCTCTCAGTCTGAATGTTTGGCAGTATGTTGCTTCATCGGGATATCGGCGATCCTGTAAGGTAATAACCCGCGCTCTCGTCGGATCGAAAGCAAGTCACTACCGTATCCTAGAAGCTAGAAGCGCCGCCCGTTCCTTTTTGATTTCACGGGACATAGGCACGACCTACTCATTTGCAAGGCATGACATATTGTGAAAATTCTCAGTTTTTTTGCTAGGGCCATACTGCCTCTCTGGCTAATCCTATTCTCGTTTGCACCAATTGTTGCACAGGGTGGTTCTGTCTCACCCGATGATGAAATTGGACTTCATCGTTTACTGTCTGAAATTGAACGACTTGTCGATAACAGTGGTGGTATCGTGGGTGTCGGTGCGTTTCATATTGAATCTGGACGAAGTGTGTGGTTAAACGGTGACGTCCGGTTCCCGATGGCATCGACCTACAAGGTTCCGATTGCCGTGCAACTTCTATCGCGAGTGGATAGGGATGAAATTTCGCTCGCGGATATGATCGAGTTGGATCCGACAGACATCCACCCCGGTAGCGGAACAATCTCAAATCTATTTGATGACCCTGGAGTGGCGCTATCGGTCCGTAACCTCTTGGAGTTGATGCTCTTGATCAGTGATAACAGCGCTACTGACCTCTCACTATCTTCGGCGGGTGGCCCGACAGCTGTAAATGCCCGAATGACAGAACTTGAGATTGGTGAACTCAGCGTAAATCGTCCAACGTCAGTCTTGATCGCCGACTTCTATGGGGTTGAAGCGCCAGCCGATGGCAAAATCACAATGGATGAATTTCTGCGCCGATCGAGTAGTGTGTCTGAGGCTGATAGGGATGCGGCGCGAACTGCGTTCTCAACGGATCTGCGTGACACAGCGACCCCTAGGGCGATGGTGAAACTCCTGGAGAGCGTTTGGGAGGGTAGTGCGCTCAGCCCTAGTAGCACGGCTCTTTTCAAGGACATAATGCTCCGCGTTCAAACGGGGATGGGTCGAATCAAAGGCGTCCTCCCGCCAGGAACTGAAGTGGGTCACAAAACGGGGACTATTGGTGGGACTACGAATGATGTGGGGTATATTTATCTGCCGGCTGATTCAGGGCATGTGATCACGGTTATTTTTGTAAAGGACTCGAATCGCCCCGTTGAGGCTCGAGAGGCAACGATCGCCCAGATTGCACGGGCAATCTACGATTATTTCCTCTTTAACCCAGCACCCTAAACGTGTGTAGAATAGCCATGATCTATACCCCCGTACGGGTGTTCGCTAACCATAATACCAGAAATCCACCACCTGCAATCGTGGAGTTTTAACATGCGCCATATATGTCTAATAGTACTCGGATTCTTGGCCCCCATAGCACTCGGGGCGCAGCAAAGTGGTGTCTCAAACTTTGATGCTCTGAAGTACCGATACATAGGTCCCGAAGGGAACCGAATTTCAACGGCAGCAGGCATACCGGGGGACCCCAATATCTACTATGCCGGGGCTGCGTCAGGCGGGATCTTTAAAACTACGGATGGAGGCAATTACTGGGAGCCCATTTTCGATTCAGAGGACGCGTTATCGATCGGATTTATCGCTGTTGCACCGTCTGATCCTAATGTGGTTTGGGTGGGGACGGGTGAGCCCAACATCCGGAGCCACATCTCGATGGGTAAGGGTGTCTATCGGTCAACGGATGCTGGCAAGACATGGGGTTTCCTGGGGTTGGAGAACACGGGACGAGTGAGCCGTATTCAAGTTGATCCAAGGGATCCAGATATCGCTTATGTGGCCGCACTCGGGCATAGCTATGGACCGCAACAGGACCGAGGAATTTTCCGCACAAAGGATGGTGGAAAAACCTGGGAACACGTGTTGTTTGTGGACGAAAATACGGGCGCGTCAGACCTGGTGATGGACCCTAATAACCCTCGGATTCTCTTTGCCGGGATGTGGCAACTCGAGATCCATACGTGGGGTCGAACGAGTGGTGGGCCAGGAAGTGGCCTCTTCATGTCCCGTGACGGAGGGGACACCTGGGTCAGGCTGACGGGAAATGGACTGCCCACGGAGGATCAGGGAAAGATTGCGCTCGCAATAGCGCCCTCCAACTCAAACCGGATTTATGCTTTGATCGAGACGGGAGATGGCGTCCCGCTTCCTGACGGAACGGAGACGGAAAGCGGTGAACTCTGGCGATCAGATGATGGTGGTGACACATGGAAATTGGTCTCTTACGATCGCTCTCTCGCTGGGCGAACCCATTACTACAGTCGTGTAGAAGCATCTCCGACCGACGACATGGAGGCATATTTTCTGACCAACGGTTTTATTTCTACAACGAATGGTGGCGAAAATAGCATCGACCATTTGGGTGTGTCTGAGCCGTGGGGTGACAATCACGACATTTGGATCGATCCGCATGACGCGGATCGAATGATTGTTGCCAACGATGGTGGTGTGGACATTTCTACGACCCGCGGCCAAAGTTGGCGTCAGGTCGCCCTCCCGGTAGCACAGATGTATCACGTCACAGTCGATACGAGGATCCCGTACTACGTTTACGGGAACCGACAAGATGGACAATCAGCACGTGGCCCGAGTAGAACTTTTTACAGTGGTTTCCTCGGATCTGTTGGAAATATTCCAAGGGGTGACTGGCACGATGTGGGTGGGGGTGAAAGTGGATTCGCTACCCCCGACCCTGAGGATCCGGATATCATCTGGTCGAGTGCGTCAGGTTCGGGGGCTGTGGGCGGAATTGTGACGCGTATGGATCTTGAGTCTAGGCAGGTACATAACGTTGAAGTGTGGCCAAAAAATACAGTTGGTTGGCCAGCTGATGAGCTCCGGTACCGGTTTGTCTGGGATCCACCACTTGCTATCTCGCCGCATAATCATGAGAAGGTTTATACCGCTTCACAGCATGTACACGTAACCACAGATCGAGGGCACAGCTGGCAGGTGATTAGCCCTGACCTTACGAGAAATGATCGTTCTCGGATGGGTCCATCGGGAGGTCTTACACCCGACAACTTGGGTGTGGAATATTCGGGCGTCGTCTTTTCTGTTGAAGAATCTCCGCTTACGCCAGGGCTGATTTGGGCGGGCACCAACGATGGTCTCATTCATGTCACGCGCGACGGTGGTGAATCATGGACGGACATTACGGCGAATGTGCCAGGCATGCCCGACTGGGGTTCGATCCGGAACATCGAGGCATCACGTTATGATGCGGGTACGGCATACTTCGCAGTGGATGGTCACCAAGCCAACAACCGTGACCCATGGCTTTATCGTACCCACGACTACGGTGAGTCATGGACACTGATTGTTAATGGGATTGAGAAAAGCCCACTTAGCTACACACGCTCAATCCTTGAGGATCCAGTCCGACCGGGGCTCCTTTATGCAGGGACTGAGAATGGGCTCTTTGTGTCGTTCAACGATGGTGACATGTGGCAGCCACTTCAGTCGAACTTGCCACATGCGCCTGCGCTCTGGTTGGTCATCCAAGAGCACTTCAACGATCTGGTCGTAGGTACCTACGGGCGCGGTTTTTGGATTCTTGACGATATTTCCGCGATTCAACAATTGAACCCAGAAGTAATTGCCAGTGATATACACGTCTTTGAGCCACGCGATGAATACCGATTTCGACCCACAGTTCCGCCCTATGCTTCAGATCAAGAGCCGGTTGCCGGTGAAAATCCGCCCTACGGTGCTTCAATAGATTACTGGTTGTCGGCAAGTGCAGCCGAAGCAGACTCTGTAAATGTCATTGTTCGAGGTGCGAGCGGGAATGTGATTCGTTCGATGAAGGGTGGTGCAAATGAGGGTATTAACCGTATTTGGTGGGATCTACGGCACGACTCATCGGTCAAGGCAGTTCTCCGAACTCCACCGAGGTATGCTTCCTGGTTTGTGCTTGGAGAGAATGGAACTCGTGACGCACCGGGCCTTGCTCCCGTATCGCTTCTGGCACTGCCCGGCAGGTACACGGTGGAAGTCGTTGTAAACGAGTGGAAGCATTCCACTTCACTTGAAGTTCTTAAAGACCCGAACTCGCGGGGGACAGAGGGTGACGTTCGCGAAAATTTTGAACTCGTGAGTCAACTTCAGTCTGACCTCAACCGAGCAACTGAGGTCATCAATGGCGCTGAGCGTATCCGTTCCCAGTTGCAGGCAATTCAGGGGTTGAGTGGTGAAGATGAAACGTTGGAACTGCGGAATAGGGCGAAGGAACTGGAGGCCCAGTTTACTGCGGTAGAGGCCAAACTTCTCCAGCTCAATATGACAGGTCGGGGTCAAGATGGGCTTCGTTGGCCGTCGGGATCGGCGCAACAGATTCGTTCACTTCTTGCAAACGTAGAAAGCTCCGATTTCCCGCCTACAGAACAGCACCGTGCAGTAGGAGATGAGCTTCGAGTTGAGCTTGACGAAGCCCAGGCAGAGTACGATGTGCTCGTGCGGACTCAACTCTCAGCTTTCAATGCGATGCTAGTTGCCCAGGGGTTGGGGGGAGTGATAAGTGAGGATCAACCTTGAGGCCCACTCTTGAATCCCCGCAGTTGACTGTGGTTGACTTAGCCAGGGATATCTATGGATAGGGAATATGATGCGATAGTCATCGGTGCTGGGGTTATTGGTTGCTGCACAGCGTTCGAGCTTACCAAGCGCGGCTTCAGAACACTGAACATCGATAAGCTACCCGCGGCGGGATACGGATCAACGTCAAATACGTGCGCCATCGTCCGCCTGCACTACTCAACACCTGAAGGGGTCGCGATGGCGCGAGAGTCCTATTTCTATTGGCTTGATTGGGGCAAATACGTCGGGGTGACGGATGAACGCGGACTCGCTAAATACATCAATACGGGTTGTTTGGTCACAAAGACCGAGAAGAATCAGTACCTCAAAAACGTGATGGCGAGCCTCGATGAACTGCATGTGACATACGAAGAACTCGACACGGAGGGGATGAGAGAGAAGCTCAAGTTCATCGATACGAAACAATACGGTCCGCCCGTCACACAAGATGATGACCGCTTCGGAGAGCCGACCGGCGGTGAGGTGAGTGGTGCCATCTATGTGCCTGAATCGGGGTTCGTCAACGATCCGCAACTGACCTGTCACAATGTACAACGTGCTACAGAGGCGGGAGGTGGTGAATTTCAATTTAACTCAGAGGTTGTAGAAGTTCTGAAAGAAGGTGGTCGGGTGGTCGGCATTGGGCTTGCTAGTGGTGATCAGGTTCACGCCCCTGTCGTAGTCAACGTGAGTGGGCCCCATTCTTTCATTATTAACCGCATGGCAGGCGTCGAAGAGGAAATGAATATCAAGACGCATGCGCTCAAGCAGGAAGTTTGCCATGTGCCAGCGCCAGATGGGGTCGATTATAATGCGGTCGGAATGCTTCTCTCAGATGGAGATATTGGCTGCTATTCACGACCCGAAGTCGGCGGAAACATTCTCATTGGGTCGGAAGACCCGCCGTGCGACACTCTTGAGTGGGTCGAAGATCCTGACAACTATGACAACACGTTCAGTGACCAGTGGAAGACACAAGTATTACGTGAAGCGCAGCGTATCAAAGGGTTACCTATTCCCGAGGCGCGCCAAGGATTAGTCGATCTGTATGATTGTTCGGATGATTGGATCCCGATCTATGACAAGTCAGCCCTTCCAGGTTTCTATATGGCTGTCGGGACCTCGGGCAACCAGTTCAAGAATGCGCCACTGGCTGGAAAGGTAATGGCTGAACTCATCGGGAAAGTTGAAGATGGTCACGACCATGATTCAGAGCCAGTACAGTTTCACATGAAGTACACGAAACGTGCTTTGGATATTGGTTTCTTCAGTCGTCTGAGGACACTCAATCCGGACTCATCTTACTCGGTGCTTGGTTGAGAGAAAGCATGTCCCCCCTACCTGATTATGAGAGGTGTCTTTGAAACGCCTATCGCCGTCAGTGAGTTCGATTGATCACAGTCACACAAAATTTGGCCGCTTATGGAAGACCAGGCCGCTCAAGCGCCACTATGACGTAGTCATCATAGGTGGTGGAATCCATGGTCTCGCCACAGCGTACTATCTGGCTAAAGAACATAGCATTAAAGACATAGCCGTACTTGAGAGCCAATACATAGGATTCGGAGGGTCGGGTCGAAATACGGCCCATGTGCGCGCGAACCAACGTACACAACAGAACGTAAAGCTTTACGATGAGGGTCTTCGATTATGGCCAATCCTCACGGACGAGCTTGATTTCAACCTGATGTTTTTTAACTGTGGGAATCTTAGCCTCGCGCATAGCGAGGCTGCTGTCAGTGGTTTTCGACTTGCGATCAATACGGCAACCTTCAGCGGCGTGAAATCAGAGTTGCTGGATCCACAACAATGCAAAGAGGTGATCCCGGCACTTGATATTTCCGATCGACCCGCACACCCCATTCAAGCCGGTATGTATCACCCACCGGGAGGCACCATCAGGCACGATGCTCTCGTCTGGGGTTTGGCAAAAGGCGCAGACAAACATGGGGCATCGATCCACCAAGGAGTTGAAGTCCAAGGCATTGACGTCGATGGACCCCGAGTAACAGGAGTCCAAACAAGCCATGGTCCGATCAGCTGTAACAAGCTTGCTGTCATGGCAGGAGGATACGGCGCGTCGATCTGCACCATGCTGGATATCGAACTCCCGATACACCCTCTTACGATTCAAGCGATGGTGACGCAGCCACTTAAGCCACTCCTTAACTGCGTACTCAGTTCAGGTGCCTATCACGTTTACGCAAACCAAACACTCAAAGGAGAGATCGCCACCGGGGCACATATGGACCCGCAGGTCAATTACACAACCGATGTGACCGCCCACTACTTCAAACACCAGGCGGAAGCCCTGACTGATTTCATGCCGTGTCTTGAGGGAGTTCGTTTTTTACGCATCTGGGCGGGGCTCGCCGACATGACACCTGACATGGCCCCAATTCTAGATGGAAACGTGATGTTTGACGGACTCTACATCGATCTTGGGTGGGGCTATTTTGGGTTCAAGTCCGGCCCGATTACAGGTAAATACATGGCTGAGTTCATTGCTCGTGAAGAAGCGCCGGAAATCCTTGCCCCATTCGCGTTGAGCAGGTTCCTTGAGAATCGTTATATGGGGGAGACGGCAACGACAATGAAATACGGCCACTGGGACTAATTTTGATTCAACCCATCGAGTCTACCCGATGACCTTCCGGCTTACCTGTCCCGTTTGTGGTGCGCGAGATGTGTATGAGTTCCGCTATGGTGGTCAAGAACGTGGTCCGCGGCCAGAGCAAGCACAGCTGTCGAGTGACGAACATTTCCGCTGGACGCAGTTCCGAATGACCCGTCCCGAGCCCCAGGAGGAGTGGTGGTATCATACGGGTGGATGTGGTGTTTGGTTCACCACTTGGCGAAACCCTGCAACAAACCGAGAAGAACCGCCACATGAGGTAGAGCGTGGATAGGTTGCCACCATCTCGAACACAGCGGATTGATGTGGATCGTCCAATCGGGTTCCATTGGGTGCGACGGAATCTCGTGGGGTATGAAGGCGATACGGTTGCAACAGCACTTTGGGCGGCGGATGTCCGTATTTTTGGTCGTAGCTTTGAGTACCATCGCCCGCGCGGTTTATATGATCTCGAAGGGGAGGGATCGAGTCAGCTCCTCGCGATCAATGGGGTGCCCAATCAATCATCTGGGACAACTCCTCTTCGAGAAGGGATGTTCGTTACGGCGCAAAATGTAAAAGGGGATCCACGGTTCGATCGCTACGGATGGCTTGATCGGTTCGATCGATGGATGCCTGCCGGGTTTTATTACAAAGTTTTTCACCGCCCTTACCGCGCGTGGCCGTTTTTCCAAAATCGTATGCGTAAACTAGCGGGCCTTGGGGTGCTTGATATCGAGAGATCGTCCCCCCAACGCAAAAGGTCCGAACTTTATTTGAATGCTGAAGTAGCAGTGATTGGGGGAGGAGCTGCAGGGATGAGTGCCGCCCTATCTGCAGCTCGACCCGGCATTCGGGTGTGTCTATTCGAACGGAGACCGTGGTTAGGTGGTCACCTAGACTGGCGTGTTCGCGAACGAACTGGGACTCCCTTATACGAGCATACGCGCCAATTGGCTGCGCGGGTGCATGAACACCCCGGGATCCGTGTCTTTGAAGGTGCGCCGGTGACGGGAGTGTGGGGCGAGAACCTTGTCACAGGGTTTCAAAACGGGTCTGGTAAGGATGGTTTTGAAGAGCGGCACTGGGAGTGTCGTGCCCAAACCGTGGTGGTTGCGACGGGTTCGATCGAACGGCCATTCATATTTAAGAATAATGATCGGCCCGGGGTACTTCAGTTGGACACGGCATGGCGGCTTGCACGGACTTATGGGGTTCGTCCCGGCAACGTTGTCGCCTTCAGTGTGGGCGACGATCTTTCGCTCGAAGCCGCACTCGATTTCTCAATCCTCGGGCTTGATGTGCCGATTGTAGCAGATGCCCGCTCTGACGGTCATGATCCTGATCTCGTCCACCAAATCCGACAGGCGGGAATCGAATTTCTGCCAGGTTATGCGGCGAGTGAAGTTCATGGAAAAAGCTGTGTGAGAGGTGTTGATCTTGGACCGCTGGACGGTGGAGAAGTAAGGCGGTTTGCGTGTGATGCACTGGTGACGAATGCAGGTCGCCAGCCCGATATAGGAGTACTTTCCTGTGCGGGGGCCCGGTTCGGCCATTCCGAACACACCCATACTTTTCAACTAGTGAGTCTTCCGCTCAACGTATTTGCAGCAGGTCGTGTTTTGGGACTTGTCGATGTCGATGCCATCCAAACTTCAGGTCGAATTGCAGGCCTTGAGGCTGTGGAGGCATGTGGTTGTGACACCGGATCCGACCTTGAAAGTGCGCGCGAGCGGATGAAGAACCTTCCGGGTACGCCGCCCGGTTGTGA
>Ga0310344_10000880_pt1 | contig 23388 bp, 17 predicted proteins | sample HC15DNA20200_MG_FD_203801 | JGI IMG/M metagenome (GOLD analysis project Ga0310344, IMG submission 203801) | Marine microbial communities from station ALOHA, North Pacific Subtropical Gyre - HC15-DNA-20-200_MG | ecosystem: Environmental > Aquatic > Marine > Oceanic | place: Pacific Ocean: North...
AGTACCAGACGGGAATGCGGTGCCCCCACCAAATTTGACGGCTAATGCACCAATCGCGGATATTCTCCATCCAGTGGAGGTACGTACGCTCGAATCGTTGAGGGACAAACTTGATACGGCCATCAGTGACTGCAGCAATTGCCGGACCTGCCAATGGCTTGATATCTATCCACCACTGCAACGAAACAAGAGGCTCTACCACCGCTCCAGAACGCTCGGAATGACCGACGGCGTGCGTATGGGGTTCGATCTTTTCAATTAGTTCTTGGGACTCAAGGTCAGCAACCACAAGCCGCCGTGCTTCTTCCCGGTCGAAACCAGCATACTTACCGGCCCGTTCATTCAACGTGCCGTCGAGATTAAGAATGTTGATGATCTCGAGGTCGTGACGCTCACCTATCTCGAAGTCGACAGGATCGTGGCCAGGGGTCACCTTGAGCGCTCCTGAACCACCTTCGATCTCAACTGCGGCGTCGGTGATTACAGGAATTAGACGACCACTCGTCGGCACAATCACCTGATGACCAACCAGATCACGGAAGCGATCATCATCAGGATGAACAGCCACTGCAGAATCAGCCGGTATCGTCTCTGGACGTGTAGTAGCGACTACAATAAATCGTCCGGTTTGCATTCCATGTTCGTCAACAACCGGATACCGTACGTGCCAAAAGAAAGATGCTACATCCTCGTACTCAACTTCTAAATCAGAAACAGCCGTTTCGCTGGCTGGATCCCAGTTGATAATCCTTTCACCGCGGTAGATAAGACCATCATCGTAGAGACGTTTGAAAGTCTCGCGAACAGCTCGCTCTCTATCATCATCCATCGTGAAAGCTTCTCGTTGCCAGTCTGCTGAGGCACCAAGACGCTTGTGCTGCTCCATGATTCTTGAGCGCGACGTGTTCACAAAAGACCACACTCGATTCAAGAACTCTTCACGCCCAATATCTTGACGAGATAATCCTTCTTCACGCAGCTGTCGTTCGATAATTGCGTTCACAGCTATAGCGGCGTGATCGACACCAGGCTGCCAAAGCGCATCCTTCCCCTTCATCCGATGCCATCGAATCAGTGCATCTTCAACAGATGCAGTCAGAGCATGGCCTACATGAAGCTCACCGGTGAGATTGGGTGGTGGCATGATGATCGTAAACGGATCGGCATCTGGGCGTGTCGGTCGGAAGGCACCATTCTGTTCCCATGCCTCATACACACGAGTTTCGACCGGACCAGGGTCATAGGCACTACTCATGTCCGAGATGTCCGAGATGTCCGATCCATCGACTGGAGTTCTCTGGTCGTTAGAATTCGTACCGATTTCCATCTTATGGCTCCGTTGATCGGGTCAAAAAGTGCCGCATACTATGTAAAAATGTGCCGCATATTATCTAACAGCCCCGCGCAGCGGAGTTCCAATACAGGCCTGCATCCCCTAGGGATACTAGCTATCTGTCACGGTTAAAGGTTACTACCTGACCCACCTTGGCACGATGGTAGAAGCGGCGTGGAATCGAGGTCAATGCGAGGTCATCCGTTGGCTCGAATCACCAGTATTGCTTTTCATAACAGGCGTAACTGAAACAAAAATAGCAAATTCCCCGCGGAACACTGCAAGTAGATAACGTATCTCTAATGAGGGAGGCGGAATGGAACTCAACGGCGTTGGTTACCCGGCAATTATCGTAAAGAATATCGACGAATCAATCGATTTCTATCAGAAGCTTGGCGCAACCGTCCTTTACAGCGAGCCAAACCGCGATGATCGAGAGTCTGTCCAGACTCTACTCAGCATCGGTAGCGATAACTATCTAATGTTAATCGGACCTACAGATCCAAACTTGAAGCTGGCAGAAGCAAGTATGGGTGTCGGATCGATACAGTATCTAACGCTCCGGATCAGTGCGGCATCTATGGATCAGGCATTCTTCGACCTTGCAAGTGCTGGCCTACAAAGCTCCGAGGAAATCAGACGTGGATACGAGCGATTAGTTTTTCTCGAAGATCCAAATGGAGTTTTATTACTACTAGTAGCCTGGACTACTGAACCTCCTATAGAACTGAACCGCAAGCGAGTACTCAGTCTGGCAGCAGAGTTCCGAGAAAAGACAGGTGAACCTTTTATAGAAGATGAACACATCAAGAAGGCAATTACAGAACTGAAAAACTCTTCCACTGATTCTTGATGCAGCAATTTCGGATGGTAATTGTCGTGTCAAATCTGTAAAAGCTACTCCCGAAACGATATCCTCTAATTTACTAATGGTTCTCAGAGGCCAAACTAGTATCGATTGCGAGACAGCCACATAATGGAATATCTCAGTCTAAAATGACATTCACTAGTTGTTTTGATGTTGTCTAGGACCGATAATCTTCGCTCGATGGACGAGTACTACCGATAAGGATCCCATAGGCTGATGGCGGTCAACGCCAACAAGAAGAGGCAAACACCGATGATGCGATTCTTCGAATCTATGGTTAACACCAATAACGAAACGATCTCGGAACACGAAGCTCTTGTAGGTCGTGAACAGAAAATGCCCATCCCAGAACGTCATCTTGTCCTCGGCAACCCGATATCACCGCCTTTCCCTGAAGGACTAGTACAAGCAATCTTTGGGATGGGATGTTTTTGGGGAGCCGAACGTATCTTCTGGGAGCTTGAAGGAGTGTGGACAACTGCCGTCGGTTACGCTGGAGGCTACACACCGAACCCGACTTACGAGGAAACGTGCTCCGGCCGAACAGGGCATATGGAAGCTGTCTTGGTCGCATTCGACCCGATGAAAATTAGCTATGAAAATATCCTGAAGCACTTCTGGGAAGGTCACGACCCCACTCAAGGGATGCGTCAGGGTAACGACTACGGAACACAGTATCGCTCGGCTGGATATTGGACATCAGATGAGCAACGTATTGCCCTTGAATCATCCCGTGATGCCTATCAAGCATCTCTCGCCGCGAACGGATATGGTGAGATCACAACCGAACTACGCGAAGCGCCTGAGTTCTATTACGGGGAACCTTACCATCAGCAGTACCTGCATTGGAATCCCAACGGGTATTGCGGAATCGATGGCACTGGAGTGAGTTGCCCGACTGGACTAGTCGTCAGCGAATAAGCAACGCCGTCTGATAAAACTACCTAATGTCCCTCCCACCTCATCCGAATCTGGTGATAGAGCCAAATCTTTTTGGAACCTAGAACGAACCCGTCAGCACGCTAATAATTCGCACTCAAGCAAGCTGGTAAATCAGCACGCTTCCACCCAAATAGATAGCGACGAGCGCGAGAGCTTCAAAAGTGAACAGTCGACTCGGACGTCGTCGTTCGCGACTAGCGAGGGCGATAACAACGACCGAGGTCATAAGTATCGCTGTCAGCGCTGTGAACATGTGCACTGGCGCGACGATCTCCCATAGCGGACCGTCTGTATAAACCACGTCATCCAAAAAGAGCACAAAGCCCATGTTGAACAGATTGCTACCAAGTACGTTTCCAATCGCAAGCTCGGGAGCACCAAGTCGGATAGCGGCGATAGAAGCTGCTAATTCCGGTAAGGAGGTACTCAATGCCAGAAATTGAGTACCGATGAAGCTCCGTTCCAAGCCGAGCTCCTCAGCAAGAGAATCACCGGTATAAGCGAGCCAAATCGCGGCAACAACAACAGTAGAAGCAGCCACTCCGTACACCAGCAATGCCTTCCGTAGAGAAGAAGCCGGTTTAGAGTTGCTCCCAGTAGAGCTTTCATCCGAGCGGTAAAGCATCCACATCGCGAACACAAACGTCCCAAGAATCAAGATTGAAACGGGACTGATGATGCTATCTGACGCGAATTCGATCTCGTGATGGATGAAAATTCCCGAAGCCGCGATCCCAATCGTGAGAATGCCAAGTGCCGCAATCAACACAGCTGTCATACTCACCCGATTTAGCAGAGGCCCGTCGCGCCAGAAGAAATCCAGCACTCCAATAATTAGCAAGTTGAAGAGGTTGCTTCCGAACGCATCACCTGCCGCAAGATCTGGCTCATCTAACCAAACTATCGAACTGACACCGGTGCCAAGCTCAGGAAGCGAGGTTGCTGTGGCGAGCATGACCACGCCAATAAAAGTTCTTCCGAGGCCAGTGCGAATCGAAATAGTTTCTGCACTATCAGCCATATACGTTGCAGCAAATAAGATGACACCAGCTGAACAAGCGAGCTGAAACCAGAGGAGTGTCGCGTCCACTAGTACTCCATCCAGTAGGCTGCATCAGTAACGGATCAAAGTTCCTTGTTCTTTATGGATGATCCGGAGTTAGTACGCTAGTCGGAAATACGTATCAGCATTACGAAAACTGCGAACTCACTATTAAAACGAATCGCCCCTAAGCTACAGTCTGCAGAAGCAGGATTCTCCTGACAGACAAGGATGATGTATCCGCTGTTCTCTATCTCAGGTGCCACGCCTCATGCAGACCTCTAGCCTCGCGGAAGTCCAAGACCTCGCTGCGCAATGATATTTCGCTGAACCTCGGAAGTGCCTGCCGCAATCGTGGCGCTCGCTGAAGTTAGGTAAGTCTTGGCAATCGCACCGCCGAGCTTCGACCAAGGTGAGTTGTCCAGAATCTGCCCGCCCATACCAAGCATCTGAATACCGGTACGCGCAATACGTTGGTTAAGTTCGGAACCATAGAGTTTTGAAATGGAAGCTTCATGATTCGGAATTTGATCTTGCGCTTGAAGAAAGGGGATCCGATAGGCAACGTTATAACCAACCTGCAGCTCAACCCACCGATCTGCAAGTTCGTAACGCGATGAAGGATTCTTTTGCAGTAGTGCTTCGTCATCTTTCGCAGCGCCAACGAGGCGTTCGAGATTACGTTTACCACCTGCATATGCAGCAACGCCTGAACGTTCATAGTCGAGGGCGGTGGCAACCTGATACCAACCTCGATTTTCCACACCAACCAAGTTTGAAGCCGGGATACGGACATCATCGAAGAAAATTTCGTTGAAATTATGCTCATCGGCCATGTTCACAAGTGGACGCACCTCAATACCAGGCGTATCCATATCCAGAACAAAAGTAGTGATGCCTCTATGCTTAGGGGCCGACGGATCGGTGCGAGCTGCGAGCCAGCCCATGTTCGATGTATGGCCGCCACTTGTCCAAATTTTGCTGCCATTGATTACATATTCATCACCGTCGCGGACAGCTCGTGTCTGAAGTGAAGCGAGATCAGAACCAGCACCGGGCTCTGAGTAAAGTGTGCACCACTGATCAATACCGTTAACAATGTTCGGAAGGTATTTTGCTTTCTGCTCGTCATTGCCGAACAACATGATAGCGGGACCAACCCAGTCAACACCCATAGTGCTACCGCTAGGCATCGCTGTGTAAGCAGTCTCTTCCTTATATAGCATCTGTTGAACGTGACCTGCGTTGATCCCACCGAACTCGTCTGGCCAGGCCATAGCTAGCCATTTTCTATCAGCAAGTGCTGCCGTGATCTTCTTGGAAAGAGCTTCCTGCTCTTCCTCCGACACTTCACCGAGAAAGGAGCGATCGGACCAGTCCGTTGGCAATTGGTTAGCAAGGAACGCACGCAGCTCGCTTCGAAACTGCTCTTCAGCTTCGTTGAAGTGGAAGTCCATGTCGAAGTCTCCCCTCGAAAAGTGGATAAGAAACAGAGTCTAGCTGGTTCGCCCAGATCAGGCGACGGGTTATGCAAAGAAAACGAACTAGACGTACGGCTTTGAATCACACCATTACAAGCAGGTGCTAGTATCAATTCTACTATTGGTATGACGATCAGCTAACGACAACGGCGGGATCTACTATCCATGCAATCATTCCGCGAACTAGCCGTCTTCAGTGGGAACGCTCACCGTGAGCTCGCCGAGTCAGTATGTAAACACCTTGAAATGCCACTTGGCGAAGTCGACGTATTCGAATTCTCGAACGAAGAAGTTTTCGTCAGATTCATGGATAACGTTCGTGAGCGAGACGTATATCTGATCCAACCAATCGTATCGCCTGTGAATACGCGCTTGATGGAATTACTGATCATGATCGACGCAGCGAAACGTGCATCGGCTGGTCGTATCACCGCAGTCGTTCCCTATTATGCCTACGGTCGCTCAGATAAGAAGGACCAACCGCGTGTTCCAGTTTCAGCGCGCCTAGTCGCAAACTTCCTAGAGGTAGCAGGAGCCGACCGTATGCTCACGCTGGATTTGCACGCTGGACAAATTCAAGGTTTCTTCAACATTCCTGTTGATGAGCTAACAGCGTTCCCTATGCTTGCGGACTACTTCAGAAGTGAGAGTCTTCCTTCACCGGTAGTAGTAGCAACCGACGTCGGTGGTGCAAAACGAGCACGCAATGTAGCTGAGCGCTTAGGAGCAGACCTAGCAATCGTCGATAAACGTAGAATTGGCAATGACGAGTCCGCTGAGGCCATGACACTTATCGGAGAAGTAAGTGGGCACGACTGTGTCATCGTTGATGATGAGATTTTAACAGGAGGAACAGTTGCGTCCGCGGTACGGCTAATGCGAGCTCGGGGCGCACGATCAGTACACGTCGCTTGCGTCCACCCTGTATTCGCGAAAAAAGCCTACACCGAGTTAGACACAAACGAACTCGACCAGCTTGTTTTTACTGATTCTCTTCCATTGGTACATGGAGAGTTCGAGCAAGTACCGACTAGTGTGCTATCAACCGCAGCAATTCTTGGTGATGCTATCCATCGCATCCATACAGGTGGATCTGTCGGAGCATTGTTCCGATAAACAAATATCAAAAATCCGTTAGAACAGAAATACCTGCAGCTTGTTCGGAGCACTGGGTTTAAACTAAGTTCACCCACTTCGAGGAGGCGCATCGGTGTTCGGTGCCATCAAAAACATTTTTGGAAACGATTCGAACGAGCGTGCGCTCAAAGAAATGCAGCCGCTTGTCGACAAGATCAATGCATTTTCGTCTGAAATTTCTGCACTGTCTGACAAGCAACTACGAAGCAAGAGTGACATGTTCCGGAAACGACTTATGGACGGTGCAGCACTCGACGAAGTAATGCCCGAGGCACTAGCCGTGGCACGCGAAGCTGTCTCTCGAACGACAGGTGAATACGCTTATGACGTGCAGATATTGGGTGCAATCACACTACACCGTGGTGCGATCGCAGAAATGCGCACCGGCGAAGGCAAGACACTAGTCGCAACCCTAGCACTGTATTTGAACGCACTAGAGGGCAAGGGTGCACATCTTGTAACCGTTAACGACTACCTAGCAAGGCGCGACGCCCAGTGGTACGGACGCATAGCGTTGATGAGCCTAGGAATGTCGATCGGCGTCCTACAGAATCGAAGCGCGTACATTGTGCGCGACGAGCAAATTTCAACCCAAGATTCTATGGAGTACCTCGAGAGCGCAAATCGAAATGAGGTCTATAGCTGTGACGTGGTTTACGGAACCAACAACGAATTCGGTTTCGACTATCTGCGCGACAACATGGCTACCAACATGCAGGACCGTGTGCAGAAACAAAGGCACTTCGCGATCGTCGACGAGGCAGACAGCGTCTTAATCGATGAGGCACGCACACCGTTAATCATCTCCGGACCTGCACAAGATGACGTCCGTCTGTACCCCAAGTTTGCGCGACTTGTGCCATCCCTGATTCGAGACGTGGACTACAACGTCGACCTAAGAACACGAAGTGTCGGCTTAACAGAACCAGGTGTAGCAAAACTGGAATCTGCGCTCGGGATAGAGAACTTGTACTCACTCGAGAATTTTGCTTTGACCCGCTATATGGAGGCGGCGTTAAAGGCCGAGACTATCTACGAAAAAGACCGCGACTACGTAGTCAAAAACAACGAAATTATTATCGTCGATTCTTTCACGGGACGCCTAATGGAGGGACGGCGCTGGTCGGACGGCTTACACCAGGCTGTTGAAGCGAAAGAAGGCGTGAAGGTCAACCAAGAGTCCGTGACATACGCGACGATCACAATCCAAAACTTCTTTCGCTTGTACGAAAAACTAGCAGGAATGACTGGCACGGCATTAACTGAAGCAGAGGAATTCGCAGAAATTTACGAGCTTGAGGTCGTAGCAGTACCTACGCATCGCCTGATCATGCGAGACGATCTACCTGACCTCGTTTTTCGATCTCAGACCGCCAAATGGTCAGCAGTCATCGAAGACATTTTAGAGAAACACGAGCTCGGTCGACCAGTGTTAGTCGGCACTGTCGCAATCGAAACCTCGGAAATGATCTCACAACTGTTGACGCGAAAAGGCATCCAGCACCAGGTGCTGAACGCTAAGCAACATCAAAGAGAAGCCACAATTATCGCTCGGGCAGGTCTCACGGGCGCCGTCACCATAGCGACAAACATGGCAGGACGTGGAACGGATATCAAACTAGGTGAAGGCGTCACCGACCTCGGAGGTCTCCATGTTCTTGGCACGGAACGTCACGAATCACGCCGAATCGATAATCAATTGCGAGGACGCTCCGGTCGACAAGGAGATCCTGGATCGACTCGTTTTCTCGTATCGTTCGAAGACGACTTGATGAAACGTTTCGCGCCAGACTGGTTACCTGGGATGATCGGAAAGCTCGGCCTCGATGAAGGCACGCCACTTGAATCGAAAATGGTGACCCGCGCAATTGAACAGGCACAACAGCGTGTTGAAGGATATAACTTCGACATCCGCAAGCATGTGGTTCAATACGACGACGTGATGAACACTCACCGCGACGTGATCTACTCGGAACGAGACAAAGTGCTGAATGGAGAAGATCTGCGTGAGACTGTGCTGACCATGGTGAGAGACGAGGTGGAGTCCCTCGGTGAATCGTTCTTGAGCTCCGTACCTCTGGATCCGTCCTCGTTCCTCCAATCATTCGAAGCAATAATTCCCAACGAGAGCGATCTCACGCTGGAACGTGTGGAGACCGAACCAGCAGACACAATCCTCGAAGAAGTACACGAGATCGTTAAGCGCAAGTACGAGGAGATCGAGGAAACGAACGGTGCGGAACTGCAACGTCTCGCAGAGCGCCTGGTACTGGTTAGGACTATAGACTCATTATGGATGAGTCATCTAACCGCCATGGACGAAATGCGACAGGGCATCGGACTCAGGGCATACGGACAAACGGATCCTCTCGTGGCCTATAAACGTGAAGCGCACGATATGTACGAGCAACTCTCTGAGCGAATTCGACAGACAGTCTCACGCAACATTTTTCACACTCGACTGCAAACCACTGAAATAAGCCATCTATTGAACCCTCATAAGCCACAAAAAATGCAGACTTCGGGGCCAGCCGAACCAGGTACTGAAACCATACCTATAACTCCCACAAATCCGGTCACTGAAGCAACAGAGATTGATTCAAACGCTTCCCGAGCGGAGCGACGGCGCGCCATACGCGCTAAGAAAAAGACCAACAAACGAAGCAAGTACCAAAGATAGGGTAGATGGCTACAACCAATCACATACCAGTTGAAACGATCGAACAACAGCCAACGATGCCACCTGCAATCTGGATCGTTAGCGGAGTCGCAGGTCCGACTCGAACCAAAGTTACTGAGGCTCTTTTGGCTGTTTTTGAGCACAGTGCCCACATCGATGGTGACTCTCTCGGCAAAGCCATCGTTTCAGGTCGGGTCGCATCGGACGAAGAACCAAAGCAAGAATCTGACCGCCAGATCGAATTGTCGATGCGAAATCAATGCCTTCTAGCGCGTTCGTACGCTGAGGCAGGATTCACACCGGTAGTTGAATACGCAGTCCAAACCCGCTACCAGCTTGACGCCTATCGCAATTACTTAGCAGGGGGACAAATACGTCTAGTGGTGGCCCTCAGAGATGATGAAAGTTCGCCAACAGCAGAAATCATCCGCTCAGAACTAAACACATTCGGTGTATGGGTGACTGATGCAGATCATGACAGCATCATTGCAAACGAGAGCGCTGCATCGATTAGCTAACCTCACTAACCAGTCAAAGCGATCCTGCCATAAGGGCATTGTTCTTTAGTAACGATAGACTAGGCGTCTTATGAGTATGCACGCATCCGACACTCTACTTACTGATGTGGAAACAACCACAAGGCGTCGAAGGATACGTGTTCCACGAGAAGGGCCACTAAATCCCGAACAAGCCATTGAGGCGCTGCGCCGCGAGGTCGAGCACAAAAGACCCTGGTACCCGGCGCTTTTGGATGTCATCGCTCGCTGGGCAACGACCGAGGAATCCTTAGATGGCGCTCGACTCTGTTACCTGATTGCGGGTGAAGCGTTCGACTGGCTACTACTAGCACAGCGCCTGCTGACGGAAGTCGAAGAGCACATCCCAGATGACGAATTAGAGCAGTTATTAATCTTCGGTATTCCACCTGACGAAAGCACTGAAGAGGATTTCGCGCGTGCGATCGGAGGACCGAAACATCGAGCGCACCTTAACTTCCAATATGGAGTAACTGTGGAAGAACTCCTGCTACTTTCTGCAGAACTCGAATTACATAAGGCAGGACAACTAGCCGGAGCTGGTCAGCCACAACCAGACGTGATGGCTTACGAACGCGTTTACGGGAAGTCACTAGAAGAACTGCAACTTCTGTACGCGACACAGACTGAAATGCGAATCCAAACCCGGTTGCGTCTAGCGGAACTTCAGTCATTCACCTACTGGTGCTCAAAGTTTCGCCTCCGACACGGTGAACCAGCCCGTGTGGCATCCGATACAAAAAAAGCTTTGGCATTAATGTCACGAATGGAGGCAGGGCGTACTCGCCTAGCGAACCGCGAACGAGAACCCATCGATATTTCCATTCCGAAAAAGAAGTCAAAGCGTTCGCGTAAATCAAAAAAGGGGCGGAGGCAGAGGAGCAAAAAAACTTAACCGAATGCGTTGATATCGCTCCGCCCTTTTAATCAAGCACTCGTTCCTCATACCAGCGCAACGGACCGAACACTGCTGAACTATTTACAAAGCGATTTCGAAAGATTCTCACGGTAAGAACTAATTACTGCTCAACCGTGCCTCGGCTCCCGCGCGAATCGAGAAGCCCGGTAAGTACCTCGACAATGCTGGCCGCATCAAGTCCCGCATCGACACGTTGCTCGGATTGGGAAGCATGCTCAACAATTTGATCCGGCATCGTAATCGCACCAAGAAAACAATTCGATAGTTCATGATCTGCTAAGAGTGAAAGAACAGCGTCACCAAAACCACCCGCACGTACATTCTCCTCTACGGTAATAACTGACCCCGTTCGTCGGGAAATATCGAGTATCAAATCTTCGTCAAGAGGCTTCGCAAAACGAGCATTGACGACGGCAACACTTAGACCATTGCCAGAGAGCATCTCCGCCGCATCCAGACATTCTGGCAGTACTGATCCAATGCCAATCACGGCAACATCGCTACCCTCACGAATGGTGGTACCTGTGCCAATTTGAATCGGCCCCTCGTTCCGAGCGGAAATTTCAGTAGCTACCTGCCCTCTCGGATACCTGATCGCAAACGGACCATCATATTCAAGTGAACAAGCAAGGAGCTCACCCAATTCAGCGTCATCTGCTGGCGCAGCAACAACCATGCCAGGTAGGCAGCGAAGGAAACTAATATCAGCAAAACCTTGATGGGTACGACCATCTTCTCCGACGTGACCAGCGCGATCGATCGCGAACACCACTGGAAGACCTTGTACTGCGACGTCGTGTATTACTGAATCATAAGCTCTCTGTAAAAAGGTCGAATAGATCGCAACGATTGGTTTCATTCCTGCAGCTGCAAGACCTGCACCAACCGTGACAGCGTGCTGCTCAGCAATGCCAACATCTAAGACGCGATGAGGGAACTCACGCTGCAAAGCAGTCAAACCTGAACCTTCGATCATGGCTGGTGTAATCACCACCACACTATCGTCTTCTTGCATTGACCGAGATGCAGCTTCGCCAAAAACCTGACTATAGGTAGGCAGCGATTTCACGGATGATTTCGCAGCAGGCTTGAGCCAATAAGTGCCACTATGACTCTTTACCGGATCGGCTGCCGCCTCTGGGATACCATGACCTTTCACAGTTATGGCATGGATCAGTGCAGGTTTACCAGTGAAGTGACGGACTGACCGAAGCGTCGACTCGAGAACCTCTAAATCATGGCCATCAATAGGTCCGTAATAGTCGAAACCCAACTGATCCCAGAAGCCGGACTGAACGATGAGTTCACGTGGCACTCGCTTCAAACGTCGCGCCTCGTCCCACAGCCAAGCACCCGCCGGAAGTTGGGTAACAATCTGCTTGAGCTCGTTTTTGAAATCTCGATAGGGTGTTCCAACTCGGAGACGATTAATGCTGCGATTAATCGCACCTACGTTAGGTGAAATCGACATTTCATTGTCATTGAGAACGACAGTCACATCAGTCGCCAAGGAACCTAGATGATTAAGAGCCTCGAAACTCATGCCCGCTGTTAGGGCACCGTCACCAACTACTGCAACAATGTCGTAGTTCTCTCGTCGCAAATCTCGTGCTATCGCATAACCAGCTGCAGCAGAGAGGGCGGTTCCAGCATGCCCAACGCCGAACGCATCATGCACGCTCTCTTGCCGGTCTGGAAAACCTGAGAGGCCACCCCGCTGACGTAATGTGGCGATCGTATCGAGCCGACCCGTAAGCAATTTGTGAATATATGCCTGATGACCGACGTCCCATATGATCTTGTCGCGAGGAGTCTCGAAAGCGCGATGTAAAGCTAGTGTGAGCTCAACCGCTCCGAGATTCGAAGCCAGATGACCAGCATCTCCATTCGCATGAATCGTCTCAACTAACAGTTCACGAATTTCTCCGGCGAGTTCCCGCATCTCATCCGATGTTAAGGAGCCAAGATCCGCACCGGCCTGAAGTAAATCCAACAACTTCGCCATCATCAACTCTCACGATTCAAGCGGAACGTAGAGTACGAGCTATAGCCGCTCCGCATGTAGCTCGCGAAAAGCATATCGCCAACTGAGGTCAAGAGCGCATTCGAACACACACACGTAAATAGCAACACGCCGGAATTCCACCAAATATCAGTATCATAGTCACTACCTAGACTGTTCTACCGTGTCGATTTCTCACGAAGCTACCAGGAAGCCGCAGCTCTCTTCGGCCATTGAACAATAACAACAACACGACTAAAGATTTTCGGTATGCCATTCCCAATTACAATACCGGAGTCATTCGATCAGTTCAGATTAATACACTGACTAATCCTCAAGCTCGCCATAATTTCTCACAAATAGAAGATTTGATCTCTGTTAGAGACATATCATTATTCCAATAAGTTTATCTGAGTGCCATCCACTCATGTTTCCTATACATTGTTATATGATTTTTCGTATACTGATCGCATGGCAACAGACTTCTACAGAGTGCTTGGTATTAGACGTGACGCCTCTGATAAAGAGATCAAAGCGGCATTTCGAAAACTTGCGCGCGAATACCATCCTGACGTGAATCCAGGAGATGCTCAAGCTGAAGAGCGATTTAAGGAAATATCTCAGGCCCACGAGGTTCTCGGTGACACCAAGAATCGTCGCGCATACGACAAATATGGTGACCAATGGCAACACGCTGATCAAATCGAGAAACAGCACCGCCAAGCTGGCACCGGTTTCGCCGGATTTTCAAGAGCCGGAGGATTTCCAGGTAGCGACGGCCAAACTTTCACATTCGAGGGCGGACTCGGAAACTTGTTTCGCGGAAATACCGGTGGCTCTGGCCTGGGGGGAAACGACATCTTTAGCAACTTGTTCAATCGTTCGACAGGGCGCCAAAAAGGACAAGATCTCGAACACACTGTCAACGTATCGCTTCAGGATGCTTACCACGGAGCGAAACGGACTATACAACTCAATACCAGTGAAGGAGCAGGAAGCCGCCTTGAGATCGATATCCCGGCTGGTGTCAACAATGGACAGCGGATCCGAATTTCGGGGAAGGGTTCTCCTGGCGTAAACGGCGGAGGAGCAGGCGACCTGTTCCTTCTTGTCCGACTGGAGTCACACGCGCAGTTCCAGCGAGACGGAGACAATCTGCGAGTCGTGATCGATGTTTCTGTACTCGACGCCGTATTGGGTGGCGAAGTGCTGGTCACCTCACTAAAGGGAAACTCACTCGTTCTACGCATTCCACCGGACACCCAAGCCGGGAAACTATTCCGCTTGGCCGGGCAAGGTATGCCAAAACAAGGAGGACGAGGTTTCGGTGACCTGTTAGTCGAGATAAGGATTGTGATCCCCGAACCGTTAACTCAAGAACAACGGAAAATATTCGAAATGTTGCGATCGACAGAAGCAGATTCCCAATTGATCCCTGAAGAGAACATCAACTAGATGCGCAGCGCAGATGAACAGATCCCGCAACACGAACCGGTGTTCCAAATTTCGATCGTCTCGAGAATGATCGGGCTCCATCAGCAAACGATCCGCTCGTACGAACGAGTAGGCCTTGTGAAACCATTTCGCACAGGAGGAAACACTCGACTCTACTCGCAAGCAGATGTGGAACGGTTACGGACTGTGACAAGACTTGTGAATGATCTAGGTGTGAATTTGGCTGGAGTAGACGTGATTATTCGTATGACTCGGCAGATCGAGGAACTCCAACAGCAACTGAAGAAGGTTTCGAAGGAACTACGCTCCGCTGAGCACCGCCTTGAAGTAATCGAAAAAGACTCCACGAGCTAACAGAAACAAACACTCATCCAACAAAGAGATAAGTAGCCGAGAGTGAATAAGATATGATGCGACAAGACCGCTTCACCGACCAAGCACAACAGGTACTACAAGCCTCGCAGGAGATGGTCAGACAAACACGACACTCCCAATGGGACGTCGAACACGTGCTATTTGCACTTGTTCAGCTAGCGGATGGCCTCGCACGCGACGTGCTGCAAAAGATGGACATAGATCCTGACAGTCTCGGCCGTGCCGTTAAGGCACAGCTCGAGACTGTACCCAAGCTCGGCAATGACGTCGTACAGATCTACACGACCCCTCGTGTCGTAGGACTGCTCGAACGTGCTAACGCCGAGGCAGAGCGCCTGCAAGACGAATACGTCGGAGTCGAGCATCTACTCATCGCAATTGCAGACGAACGTGATGGCGAATCGGCACGGATCCTAGATGAGTTCCAAATCACCAAGGAGCGCCTCTATCAAGCACTACGCGACGTCAGAGGAACTGCACGTGTGGACTCGCCGACTGCTGAGTCAAGCTACCAAGCACTGACGAAGTACAGTCGTGACCTGACTGCATTCGCTGAACAGGGCGAACTTGATCCGGTAATCGGACGTGAAGTCGAAGTAGATCGCCTGATGCAGGTCTTGAATCGACGAACGAAAAACAATCCGGTACTTATCGGTGAAGCGGGTGTAGGCAAGACAGCAATCGTCGAAGGATTGGCACTACGCATCATCGCCGGCGAAGTACCTGAACGACTACACGGCAAACGTGTGATGGCACTCGACATGGGCCAGCTACTCGCGGGATCAAAGTTTCGCGGCGAATTCGAAGAGCGCCTACAAGGGATCATGCGAGAGGTGAAAGATTCTGCGGGTGAGGTAATTCTATTCATCGATGAACTTCATCAGGTCGTAGGAGCTGGTGGTGCCGAGGGTGCAATCGACGCTAGCAACATGATGAAGCCTGCCCTCGCACGTGGAGAATTGCACGTGATTGGCGCAACCACCCTCGATGAGTATCGGAAACACATCGAGGCTGACCCCGCACTAGAACGACGATTCTCTCCCGTCTACGTCGACGAACCAACCACGGATGACGCTATAGCCATTCTCAGAGGTATCCGAGCGAAATACGAAGAGCACCATGGTGTCACAATCACTGACGAAGCAATCGACGCTTCGGTGCGACTCAGCACACGTTATCTGACGGAACGGCAACTACCTGACAAGGCAATCGACTTAATCGACGAAGCAGCTTCACGCCACGTTATCCAGTCGGAATCCATTTCACCTGAACTACGTGAAATGAAGCGGAAACTCTCTGAAGTGAACGCGCTCCTAGAAGCCGCAGCTAGTCGCGAAGATTACGAAGAAGCCGCTCAGCAAAAACAGAACATGGTTGAGCTACAAACCAGCTACGAACAGAATCGCACCGAGTGGCATTCAGAAAAAGGACTATCAGACAAAGTCGACGAATCCGATATCGCCTCATTAATCGCACAAATGACCGGGATTCCTGTAGACAAGATGCTCGAAGGCGAAGCAGAAAAACTGCTGCAGATGGAAGATGCACTGCACGAACAAGTTATAGGTCAAGATCGAGCGATCGACGTGCTATCCGACGCTATACGACGGGCACGGAGTGGTTTGAAAGACCCACACAGACCAATCGGCTCATTCGTCTTTGTAGGCCCCACTGGTGTCGGTAAAACTCATCTGGCAAAGGCTTTGGCTGAGTACATGTTCGATGATCCCGATGCGCTGATTCGCCTAGACATGTCTGAATATCAGGAACGACACACTGTTTCTCGATTGATCGGTGCTCCACCCGGATACGTCGGCTTCGATCAGGCAGGTGAACTAACCGAAGCTATTCGACGACGTCCTTATCAAGTTGTGTTGTTTGATGAGATAGAAAAAGCTCATCCCGATGTCTTCAACACCCTGCTTCAAATCATGGATGATGGAAGACTGACTGATTCACACGGCAGAACAGTAGACTTCCGGAACACGGTACTAATTCTGACATCGAACCTCGGAACAGGTGAACGGACCGAATCGATTGGATTCCGTCGAGCAAAATCTGATGCTGATCACAGCGAAATAGTTGGTTCGGTCGAAAGTGCGCTAAAACGCGCTTTCCGACCTGAATTCTTAAATCGTCTCGATGACGTCGTCGTCTTTGAACCGTTAACCGAACTTGAAATCGCAGAAGTAACAACACTTGCACTCAACGAAGTACGCGAGCGCCTCGGAGAGCGTGGGGTCGACCTCAAAGTTAGTACGACTGCGAAGTCTGAGATCGTACGAGAAGGATATGACCCCGACTTCGGTGCAAGACCGCTCCGGCGCGTGATCGAACGACGGATTGAAAATCCTTTAGCAAAGCGAGTGCTCGCCGGAGAATTTGAAATGGGCGACATCATCGTGGTCGACTTTACTGATGGGATATTTAGCTTCAGTAGCGAGCCAGGTGCTAAGCGATCCAAACCTGTCGAAGCAGAAGTGGTCGAAGTCTAAGTAGGTCAAGAATCGCGCCCACGTGAAAAGTGCTCGATGAGAGCCTCATTTATGTGTCACCAGCATCTCAAATTCTGCTGAGACTCCATACAACCCATTAGCGTCAAAACTACAACGAGACCGCACAAGTGAAGGCAATACAGCTCATGTATCAAGGAAATAAGTTCGATACTGTTGTTGTTCAACCTAGCTCGATCCTATGGGCGCACGTATGATCGCATCCGTGTCCTTGGATTTTGTGTCGTATACGACCGCAAATCCGACCGCTTGCCAGGAGGAAAACCGTGGTCGATATAGCCACTGAGACCGATCTGACGTACCAGTACGACGAAGAGACAAAGATCATGACGGTAGGATTCGGTGACCTTTACCTTGTCTCGACTGAAGGCATAGACACATTCGCACTGAATCTGAACGGGTGGAACCGACCTCCCCCGTTCTACCTAAGCATCGACGGACGCAAATTCGCGATGCAGCCATCAAATACTCACCTAGTCACGGGCTATGGCGCCGAGCTACCGCAGTGGATCGACGCTGAAAACGACGCAGGTCGTTTAACGGTCCTCGTGGAGCGTGATGGGCGCTTCGTGATCTACAGCCATGACCCAGAAGCTGAAGTAGACGTTGACGACGAAGCAGACGTTGACGACGAATCGACAGACTAGACTAGACGAACCTCTGAAGCTCAGTTTCTGTAATGTCGGGCTAGTTCCACGATCAATATCTGTTGATCATGATCTACCAACGGCGGCGTCTGCATAACCACTGCATCTTCACCATCGTCGCGATAGTACCCGCGTAACCGCCCTAACCGACGGAAACCGAAACGCTCATAAAGCGTCTGGGCATTGGTATTCGATTCACGAACTTCGAGCACGATACTCGACATCTCTGCTTGCCTCGCAAGATCGAAACAGCTCAGAAGTAGCTGCGTCGCAAACCCACAACGCTGGTAAAGGGGATCAACAGCAATTGTCACCAGGTGCAGTTGGTCGCGCATGAACCAAACCCCAGCGAAGCCCACAACACCTTTATCCGTTACTTCGATCACCAGATAATCGGAGAAACCGTTAATGAGCTCATCTTCGAGCTTGCGACGCGACCATGCGTCACTACCGTATGCTGCTTTCTCGATCGTACGCACCATAGGAAGATCGGCATCGACCATCGGACGGACCGTGCCAACAAGAGACCTCGTCACCTTAGCCTACCTTGAACCCTCGTGGCCAAAATGTTGCGCAACCCAAACCGTTATAGAGGGATCAAAGTCAAAGTAGCATGTTCCCACGAGGTCTTGTTCTAGGCCGCAGTTTTCTGTCGTCATATCGCCAGAAGATCAATAAAGCCTGCTGTGTTGTGATAGCGGCTGACTATTATCAAATCCCACGCGCGACAAAAAGTATTGCTTGGACAAGTTGCTCAGAATGATAGTTGACACGAGAACATCACCGACGTGGCATATACAATCCTGCGGATCATACTACCTACATCCCAACACTATTTTCTTCGACTACGAACGTTCGTTCTGTAATACTCAAAATCGTAGGTTTGTATCAGGAGGCCGCACATGGCGGACCGTGAAGGGCCACTTACACCGGCACAGACCGAGGACGATGTCCCCGAAGCAACCCTGCGCCCGCGACGACTCGAGGAATACTTCGGACAGGAACGGATTAAAGAGAATCTTCGAATTGCTATCGAAGCTGCACGTGGCCGAGGTGACTCTCTTGATCACGTCCTCTTACATGGCCCACCAGGGCTAGGCAAGACAACGCTAGCCATGATCCTCGCATCGGAGATGGGGGTATCAATCAGAATTACCTCCGGCCCTGCTATCGAACGTGCAGGAGACCTTGCCTCATTGCTTACGAGTCTGCAGCAAGGAGACATGCTGTTCATTGACGAGATACACCGTCTACCAATAGCCGTCGAAGAGGTCTTATACCCTGCAATGGAAGATTTCTCCGTGGACATCATCCTCGGAAAGGGTCCAAAGGCTCGCGATGTTCGACTGAAGCTGAACCGGTTCACATTAGTCGGTGCGACAACTCGCTATGCGCGTGTGTCTCAACCTCTGCGTGACCGCTTCGGCACTTCGTTCCGTCTGGAGTTCTACGACGAAGAAGCGCTGAGTGAAATCGTTCGTCGATCGGCTTCAGTACTGCGTTGCTCAATCGATGAAAGTGGTGTCACTCAGATTGCTAACCGATCGCGAGGTACTGCCAGAATCGCAAACCGGCTATTGAGCCGTGTACGAGACTATGCGGAAGTCAGAGCCGATGGAATTATTACGGCTCCCGTTGCAGATGCTGCCCTCGCTCAGCTGGATATAGACTCTCTTGGCCTCGATCAAATGGACCGCACATTGATGAGCGCAATGGCAGAACGATTCGACGGCGGTCCAGTTGGCCTCGAAACACTCGCTGCCGCAATTTCCGAAGAGTCCGACACCATTATGGATGTCTATGAACCCTACCTCCTAAAACTTGGCTTTCTCACACGAACCCCACGGGGGCGTGTTTTAACGTCAATGGGCTATTCACACCTTGGGATCGATCCTGAAACACGGGTTGCACAAACTCCGTTATTTGGAATCAGTGCGGCAGATCCATCATGAGCAACCAAACGTATTTCGGCATGGCAAATCTTTTTGAATACGTTACACAGACAGACAAGCGCAATGTTCGAAGATACGAACGCGCTAACGATTCATCTCGTACGCATATCTGACTATGATCAGTTCTTCCGACGTATGATCGTGTAGGTCGCCCGACCAACGGCCACTAGCGACTCGTCCATGGCTCGTACTTCAACCTGAACGAAGGCAAACGACCGACTACTGCGCAATACATGAGCGGTTGCTACCACTCGCCCTGTTGCCGCAGCGAGAAACGTGACGTTTAAGTCGGTTGTTGCCTGCCCATTCCATGTCTCATCATTTGGCTCACGCAGGGTTGCTGTCGCCGCACCCGCCGCCGAATCAATCAACGATCCTAATGCCCCACCGTGCATAATCCCCGGCAACCGAGTCCCCAAATCATCCTTCATTTCCAAACTCAAACGCACATGCCCCCGCTCAGCCTCTTCCACTTGGATCCCAAGCAGCGTCCAATATTTCATGCTCTCTGGGGCTATTAGCTCGAGAAATGATTCGTCGATCACTCGCTGGCCTCTCCATCTCGCATTATTAGTGTGCTCCCACCTCAACAGATACCCCGTGACCACAATCGATCAAGTGATATTCACCGCTTGAATCGTGGAACATGTAGCTTAATGGGCAATCGATACCAGGTCGTAGTCCAAAGTCGTCGATCGAATTGTCGCTCAGGGCGTAGCAGCTTCCTCAGTGAGCATTTCTTCTCCATCCTCGCTCCCAGCATGGGTGAAAGTCATATGATAGAGATCGGCATACACTCCCTCAGCTGCCATCAGTTGGTTATGGTTACCAACCTCGACGATCTCGCCATTGCGCATCACGACTATGCGATCAGCACTACGAATAGTTGAGAGACGGTGCGCGATAACGAACGAGGTGCGACCTTTGAGCATAGTCGACAGGGCACCTTGGATGATCTGTTCTGTGTGCGTGTCCACAGTCGCCGTAGCTTCGTCAAGAATCAGTATGCGTGGATCTGCTACTAGTGCACGAGCAAAAGAAATCAGTTGCCTCTGACCGACTGAGAGGTTTTGTCCACGTTCATGCAGGATTGCATCATACCCATTGGGAAGTTGGTTAATGAATTCGTCAGCACCCACTGCACGAGCAGCATCGATGATGTCTTCATCGGTAGCGTCGAGCCGACCGTAACGAATGTTTTCACGGATAGTCCCTGAAAACAGATAGGGCTCCTGAAGTACGACACTCATCCTTCTGGTCAAGGAAGCACGTTGAATCGACGTCAAGGGATGACCATCGACTAAAATTTGACCGCCCTGTATCTCGTAGGAACGATTAACAAGTGCTGTGACAGATGTCTTCCCGGCACCCGTATGACCGACTAGTGCGATCGTCTCACCAGGTTCGACGTGGAGATCAAAATCACGGAGAACCGGAACACCATCTATGTAACTGAATTTCACATGTTCAAAATCAACTCGTCCTTCGACATCTTCAAGAACAATTGCGTCAGGAGGGTCGACGATCTCGGGCTCTGTATCTAAGACCTCAAAAATGCGATGTGCACCTGCCATAGCACGCTGAAGCATCGTGTACTGAAGAACGATATCGCGAACTGGGTTGAAGAAACGCTGAATATAAAGTGTGAACCCCAAGGCGAGACCGGCTGCTTCGGCGCCGCTGAGGTTGCCATTAAATGCTCGAACACCAATCACAAACAGCACAAATACCGTAGCCACTGCCGAAAGAATCTCGACAAGTGGCATCACTGATGCCTGTAGTTTCGCAGCGTCCATGTTCATCTGGCGGTTTTGAGTGTTCAGTTCATCAAAGTGCTCGAGGTTTTTTTCCTCACGTACCAACGACTGAACTACTCGAACACCTGAGACGTTCTCGTTGATGTTGGCGTTGACGATTGCGATTGCCTGACGGACACGAATAAAGGCGCGCGCCGCGTATCGTTGCCAAAACACCATAAAGAGGAAGAGGAATGGAATCACCGCCAGTGACACGGTTGCAAGCCATGGATCGAGCGCGTAGACAAGCACAATAATGATCGTGAGGCCTAATATGTCGGAAAGGACGTTGAGAAATCCAGACGTCATCAACTCTTGTAACGTCACAACATCACTCGTGACCCGCGACATGATACGACCCACTTCTTCTCGATCGTAGAAACTGAGTGAAAGCTTGTTGAGATGGCTGAACATCATGCTGCGTAGGTCTCGTAGTAGGTGATGTCCGATATAGCCAGTCATCAACCGTTGAACCATCGCAGCGATAAACATCACACCGGCAAGTGCCACGAGAAGCACACCATAGAACTGAGTGTCAGAGACTGCTTGATCAAGCGAAGCAGGAGTACCTTGCTGAACAGATTCGATAATCCGTTCCACAGCAAGCGCCATGATAAATGGGGGCGCATATGAGGTAATCGCAAGCACAATGGTCGCGATCAAGGCGACGCAGGCGCGCCATCTATGCGGCGTGATAAACGGGAACAAGCGCGCGATCAGGGCTGTATCGTAAACCTTACCCAGCTCGTCATAGTCCCATCCATCAGTTCCCCGGCGGTTAACCATTTGCACCATTGGGGTACCACGACCGCGCGTCCCCATCTGACCACCGCTCCAACCACCGGCACCGCCTCCTCCCCAATAGGCCATCTAGTTGTCCCTACTTCCAGCAGCAGCAAGCGCAGCGGCAGCGACTTCCTCTTGCTCGCGTAGCTCAAGATCATAAATCTGACGGTAAAAGCCTCCAGCTTCGAGAAGTTCTTCGTGTTTACCCTGCTCAACTATTTCCCCGTCGCGCATCACCAGAATTTGATCTGCTTCCATCACGGTGCGGAGACGTTGCGCGATTACGAACGTAGTCCGCCCTTGCATCAGATTGCGAAGCGCCTCTTGGATAAGAAACTCCGTCCGCATATCGACTGCTGCAGTGGAGTCATCAAAAACCAGCACGGCAGGATCCAGCAGCAGCGTCCGAGCAATCGCTACTCGTTGCCGCTGGCCTCCTGACAGCGTCGTACCACGTTCACCGACCCAAGTGTCATAGCCATCAGGCTGAGATTGAATGAAATCATGAATATGCGCAGCCTTTGCAGCCGCGATCACTTCTTCATCAGTCGCATCAGGACGACCGTATCGAATGTTGTCTCGGATACTCGCGATAAAGAGAAAAACGTCCTGCTGAACGATACCGATGTCATGCCGCAGTGAATCTAGAGTTACATCCCTGACATCTTGACTATCAATCAAGATTCTTCCGGCAGACGGATCGTAGAAACGCGGAAGCAAATTGACCACACTGGACTTTCCAGAGCCAGTCGGACCAAGAAGTGCAATAGTCTGGCCTGGCTCGGCAACAAGGTTGACATCTCGAAGAACTGGACTCTGATCGTCATAGGCAAACGAAACATGCTCAAAGCGAACTTCGCCCTTCGTGACATCTAGTTCTTGGGCGCCAGGCTTTTCCTCCACAGGCGATTCAGCATCGATGAT
>Ga0310344_10000881_pt1 | contig 23388 bp, 26 predicted proteins | sample HC15DNA20200_MG_FD_203801 | JGI IMG/M metagenome (GOLD analysis project Ga0310344, IMG submission 203801) | Marine microbial communities from station ALOHA, North Pacific Subtropical Gyre - HC15-DNA-20-200_MG | ecosystem: Environmental > Aquatic > Marine > Oceanic | place: Pacific Ocean: North...
GCAATCGTTACCCCTTACCGATATAAAGGCAGGGTAACTGAACTCCCCTACACCGATGAGACTTTTACAAGTGCCAAGAAAGTCTCACAGGGAACCCTCGAAAAGACACCGCATCACATGCTTGAACGGCAGATACAAGCTGCCCAGAAATATGAAGGGGCTATTCCTGTTGACAAGGCCAGGGCAGATGCCTGGGTAAAGGAGCACGCAAAAGGGGGGTTGAGCCAGGAATCTGAGCTTAGAAAAGTAGTAAATGCTCACCGAACAGCAGGAATAAATCACCTTAAAAGGTTGAAGCTGAATCCTGATCAGTATGAGATCGATCGGGTCTCTCTCAGCAATGTTGACACTGAAAACGCTGCGTTCAAAACATGGCTCAAACGCTCTACAGTCAGGAAGCAGATACTGGAAGTCCCGAACAGATCCCTGGACCCAGACCGCAAGGAATTCCTGCTGTTCAGGAAGAAAGGAGTCCCAGATGATCAGCCTCGATTACCTGGAATGCCTGAGCCGAAAGCTGGAGTTACCCCTGTTTCCGATGCAGTTAGAGCGAAAGCGGTAGCGGAATACCAAGCAGGTGAACGACATTATATAGAACTTAAAGGGACTCAGGAATCTGCGGAAAAACAATTAACTGAAGCACTAGCAAAGGGGCGTCAAGTACAGACACCAAATGGTGAGGTTGTCACCCCCTACAGGATGCACGTTACAAAACATGAGGGAGCGTTCCCAGAAGGTACTGTATTCGACAGTCCAGGTACCTATAGTCGGCTCTTTAACAACCTGGACCTCACCACCGAACGGGGCAGGCAGACAGCAGCGATGGTGCATCTGACATACAAGTCAGGCCTGAGAGGGGAAGCTATCAGGACGATGACCATAGATGACATCTTGAAGTTGACAGAGCCGTCCCCTCCTGGACGTATTACGATCCCTATCTACAACGATAAAGCATGGAAGAGAAGAGAGATTGAATACAAAGGGGCAGGAACTGACCCCATTATAAAGAGATACAAGCACAATAAGGTGATTGAACAGCAGGCGATCACTCGTTCCACAGCAAACATTCTCCGTGCCATGCTTGCCGATCGTGCAGGGATTAACCCACGAGTTGTTGAGCAGATTGCCGATCCATTCGAAGATGGAACTTCTCCTGTAGTGCAGAAGGCTATGGCAGATGTGCAGCGGTGGTTTGGCAGAGCAGATGAAGCATCACAAGCAAGGAGGAACTCTCCTCTTTGGAGAGCCTTTGACAAGAAAGCGATGAAGGCCAGGTTAGAAGGGAAAGAAACCTACCTTATTCCTACAACAAAAGACGGGAAACCAACTGGATCCTGGAAAGCCTTGAACCGTACCATCAAGGACGCAGGCGTACGAGCAGGCATCTTAGACCTGAACCCTCACAATGGGCGTCACGCTATTGTCCAAGCATTACGGATAAAGGATGTACCTCAAGTAGACATGCAGCACCAGTTAAACCATTCAATCTTCGCAGATACAATAAATCAATATTATCTTGGAGATGAAGTTATCAAACCAGAAACCCGGATTCAATACCTCAATGAATTATGGGACCGCTTAAACCCTGGGAAGCCAAACGCGTGGCTTGAACCTGACGGGAAGAGCATCTCCAAAGCAGGGTGGGAACGCCTTCACCTTGGGACCAACCCTGATGATGACCTGCTAACTATAGCGGAGCAAGCTGCAAGAGAAGGAGACCTCGTTACAGAACTCACAGCAAGTTTCAGACTTAACCAAAGCAATAAAGGAGACTTGTTCTTCGAAGACCTCCCAGGGGAGGCCACAAACTTTGGGATGATGACAGGCGGTGAGTTTGCAGCCCCGGTACGGAACAGTGTGGCCGCAGCATTCAACAAGGTTATCAGGAGGGGCCAAGCAATAGATCCATCCACCCTGCTGAAGACTCCAGAGCAACAAGCACTCCTCAAGGAGAATGTTGCTCAGCTTAAAGCAGCCTTTCCAGTTATCGACGGTGTCGATACCCGACAGCTCCTTGACGCAGACCTCGTAAGGCTTGCAACAACAAGTGGAGAAGTTGAGAAAGGGACAGACCTTTGGAATCATGTCTACCAGTACTTTGGGGTGAAGAAAGGGGCAGGACCTTGGGGGTCTGCCAAAGAACTCAAGAGTTACCTGAAGAAATATCCTCTTAGTGCCTTTGAACGTGAGGGCATGCTCACCCAGTTAGCAGTAGAAGCAGCAAAACGGGGCCATGATCTTGCACCACTCCTGCAAGAAAAGAAGGCACTTGAAACCTGGATGGGATTGATGGCTCTTACTGAACGGATGCGCTACCTGCACACAAAAATACGTTATGCCTTTGGACATCCCAGAGCAAACGCGACAGCAAAGGCTCGCTATATTGGGGAGGGAGACACACCAGTTGAACGACAATATAGTGTTAGCTTAGAGGACTACAAAAAACAAGCAAAGGGTTCTCGGGATCTTGGTGGAGAAGGAACTACAGGGACATTTCAAAGGGGAATAGCCGCCTTCGCCCAGGATCCCAACGCAAGAGTCACCCGTGAAGGAGAGCTAGGGCTGAGAGCTTTCTACAAAACCATGAGCCAGACATCCCAGGGTCCCCTTTCACAATTAAAAGTTCCAAAGGGTGAGTCACTGCCAGACTTCCAGATAAGAGCCACCGATGCACTCTTTGCAGAAGATAAGGGGAAAGCATTGGAAGCTCTCATCAGTACCAGCAACAAATCGGGAGTCTTCAAAGACCTCCCTGCCCTTAACAAGAACCTGACAAAAATACTGGTTGCCTTGATTACGGGAGCTGCAATAGCACGGAGTCAACAGCAACAGCAGCCTTTGGAAGGAGCTATCTAATGGCCCTTGGAGCTATCAGTCGAGCAGCTAAACAAGCAACCCTGGAACCTGGATATGCAGCCCTGACACGAGCAATCGGTGGGGCTGCTGGAGGCGGTGCATTCTATGCCTCCTCTGATGAAGACCTGACAGGGGATGAGAAGTTACTGAGAACATTAGGGGGAGCAGCACTTGGAGGCTTGGCACTTCCAGGTTTGACACGAGCCCTCTCTGTAGCAACAACAGGACCTGACAGGCTCACCAATGCGATGTACTACAACTACCTGTCTTCTCCTGACACGATTGCACGCGCTAACCTTGGAGCACTTGGAGGTACGTTCACTCACCTCATTGAAGAGATGGCCCTGGGAAATTGGAACAACGCGGGGAGACTCCTCGATGGCATCAGTGAAGGAGCAATAACATACGGACAAGTCTTAAAGGGAGATCAAAACCAAGTCAGAGCCATCCGCAAGAGAATATTGGGAGATGAATATCGCTTCGATACGCCAGAAGACTTCCGTGATATAGGCCTGGGAAAATGGTACACCGCAGGGGACATCGCAGCAGTCACAGCCTTGAAGAGATCAGGGCTCTCTACGGGTGAAGCCATGAAGCTCACCCTTACTGGTACACCTGAAACCCAGGTCGGTCAGTGGATTGTCAACGCACAGTCCGCCATGCTTCGGGGGGACAGTTACTTTGGCAGGCTTGTTGCTGCTGGAGCTGCTCCCTTTGCCCGTGTCGGTGTCGTGGGCATGGAACAGGGACTCAAACGTACCCCAGGTATTGGCATGATGATGCAGCATGGAACTGATCCTCTTGCCAAGAAGCGCATGATGATCAGGCAAGGAGAAGGTGTTGCAGCTATCGGGGCTGGCATGCTATCCGAGAATCAGGACTGGATTGACCCTCGACTCTCTCAGACAATGGGTACTCTTGCAGGTCCAGGGTTCCTCCCCTTCTCCATGGGACGCGGAGCCATGAGGAGGATTCGATCGCAGCCTACGTCTGCACTCTCTTTAGCTCCTGAATTTATGACAGGCATGTCACAAGGAGCTATGGAGTTTGCCCCGCTTGGCATGAATCCTATGGGGCTGTTTACTAACACCGCAAACGAGATACCTCGGAGGTTTATCCCCGCTGCTGTTAGTGATGTTGCTGAAGCACTGGACCCTGAGTTTGGCAGGATCTCAAGTCGTGACCAACTCCGCGAACGAGCACGGCAAGGACTGACTCCGAATTGGATGGCAGGTCTTGGTGTTGGCACTGCCATGAGTCGTATCCCAGGACTCAGGGAGAGACTCCCTGTTGACTACTCTCCAGTAGGACCTGAAGGGCAGCAACTTTACAGGAATCGGGAAGCGTTGCCATTTGTTGGGGCCGAATCTAATGCCCTTATGCGTGGACTCTCTCGGGTGATGGCTCCAACACGACAGCAGTCTCGACCTCCAACAACAAGCATGCTTGATCCTCAAGAGGCATTTATGTATGACTTGGGTATCACACGAGGAGCCCCATCCCAACGCGGAAACTTAATGGGAATGAGATTCGATCCCTCCTCACAGGCGGCTCCTCAGATGGCCCAGCTCCGAGGACTTGGACCTCAAATAGGTCGGCAGATGATGCAAGGCCCGATGGGGGCACAGCTCCAACAGATGGCACAGACCAACCCAGCTCTTGCACAGTGGCTGGCACGCAGGATGTACCAGACAGTAACTTCAGGTGTAGGCCAGGGAACAGGTCTCGCTGCAAATATAGCTGGCCTTCAGGGGTCAGGATTCGGAGGCTTCGGTGGATAACGGATGGCATGAGTATCAACGTCATGTCTTGGCAGAACTCAAACGATTAGACTCAACGATGCAAAATGTGCAGGAAGATGTCGCAGAAATTAGGCTGCATGTCGCAGTACTAAGGTCAAAGGCTGTGACATGGGGCGCGGTAGGAGGCGTGGTAATGTGGGGGCTGGGACTCGCAGCATCCACTTGGTTATGGTAGCCAGAGAAAGACCAGTAAGAAATAAGTGCGTTGAATGTGGGAAAGTATTATCGGCCAATCCATATGCCAAACGGTGTATGAATTGTTACCAGACACGGCGAGGGATTCCAAGCCAAGCCAGACCCAAGCCTCGGTGTAAGGTTTGTGGAAAAGTTACCAGCAAGAATGCTACGCAGTGCATGGAGTGCTGGCACGCTCGGGGATCTGATAAGCCAGCAGCTAAGCCTGTCTATCGAACACCCCTGACCAGTTACGAGGAAGCTCGGAAGGTCTGGGACCGAGAGATTGGCAGAAAGAAAGAGAAGCTCAAGGCTCCTCCCAAGAAACCCAAGGGGAAACGGGAAACGATTCTGGTACTTCCAGATCTTCATGTTCCTTTCCACGATACAAGTCTCCTCGCTGATGTGATTGCCCGGTTCTCTGGAAAGGTGAGTCGGGTCATTGCCATTGGAGATATTTCTGACTCGTATTCCTTCAGTACATTCCTTAAGTATGAGCGCGTCAGTTTCGCAGAGGAATGGGGGCAAGTCACTGCTGTCATGGCAACCCTAAGTGAAGCCTTTCCCTCGATCGAAATCATCATCGGGAACCATGATGCACGCTTAGAGAAACGCCTCCGCACGAACCTCAGTCCTGACATGATTGATGCGGTGCAGTACATGACTGGCGGAACACTCTGTCCCTTGACTGCCCTCACGAAACAGTTCGACAACGTCACGATTGCCCGACATGAAGTCCCGAACTCCAAGCATACTGTTGACTGGTTCACGACCATCGGTGATGCATGGCTGGGACACCCGGAAAAGTTTAGTAAAACTCCGGGCTCTGCGTTGAGGTCTGTTGAAGATTGGTTGCTGGATAATGAAGTCACCCTGGGACTTGATCGCTATCGATTGATTGTCCTGGGACACACCCACCAACTGGCCTGTCTTCCCTGGAGATCCAGCATGCTTGTTGAGTGCGGGTGCCTGTGCCAAGTCCACGGATACCAAACCTCTCCCAGGATTGGAGGACGGCCACAAAAACGCGGCATGATTTGGTTCGATCAAGTCGATGGAGTCACGGACCTCAACAGTGTACGTATGCATTGGTATGACGCAGAGTAAACGCAACCCCCTGCTTGTCGATGTGCTTGCAGCCTTGGGGGATGTCTCTATCTCCCAGAGATATCTTATTGATCCCTCTCATAAGAAGTCTTACTTCATGCATGGCGAGCAGGATGGCAATAACATCACCATCAACGAGGCTCCGAATATTGTCTCGACATTGATCCATGAACTTGTGCATTATGTCAGGCCAACATGGTCGGAGCGTACGGTTCGCAGGTTCACGACCATCCTCATCAGGCAACTCACACACGAAGAAATCCAAGCGATCTATGATCAGTATCGAGAACGTCGGACTGTTCTTTAGAGGGTGGTTGATTGTGTTCTTCGTGGCATTGAACACGGTGTTCATTGCTGAAGCGTCACTCGGAAAGGCAGGACTGTCCGGGTTTATGATCTCGATGCTGTGGTTCCTGAACGCTCGTACTGCTGGGCAAACGTCTGGATTTACCGGGGCTTTTTGCTATGCATTGGGGGCAGCAGTCGGGACCGTGACAGGGGCATGGCTTGGACATACCTGGAGATGATATACTTCCCTTAGCTTAGCCATTGCTAGGGGGACCGAGGTTTCCTTCCTCTACCACGCCACCTTCCTCGGTTCCCCGTTTTATTTATCTATGGTGCTGCCATACCAACAACGCCCACGCAGCAATCTTTACCAGGTCTTCCGGATTTTTCTTGGTGTTATATCTCACCGCTTTGTAGACAATCTCTCCCAGTGCATGGACATGAGAACCACTCCCTAATTGGTCATGGATAAACTCATACAACTTGTTGTCTCCCTTAGTACCATGGTCGTTATACCCTTTGTCCTTGGCTACTTTTTCAAGGAGATTATTCAACTCGGCAAAAAACTCTTCAGCACTTCTGTCAGGCACTCAATCCTCCGCAAAATTTTTTAAGGTTTATACAATCTACATAATGACCATATTACATATCGGCCCAACTACGGCCATATTTCCCTTCGACTTCAATACTTAAATGTGTCCCCATGTTCCACTCTGCTGGCAAAGGCAGCCATGGAACAGGTCTGGTCATAATAGCAGACACACGAGCCATGATGTCCTCGACATCTTTCACAGGACATTCCCCAACAAGAGAATCATGGATAAACAACCGCAATGACTCCAAGGCTTCGGGGTCTTCTTGAGCCACATCCCGGATAGCTCGTTTGCCGATCGCAGCGGCGGCATGTTGAGGGTTGAAGGCAATCAGGGCTTTGGCAGCGGGACCAAATGTCCAGCTCCATGTCCCGTCAGCAATACGAATCCACCTGAGCACTTGGAAATACCGATGAACCATGCCAGATGGATTCCTGACCCAGCCTGCTCCAGCAGTAATCCCTAACCCAGGATCAGCTTCAGTTTCTGTTCCATCGACTCTCATGCAGAGTCCCTGTTGCCATTTGCCAATCTCAGGGAACAGCTCATCGTAGAACTTGAAAAACGCTTTGATGTCTTTCAGGGGAACCACCCGATTCAGTTCCTTCAAGAGGACTTCTTGTGCGCGATGTGGCCCCATGCGGTAATGATGGCCATGGACTAATCGCTTCCGCACGAATCGTTGCTTCGGGAAGTTTTTCTTGAAGGACTTCAGGGACTCTCGTAAGTCATCATCACTCCACGATAATTGGGGCAAGTCTGATGCAGGGATCGCTTTGTCCAGTTGATACAAGGCATGGGCATTAACGTAATCATGCACCCCCATTTTGGCTAAGCGAATCAACTGAGGCGATCGGGCAAAGTAACCGACTAGCACCGCTTCAATTCCTGAATAGTCAATTTCCCATAATGTCATCCCTTTAGGAGCCACAAACATATCCTTGACTAAGGACTGCAATCCTCCCCCATGAGGAATCTGTTGCAAGTTTGGATTGACCATGGAAGTCCGCAGGGTATCAGGATTATTGGTAATGGTAGGATGCACTCGACCATCCTTCAACACCGGCAACCCCCCAACGACTTTGATGTCATTAGTCTCCCAGTCAGCATCGACTTTCCCGATATATGTCCCGGCCAGTTTCTGGACTTCCCTGACATCCAAGACCAAGGGATAGAGGGGGTCTTTAGGGTATTTCAACATCAAAGCACGCAAGGCTGTTTCATCAGTTGTGCGCTTCCCCTGCCTCTTGACCACTTTATGCTTGTGGTGGTCCTGCCACCGCTGAATCCCCTGCCAACTCACAACAAACGGTTGCGGGACTTCCCAGGCTTCGACTTGCTGTGGCACGGTTTCCAATGGTGACGCACAGGGATGTTTCTTGTTGAGTTTTCCTTCCTTGCCGCAATCAGGACACCGTTTAACCTCTGCGTTAATAGTCACCACATGACCATCCGGGAATTTCTTCTCGGCTTTGTCTTTCTGCTTATAGAGTTTATGGGGCTTGAGTTCAGCAGGCACAAGATCTTGTATCTGGTCATCCAGCTCACTCAATTTCTTGTGCAAGGTCATAGCGTGATCTTTGCGGCGTTCCTGATCAACACGCATCCCTTTTTTGTGCATGTGCTGATACACAGGCTCACAGTCCACCACCTGTTCGGTGTACATGCGCCACATGCCAGACTCACTGAGCAACTGCCAGCATTTTTGGGTAATCCGCAATGCTACATCGCTATCTGCTGCGTTGTAATAGGCAGGACTCTGTCGTCCCAGATGCTTCCATCGCTTTTGGTCACGCAATAACATACTGGCCACGAATCCCAGACTCTTGGGAAGGTCAGAATGCAACACATGCCACGCAATCATCCCATCGTAGACTGTCCCGTTAATCGTATATCCCGCTGCCTCTAACCTCGGACAGTCAAAGGCCATGTTCCAGACAATCTTGGGATTGTCACTGGCTAAGGCTGAGGCAATGACCTGCCTGTAGGCTTTGGTCGCAGGAATACTCAGAGCTTTCCACGGCTCATAGGCAAAGCTAATCCGCTTGATGGGATTGTTCGATCGCAGATCGAGTTCATCTTCATCCCTTCTCTTGTCAACGGTTTCAATATCAAAGCTAATGGTCTTGCCTTGGTCAATAGCTTCATCCACCCATGCCTGTGCAGCAGGAGGGCCGGGGTCTAAGGCATAGGATGTCTGCGGATGCTGCATCCCATTCTCTGCCAACTCCACTCCCGCTTGTAAATCCCGAATCAATACCGACGCAAAATGCGGATTGCCTCTGAGGATATAACTCGGATGGACAGATGGCAGAATGTTAAAGGTTCTCCACGGCTGGACATACCCCCGCATGCTCAGGATCTCTCCTTCAGGGAAGAACTGTCTCAACGCGGTATTGCCCAAGGGCATAATCACATCAGGTTTCAATTTCTGAACCAACGGCCACAAATGTTGAGTCCAGCATTGATGAAGAGCTTGGGTGGCATAATTCCCATGGATGTTGTTGTCTGGAGGCTGACACCATAAGGCATTGGAAATCCAGAACGCATCCCTATCCAAGCCAGCACGAGCAAAGCAGTCTCCGAGGATCTTCCCGGCAGGCCCTATAAAAGGACGGCCCTGGAGGGCTTCTTGTTCCCCCAGGGCCTCACCAACCAACAAGACCCGCGAAGTCCCTTGCCCATCTAGCTGCAAGAAACCCGTGCCAAGGGTGTGGAGTGCACACCCCTGACACGTTCGCGGTTTGTCTAACATTTATCTCGGCGTGATGTAGTAACGGATTCTCGCACGCGCAGGAACTTTCCGACCACTGGTCGGCTCTACGACATACGGGAGTTTCTCGCCGGGATTCTCCGGGTCATCCCCGAAGTCTTTGTAGGAATCTGCCAAGTTCTCCGCTGTTTCGGAGTCATAGCAGTTCCAGTCCACAAACGCTTCAAAGGTCGCACCGAAGGTTTGTTCAATCGCTGCCACCCATTCATCCATATCCGTTGACCGGACAGGAGGAACGCCACAGGCTTTGAGGTAGTCAGTCAATCGACTACTGCCAGCCAATCGCCCCATGGTACGAGGCTTGGAACTGCACCGTTCAAAGCGCAGTTTATTGTCTTTGCCTTCGGGGGCATCGACAATTTCAATGTTATCTACCACGATACGCAACAACCCTTCGTGGTCTTCATAGGTGACAGAATCCGGGGCTTTCATCAGGTACCGGCCTGATGGAACAGGGGGTGCCGCAGGACGATCGTACGCATCCCACTGCCCTGGATCTGGTGCAGACAATTCAGACGGATTGATTCCACTCACTAGCTCTTCTCCTTGTTATTTATTTTTTTGATGAGTTCTTCCTCTGCTGCTTGCTCACGAGCTTGGATAAAACCAAGGGCCTTGACCAGACTCGCAGGCTCCACAGAATTCGGAACTTTGACCGACGCTCCCTCACGGGGTAGTCGGGGGTTACTCAGAACCACTGTTCGTGCCCCCAGTTGGGGGTCTGAGTGGGGAGTAAGGTGGAGATGGTACTTCCCGTTGGTCATCGCACACCGAAAGGTGTAATCCACCCACCGAGGCAACTGCCCTGTGAGCGATTCCCCAACAACCAAGGGTCCAACAATGGGGGTATTTTGGGAGCTTTCCCCCCGCCTGACACCCGCTGTATAAATATGCGCGACATCAGGTTTCTGCGCCAACACACCCTCACGAATCTGCAACTGCACCATGCCATAGTGAGCACGGTTAGAGGTGCCGAGCTTGAGAGTATCTGCCTCTTCACGAATCACAACATTCCACGCACCCTCGCCCCCGACATTGGTACCATCGGCAGACATCTGGGCTAACGATGACATCAGTAGTTCCGCATACGCAGTCAGGCCTTCATGGACAATCAAGCCCACATCCTGTTCAGCGACACTACGGTATTTCTTGCCATCTACTCTGACTTCACCACGCATGGCGTGATTCACCCACAACCATGCATTGCCTTTGGGTTCAATTAACTCAACCACCCCATGCTTTGCCAAGCTCCGATAGGGTTTCGCAGACCCTTTGTCTGCCAAGAACACTACCGTTCGCTTGTTCTGGTCGATTTTTAACTGTGTTGCCAGTTCTGCAATCATGGTGGACTTCCCATGACCTGTGTCTCCATACAACAGAATAGATAATTCTGAGGGTAACTCTAGCTTTGCCATTGATACTCCTTAAAAACCAAGTAGTTGTGCAACCACGCCAACAACTAATGTTCCTACCATAAAGAGATATGCCGCTATTGTCAAGCTGCATACTTTGCCGTAGCTTTTTTGCACCCTATACTCCTTTCAGTTCGCGTTCCATCTTGTGATGAGGGACACGAGGTTTATACATACCAGAACCCACAGGATCTTTACTCACCTGTTTGTTCCAGCAACATTCCAGATAGGGACACGCTCCCCACTGGGCTTCGCACTCACTAAAAGTCTGCGGAAAGACTTCATCGAGGATTTGCTGCTCAGATAAATGGGGCATGTCTCTGGCATCCGCAATCATCTTCTCCCTGAAGTTCCGCTGTCTCAAGAATCCATTCATCATGTCGTGGTTGACAAAGATGGGCTGTGTTCTTGGGAAGCAATTCGCCACGGCATCCGGTTCATTCTCCATCAGCCATTCAATCCACCCTTCTAATCCTGTCTTGGGGACTTGTTTGGTCCCCTCAAACTGAACTGTAGAGAATCGTTCAAAGCCAGACTTCCGCTTCAAACTATATTGCGTTGGATATAACCCCGGACTGCCGAATTTTCGATACCCATACATCAGGGGATGGTAGAGTTTCCCGGCTCGGATGTTTCCTTTATACAGTCCCTGCACCCACGCCCCGGCCATTCTCTCTCCCGTGGCCTTCTCACAGGCCAAGACAGTCAACTGCTGCTGTAAGGCATGCATCCACTTCCGATTCCCCCACGCGGCTGAGTAGGTCTTGAAATCGGGATACCACAAGTCCCCCGAAGTCTTCTCTCGCAACAACAAATCAGGCCTCATCATGTAGACAATGCCGTTATCTTCCATTTCGAGTTCCTGTTCGACAGCCACTTTGTCGAAGTTCTTCATCCACTCAGGCCACACCGCCTTAGCGAACCCCCACAGGAGTCCTTTGCAGAGCTGTTGGTGTTCTGTGCTCAGTTCTCCCCATTCCGGGAGTTTTTCGAGATGCTCTGTCGCTGCTTGAGCACCCCCGATGTCATACTCGGTGACGATTTCCAGCCCTTCATGGACTGCAATCCCAAAGTTCAGGGCTGTTGCTGCCCTCGCAGGGACAATCCCAGAGCCATCATATTCCGTGAGCCAGTATCGTTTTCTGGCACACTTCCAGTCAGTTTCGATTCTTGTTCGGTCTACCACGATCAAAGCCATTGCTGATTCCTTCCTGTGTTATCATCCTTCGATGCAATTCAATACATTCCTTCCCCCTAGCGAGGTGAGCGTGCTCGCTGGGGCCTCCGGTAGTGGCAAAAGCACACTGATCTTACAGTTATTGCATGCTTGGGGGCAAAAACAATCGTTCATTGATATTCCCACTCCACCCGATGGAGTCGCTTACCTTGCTGGTGACCGCTCCATCCACTCTCTGTATCATCGTGCCCAAGATGTTGGACTCGATATGCAGACTATCCCACATACGTCGTTGATTGACAACCAAGATGTGGATATACGCATGTTTCAGTATGACTCACTGAGTTTGTTATTTAAACTTCTCGATAGTCTCGGAGGGCCACTGTTTATCATTGACCCTCTGATTATCTTTCTTGGTGTTGACCTTAATCGTTATCATCTGGTCGCCCCGCAACTCATACGACTGAATCGCTATTGTCAGGACAAAGGCTATACCATTCTCGGCACCCACCACACCACCAAAGCTCGATCAGACTTTCAATTTCTCAGACCTCAAGACAGAATCTCAGGCAGCTCAGCACTCAGCGCATTTACGTCTACCCAACTTGCCCTTACTTCTCCAGAAGAATCCCAAACACAAGGCACATCGACTGAACAGGCCGCACGATTAGACATTGTGAGCCACTTAGCTGCTCCGGAAACACATTGGTTAGCGCGTGATGATCAAGGGTTGTTCTCAGCGATGGGACCAGATGCCGATCGTGTGATCCAATCCTGTGGTCCGGTAGGTTTAGCGATCTATCAATCGATCCCTGATGGATCAAGTCTCTCCACGCAGGACATTCTTAGCATGATGGGAGATGTTGCGAGTCGAGCGACTGTTTATAGGCAGTTAGAAAAACTTGTAGATATGGGAATCTTGAACAAAGCCTCACGAGGGCTGTACGAAAAAGGGCAGACCCATTAGGGCCTGCCCATTTCCGCTAACGACCAATTTCAGTTCTTGTGAAGAACCGTAGAATAATGTTGGCAACCGCCAGACCCTGGGCTAAGGCTTCAGGGTTTGGTTGTTCCAACGCTGAGGCCACGCCAAGTGTGGCAATGTTCAGCCAGAAAGTTTTCGATTTCCACCATGATTTCATAAACGACTCCGTTCTGTAATAGTGACATCCTCATCCTCGAAACGCTCGTTGATGAGTTTCCACGCTGTTTGTTCTTTTATTGCTGAAATAGTAACAAGTTCTTTTCTGGTCTTCCCGTTAAACTGCACCCAAAAACTAAAGTTCCTCATTTTGCTTAGCTTGCCTTTCTTCATTGGAGAGTCATACCAGTGCCAAAGGTCATGGCTCCGTCAAGTAATTGTACAACCTGAAGTACCCGTGCATGTTGCGCTTCCATGGATCTATCATCCTGCATGATGGCTCCAATTGCAGCAATACAGGCAATGAATCGTTGCTCTTTGGAGAGATTATCCATATCAGCGTTTTGGTGAATAGCCATGGTAAATTCCAGGGCTTCTATTAGCTCTGCTGCTGAAAGGTTAAATTCCTTTGCGATGGATTTCAACGCTTCAGGATTATCTGGGTCTAGGCTTCCGTAGTCCATGCGCCTCGCCTTTGTTTCACATCAAATTCCACATGACAATGATTTTTGTGCTGTTCATCGCCATATAGGATATCAAATCCCAGCCCCAGTTCGGCTTTCAGGTAATTGACGACATCGTTCATGGCAAGTTTGTAGCTTGCTTGCGAGACTAGTTGTCCTTTACCCACTTGGAAGTCCAGTGCCAAATCACGGAAATGAAGACTCTTTTTTGAGTGAGAATGGTCGTTCATCGAGGTAATATGGATATCCAGGCCATGCCGTGCTGACCACACGGCCAGCAAATTCAAGGTGATGACCATGTTCGGGTCAAGCCACGCGAACCTGACATTTTCTCTTACACCGTTAAACACCACCATTATTTCTCTCCTGTAAATGCGTCAATGAAGGCTTTTTTGAAAGGGTCTTCAGGCTTCGGAATCGAGAATGAATTCCGATGTGGCTGAAGAAATTCCTTCGGACATTCTAAGTAGAAGTTTATCCGAGGGTCAGGGGGAAGTACCCCGTTGTCAAAGTTACAGACAAAGTTCTGGACATCTACTGGAAGGGCGCAGCGAAAGCGTTCCACTTGCTTTTGCCTGTCCATAATCCAGAGGTCTGTCTGCGTCACCACGGCGTAAAACTTCCGTTTCAAACGTCTGTTTAATGCTCGTGCCACGGCACAGTGGTGAGGGTTATCGGGTTTCCCGATGTTGATATCCCGTGTGTCTATGCGACATACAAGGACTGTGAGGTCCATCTGTGAAGGGTCTATGATTCTCTGGCCTACTTTTGCCAAGGTTTCGCCCCCTCTGGAAGAGACTCTGATCTTGGGTGATCAAATCTGCCAATTTCTTCGATGTCTCTGGGATAAGAGACACATTTTACTGCGACATCGTGGATCTGCTTGCCGATCATAATGCCGTATTCTTTGAGCGAATCCTCATCAGCCTCGGCACAACGTGCTACTGAATCAAGAATCAGGGGCAGGACTGCCTTCTTTGCCCCCTCTGCTGTTTCCATTTCTTCGTGCGTCAGGTCTAAGTTCTTTCGGATGTCTCCAACCTTGACCGCTGCCACAAAGACGGCGGCCATTGTAATAGGTGCGTCATCGTTACCCCAATCAGCGTCAATGACCAGCTTTGTGCCATTCCACTCTGTCCCAAATGTCTGCCAGTTTCCAATCTTTTCACTCATTTTCTTTTCCTTCCCATGTTGTGAGTTCAACGTCTGCGTTCGTTTCAATCCAGCACTTCGCCCCGCAGGATAGGGGCTTTTGGCTCTGTATAATACGTGTCGGCCCAGTGATGCGAACATCATGCGCGTAGGCCTTTTTCTTCTTTCCTCCCTCGTAATATTCCACGCCTATGGCTTCCCTGTAGGTATCTTCCTTCCAGTTCCGCGTCATGGTATGGCGGTTGATATGGATGCGTTTGAGGTTTTTGCTGTTGATGCGTTTTGTTTTCATTGCCGGTCACGCATTTCTTTTTGCACTTGCCTAATCAATTCCCGTGACCGTTCTTCTCTTTTACTGTCAAAGTATTCTTCCTGACGTTTCGCTAGGGTTTCGCCCTCTGGAGAAGAAGACCCAGGCGCTGGGGCTGCCGAACCAGGATTCGCCAAAAACAATTTCCCTTCGTAAACTTCTCCCGAATCTTTATCGGTCACGACCACATATACATGCTCGATTGCATCCTCGGTTGGGTAACTGTTCGCATCTCCCGGCTCTACATCGACTGCCCAATCCTTATAACCACCTTCTTCTATGTCCATGTTGACCTCACTTCCTCTCTACAGGTTGACTACTGGATATATATGTCTATGAGACTATCTATCTAATAATGTAATAAATACCTTTTTTACAGATACTTAGAGAAGTCTCACGCCCCTATATTTAGCCATATTTACGCTGATATTTGAGACTCTGAGTCTCACTCTCGTATAAAGTCTCATGCCCCTGAGACTACCTAAGTCATTGAACGTCATTGACTTACGCTCGTAATCTCAATTTCTTAACCATACTAAGAGTCAGTGTGTAGATTATAGGGCAAATACCCTAACAGGTGGGGAAAATTTTTTATTTTATTCTTCACCGACGCGGGCGTCATAATTTCCAGCATCGAAGTCCTCAATGAACGTCTTCGCTTCGGCGTAATGCTCAGGCTCGCGACCCTTGCACGTATCGCAGCATTCTCTGACAAGGCAGCGCATGAGCGTCACGTAATCCCAATCGGTCTTGAGCATACCCTTACGCATGGTCATGCACAGGCAGCACCGGCCAGTGAACTTTGGACTCCACCGCCCGGAGCACCAGTGACCGCATTCACGGATATATGGAATTCTCCACGATTCAGGCATACAGCTGACCTAATTTTTCCCAATTCTTGATGTCCATTACTGTGGATTGAAGCCAACGCTTACCACGCCCTTGTAAGACTGTATATTCCCGCTCTTGCCTCGCTCTTGCTTCCTTGAGTGAGTAACCTCGTGCAACCCAATATAAGTGCGGAGGGAGGCCTTTAGCGGCTGTATAGCAGTTTGGGCAGAGATACCGCTTTGGATTATGTAAGCCAGATATAACCGATGTATCGTCTGCTAGTCGGATATTACTGAACCATGTTGGACGGCTTTTTGAGTATGTGTCGGTCGAGTGCCCGTGCTCATATGCTTCTTCACGGAACCTAAATCGTGGCCGCATAAGACCCGCATGCCAACCTAAATGTTCAAGATTAAGACCACCTTTCCTTCGATGCTCTTCAATGACGTTTGAGTAGTAGTGAGGTCCGTTACACAAGGCATACCATTCACCCTTGTCCATTCTGAGAGTTCTAACTTCTGTCAACCCTTGCTCTTGGGTTAAAACTCGTGTAGTCAGCCCGTGAAAACTATCCTCCCGATAAGTTTGATTAGTGGCGCGGCTTGAGTGTCCAAACCATATTCTTGCATTATGGCAACGACAACAATCATGCTTACTTCCGTCCCTTGTTACTAACTTCATAATTTCATCGATATTATCGGATGTTAGGCCTTCTGGATGCTCTGTATCAGGCCCGTAATACGTCCCGTAATACCTATCTAATCTGTTGATATTACTTGTGGTTTCTCGTGCCAATTCTGACCTTGCCATAACGCAACGATGGCCGCAGGATGCCGTTAATGGTGGGGTTAATAGTGCGTGATATTGTTGTGCTATTCCACTCGTCACGAGGTTAGGCTGGCGGTGTTTTGCCAGCCCTTTAACCTTGTCGTTGATGCCATCCCACTGCCACATAAACGTATTGTTGCCAGTCCATACTTCCTTAGACTTGGCACGTATTTTTTTCTCACTTTCTGAGAGTTCTGAATCGTCCGTATAGGCTGAATACAGACCCCGCTGTAGTATCTCTATTTGAGACTCTTCGTTATGCCATTGCTCCCATTCATGAGCGTAGCGATTACCTACATCCTTACCTGCAAAATACTTTCGTAGTTCCATGTTTACCTCCCTCGTGGATAGTCTACAACGGTAATACCGTTATATTGAAAGAGCACCCATAATTCTTGGTCAGATTCTAGTGGCAAGCCATCGCTCGAATAGGCATCCGTCAACCAGACTTTTGGACTCTGCATTCCTGCTAACTTGTCAATTTGCCTTGCCGCTTTTGTGATACTCGTGCCGCCGCCGCCTAAGCTAATTGCCGTCTGAATCGCCGCTAAATCATGGACTGGAATAAGTTCATCATGGAGCATTCCATCATCGAACACTGCGACCACTGAACCCGCCAGTTCTGGAGTCTGATAGGCTCCGTTCATCATCTGGTTTACGGCTTGGTGGTTAATAGAACCGCTTGCGTCGATACACCACACGCCCTCCCAACCCTTAGCACGCTTTTGTCCCGGCAGCAGTCCAGATTCAATATAGCGATGTTCCCTCGTCCATGTTCGGTCCCTGTCGAGCCTTGCGTTATGCCGCTCTAGAAGCCTATCGAGCACCTCACCAACCCATACTGGCACTTTGTATATCTCAGGCCGCTCACGACCGCTCCCACGGCCTACGCCGCTCCGGTCTGTATTCGTTACGCCATTGCTGAGGTCCGTAAAGCCTCCGTCGAATCCTGTTTCCTCAACTTCAGCCTCCCAACTCTGGAGCACTTCGGCCACGACTTCAGCCTCTCGTGACTTACTTTTCTCGTCCGTATCTGACTCTATTTTGCCGCGCCCACAACCGCCTTTACCGGGCTGGCCAGCTGGCCCTAATCCCTCGCCTTCTGGCCCCGGTCCCGGACCTTTACCCTTGCCTCTCTTCAGCCAGTCATAAGCCAATTCTGGCGGCATTGCTGGAATACCAAGCCTCTCGTAGGTGACTGTTTCAATGTCGCACGCCTTATCAATCAACTGCCAATCCACCGCGCCGCCCTCGTGGATTGCACAGTCTGTTACCTGATTCCACAGTTCGCCATCCCGCTCTTCTTGTCGTTTGTGGTGGTCGAGCATTACGTGAAAGCATTCATGACGTAACATCTGCTCTCTAGCGTTTTCATCCTTGCAATTACGGAAGAGAGGACCGAGCACCAGCTCGACCCTCCCCTCTCTTACTGCAACCGCGCAGGTATCAATTTCATCCGTTTCCACGACCGTATCGGTTAGTGCTAGCAGCTTGGCCGACATACGACTCAAGCCCTTAAACCTCCGACTTATTTTCTTCTTGGGCATCTTCCTCTTCCTTTCTGAACTTCTTTTCAAGTCTTGCCATCTCTGCATCTGCTTGGTCACGCATCTCTTCAATGGTCAGGCCGCCCAAACGCCCCGTTGCGTCTGTAAGAGCCTGAGCCGCAGGTGATTGACACCATGCCGTCAATGCCCGTGCAACCTCTCCCGTCCGGTCTTGATTAGCTTTCTGCTGGAGAATCCGCATGATGTCATTACGAACTGGGATAGTGGAACTCATCAAAACCGGAACCAACGAACTACGGACTTGACTCGCATCAGCAGCTCTTGCCCACGCCACGCCATCGACGATAGCGTGCTCTTCTAGCCTATGCGCGATGGCCTCAGCTTTCTGAGCAGGGAACGAGCCGTAGAGCACCATTCTCTGGACCGCTGGTTTCCAGAATTCTGGAGTCTGATACCAGCTGGCCAATCGATGCCCTGCGCCATACCAGATGTCCAACTCAGGCACGTTTTCCTCAACTGGCGGATAGATATCCTCCAGTAAGTGCTTGACCTCCGACAGAGATTCTCGCTGAAGCACTTCGTAGTCTCGTGGAGGATAAGGCACCCACAACAACCGCGCCATAAGAGGGTTAGGTAATGGCCTTTTGGGAGGATTACAGGCCGCCACTACTGCCAGTGGCTTGAGCTTCGTTTGGCGTATTCGCCGCTCGGATAGGAGCGTAAGTAAACAGGACAACACCGCTTCAGGAGCCTTATCCAGTTCGTCTAGGAAGATAACGTAATCGCCCTCCCGGTCCATGAACGCTGGCGGGATTATCTGAGGATGCGTGTAATTTACGACTTGACCAGTGCGGAATGGATACCCTCCGATATCTTCAGGTTGGTCCATTTGAGCCTGTATTGAGAGCACCGTAACACCACGCCGCTCACACCAGCTGTTTACAATGCGCGTCTTCCCTGCCTGACTGGGACCGCACAACATGAGATTGCCTAGTGGACTTGCAACTCCCGGCTCTCTATCAACCATAGCGTCTAGGAGCGTAAAAATAGGTTCGTCCCTATCCAGCCATGTGCAATTATCAACATTCAATTTCAATTTAGTCATTGCTTTCTACCTTTCTGACCCGCCACGGGCCGGTGCGTATTGTAGCAGCTTGGAAGTGAAAAATGACTTCCAAAATGGGTTGGAAGTGAAGAGATACGACTTCCATAAAAAAAGGGCCTGACCCGAAGGTCAGACCCCGTGGGGCATGTTGGGTCTTGTGCAACAACTACCCCACAAACTACTCCAGCAGGTAATACAAGCAGACTCCAATCAGGGAGCCTATGACAGTAATACCAACCACAACTAAATCAATTTGCACTTCGGACAATTATTTGCCCTCCGCACGCCATAATGGAAAAATCTCCTTCTCAAATTCTTCTGCCGTCAGGAGTTGGTGAGGTGCCCAACCACCGGAACCCCGATTAGCAAAGCCGTTTGCATGCTTGGAGCTAGTTGGACTGTGGTGCTCTGTCGTCTTGAAATATCCTCGGCCTGACTTCCAACCGGCAACCGGCACCCCGTAAGAGAACCGAACCCGCAGAGCTACAGCCCCGCCAGTATCTACACATTCAACGTCACAATACTTAGCCATTATTATTCCTGTCCCTTTCATCTTGGTTATATTCAACGTCACGGGCGACCCGTTCCGCCTCCATGTTGGAGAGCTGGCGCACCTTGCGCCCTTGCTCCCGCTCGATGGCGGCCAATCGAAAAACCGCCATATCTCCAGAAGAAAAGGGCAGGTTTCCCTGCCCCTTTCTTTTTTTACGCTTGTCTCGCTTTCTGGTCACTTTAGACCCTTTCTAGCCTTTCTACCCTCTCAAGCAGCTGGTCATGCCTCTTGGCCAGAAAACCCTCTCTATCATTGACTGCCCTTTCAAGGGTCGAGACTCGCTCGACCAGAGAATCCACAGTCTCTTCCAGTGATTGGACACGGTCCCGCAGGGAATCGAACTTATGCCCAATGGTGCCATACCGACTAAGGTCAAATTCTTCCACTGTCTTTTCCATATCAACTTGGAAATTGTGCAGTTTGTTGACCTCTGGAAGGATTAAAAGCAGAGTTTGTGCACACGCCACAAGGCACTGCTTTTCGGTTATTTTGCTGGTTGTTTCTGGCTCTTCGGCCATGTGGTTAATGGAATTCAGAGCAGCTTCAAATGAATCGGCCATTATTTCTTTCCTTCTGCTAGCAGGAAATCGCCAGCTGTTTGGAGTAGTTGTCTCACTTCGGTCTTCTCCAACGGTGTCATTACTGCCTGATTGAGGGACTTCTCAGCCACTCGGACCAGCAGTAATGCTGCCTGTTGTTTAGGGGTTCTATCGGCGCTGGATGGCTCCAGCTCGATTCGGTTGAAGTTCCACATATTTTGCTTAGCCTTTCTTATGGAAGTTAGACTTCTTTAACTGGCCGAGAGTCTAGCACCTCACGCCGCGTCAACCTAGAACTTTCTTCGACAATTTGACCCCAGTCAAAACGGGCTGGCCGGGCTTGTTCCCGCCCGCAAGGGGTCACAATCCGGGACAGGGACACAGGGGGGAGGGGGGTTTGAGTGTCCCTTTCTCCTGGATGGGAATGAACCTAGGTGCGCGATTTGAAAGAATATTTCAATAGCTTGACTGACCATACTTTTTGGAGTAGTATAAAACATAGGAGGAAAACATGACTGGACCAGCAACATTACGGCCTCAAAGAAGTAGTGGCAGTGGGTTACCTCGGACAGCCGGGGTGAAATTTGAGATTGCAGACAGCCCTGAGAGTTTTGGGGGGTTGTTAAAAACGATGAGAGAGCGATCGATGTTGACAACAAAGATGTTGGCAGCAAAATTGGGTGTGAGACCAGCCAGTATCAACCAATATCTCTACCGAAAACGCGGAGAAGGTGGAACAAGTACATTACGGTGGTTTTTACGCTATGCAGAGGCGTGTGGATGCAAGGTGTATATTTCGTTTCCGTCAGAAATGCCGAAAACCTTGAATACCCCTGGATTTCTTGTCACAGGCCTGGAGAATCAACATGACTCGGGTACTAAATGAACCAGAAGCAGACCAATTCGCGTTGATGCTGTTATCGGGGGCTCCAATACGAGATGCCGTGGGATATTTCCTGGACGAAAATAGCCCGGAAGAAGTGATCATGGATGCTGCGGAGCATTGGCCAGGACAGGATGAAGTACTTATTGCCCTGGAAAAATATACAGGAGGTCAGGCATGGCATAAGATGACTGACCAGCAACGCCTGGAAGTTGCCCTAAAAAAGCATTACAACGAAATGGCCTATTTTCTTTGGAGTTCAAATTACGCGGAAATCGACGGCAAGGAGAGGCTGAAAGCCGATACTTGCCGTTCTGCCTTAGAGGTGAAGGTGGCAGGAATGGCAGGTCAGGATAGTCCGTTGTCCAGATTCTATTCAGACATGCTGGATAAATACGAACCGAAAGGTCAGGCAAGTTAGTGGCAACCACAACAGTTGACCCTGCAATGCGGGATAGACTTGTCACCCAATTCCGGGCATTCATCTGCAAGGAAAATGGGATTGTTCCATTAGAGCACCAGGCAGATTGGTGGGTGACAACAGATGGATATGAACTGACAGATATCGTGGCCAAGAAGAAAGAGAAACGGCCAACAATAGAAGTCAGGCTTCCACAGGGAAAGACAGAAAAACGTGTACTGGTTCCCAGGAAGGCTGGACGGGCAAAAGTCGTAGCTGAACTGGGGGCATATAAATCAGGGAAATCATTCGGGGCAGGAATTTGGGGGGCAGCATTTGCTGCCGTTCCCAATGCCCTGGTGTATCTGGTCGGGAATGAATATGACATGACCGCTCCAGAGTTCGAATATTTACTTGAGGCCCTGTGCTCTGAACGCGGATTAAATCTGGGATATAAGACATTACAGAACCGCCCCAAAGATGGCAGGTTGTGGTTGGAGCTTGATAATGGGGCCAGATTTGAGGCAAGATCCTGGGAGCGTTCGGAGTCTCTTAAGGGAAAAGAGGTCGATGCCTATATTTATTGTGAGGCCTATCAGCTCCCAGGGATCGAATGCTTCACATCAGTCTCGCAGAACCTGAGAGTTCGGCAGGGCTATGCAGTGTTTCCGACTACCCCTGACAGGCCATGGGTGAACATCTTCCACGAAAATGGTCACGGGAATCCTGACTTCGAAGAATGGGTCTGCAAGTGCGGTGTTCCAGCCACAGTCAATCCCATTAGTTTCGATCAGTCAGCAATGGACCGAGATAAGCATTTATTGACACGGGAAAAGTTTTCGATTGCCTATCTGGGACGACTTGGAGATTATGTTGGGAGAGTCTACAATTACCAACGTGGTGATCGACAATTTACCCTGCAATCACACCCACGACTGTGGCATAATCCTGAAGCAGGAACGACGAAGGAAAACTTCAAATTGCCAGAAGATTGGCGAGTTGAAATTGGGGCAGATACAGGAACGTATTGTGCAGCCGTAGTGATTGGAGTCAGCCCCGAAGGGCAGGCCTATATTCTGGATGAACTGACAAATTATAGTTATGTGGCAAATACCCCGGAGCTGGACCCTTCAAGTTCGATTGTTAATTGGGCTGGATCTCTACAACGTATGGCAGCGATGTGGAGAACTCGGCCTATTGCTTGGGTGGATAGCAATAGCCAATTTAAGCAAGAGTGTTTGCACCATGGTGTGCATTTAATGGCAAACAAACGGGGAAGAGAAGTTCGAACCGAGGCAGCACGGCAGTATTTCCAGCATGAGCAGATTTTTCTGGCTCCGTGGCTGAAAATGGTGCCTTATGAAACAGAGTACGCCCAGTGGCCAGAACATACGAGTGCAAGCGGGAAATATGAACGATTAAAAGTGAATGATCATGCATTGGACTGTATAGAACATGTGTTATCACGGCATCCACGAGCATCAACTCCTGG
>Ga0310344_10000883_pt1 | contig 23382 bp, 19 predicted proteins | sample HC15DNA20200_MG_FD_203801 | JGI IMG/M metagenome (GOLD analysis project Ga0310344, IMG submission 203801) | Marine microbial communities from station ALOHA, North Pacific Subtropical Gyre - HC15-DNA-20-200_MG | ecosystem: Environmental > Aquatic > Marine > Oceanic | place: Pacific Ocean: North...
TTGGATGGTTGATGGACCGTGTTGGTCGACGCCTTGGTATTTCCATCGCATTTATGGCCGCGATTGTTGGGGCGGGTGCCGGCGCGCTATCCGTACTACAAGGTATATATTGGATGTTCATCGCAGGTTCTTTCCTCATTGGTATGTCGCGCAGCGCGATCGAGCAGACGCGTTATGTCGCTGCTGAGGTGTCACCTAGAGGCAAGCGCGCCAAAGCCATTGGATTGATAGTGTTTTCTAGCGCTGTGGGCTCATTGGCTAGTCGGATGGTGATGGGAATAAACGATCAATTGACTGAAATAATCGGCATTACTTACTTGGCGGGACCATGGCTGCTCACTATCGTTCTGATGGGGATTGCTATACTACTCAATCAAGTGTTTCTACGTCCGGATCCTATGCGACTTGGACAGCAGGTTGCTTCTCGCGAAGAAGATAGTGAGACAAGATCAACTCGCACTATGCGACCAATGGGCGAGATATTCCGACTACCGAATGTCATTATGGCAGTTGCTGTGATGGCCTTAGCTCAGATAGGCATGGTAGTCGTTATGGTGGTAACACCGCTACACATAGATTATGAAGGTTATGGCACGCTATCGATATCGACTGCGCTGATGTTGCATACCTTGGGTATGTTTGCGTTTGCTTCAATAACCGGTTGGCTCGTCGGTCGTCTGGGGCGCATGCCTGTGGTATGGATGGGGGTGATTCTAATGTTTGGTGCAGGGTTCGCAGGTTATGCTGCCGTCACTCTTGTTTCCCTGTACTTTGCAGTTTTTCTACTTGGCCTGGGGTGGAATCTTTGTTACATTGCTGGCTCGACACTATTTTCGGATGAACTGATTTCTCAGGAACGTGGGAGGGCTCAGGGAATCAGTGAGGTAGTGGTGGCGATGTCTGCGGCGGTTGGAAGTCTTGCCAGTGGCAGTATCTACGGTGCATATGGATACTCGGGCGTTAACATTGCGGCACTTGCTGTGGTGGGATTTATTGCTATTTCTGTGCTTATCACACGAGGGACAGTGAATGCGGCTGGGACTTTCAACCCTGAATAGGGCGGTGTGCTGTCTGTATGAATCCTAAAGGACTGTCTTTTACCTTGCTTTAGATGGCATCGCAAATATCGGGAAACAAAGGTACCAGCTCTGTCGATTATTGGCATGACCTTCCGGCTCCTCGCGTTGGTTGGGATGTGCTATCTAGACATCCCCATATCATTGAAGTGGGAGATATTGTGCATGTGCAGGGCGGCAGCATTTTTTCGCGTGCTATTCGATGGGTGACACGTTCCTCCGCAGAGGCGCCCTCGTGGGCCTCACATACAGCGTTGGTGTTGGAAGTGGCGAGTAAGGTAATGGTTATAGATACGGTTGGAATACGCGTTAGAGTTCGGCATCTAAGTGCCAATTCCTTTTCACGATCTAAAGTCCTAGTGTCCCGCGTTCCTGGCGGATTGAGTGCGCAGCAAAAGGAAAGTATTACGGCAAAGGCACGGAATTATGAGGGTCGCTTGTATGGTGTCTTCAAGCTACTTGCGCACGCGCTCGACCGTCTGCTGGACAACCACTATTTTTTTCGAAGGCTAGCTCGTATGGATGACTATCCGATTTGCTCGTGGATAGTCGCTTACACGTACCAACGCAGCTTGGGGTTAATGTTTGGCTGTCCTCCTAATGCGGCTCAGCCTGACGATATTCTGGATTATTGCGTTGCAAGTCGATGGACGCGGGTCTGGGCAGATTCTGTGTCTACGATGTCTGAGTGTCAGTCGGTGTATAGGGGCTGACTGTGATTTACCCTGGGGTTTCTCCCAGAACCAGATCAATAGAGTGAACTTCTAGGCCTCGTACCACTGAGGCAGTCAAAGTATCACCTGGTTGGTATGCTAGCAGCGCATTGATGAATGGGTGTTCCTCGTCCAGAGGTGTTTCTCCAAGGGCTACAATGATGTCTCCTGGCTGGATACCGGCTAGGGCCGCAGCAGATGCAGTTGCTACTCTTGTCACGTAGATACCCCAATCGACTGGTAGGTCGTATACCCACGCAATTCTTGGATTAATTGATTCCCATCGAATTCCAAGGTAAGGACGTGCTACATAACCATTTTGGACAATCTGATCGCTAACAGCGCGCACTGTATTAGAAGCTACAGCGAACCCAAGGCCTTCCGCCAGTGCGCTTCCGAACCCACCTCCTCGTACGATAAGTGTGTTCAGACCGATGACTTGACCGGATAGATTGACAAGCGGACCCCCAGAATTTCCCTGATTGATCGCCGCATCGGTCTGAATGAGATCTTCTAGTTGGTAACCACGACCAGTATCAACCATGCGCCCAGTTGCGCTGACTACTCCTACGGTTACTGTGTTCTTGAAGTCTCCCAGTGGCGATCCAATGGCGATGACACTTTCGCCGGGACGCAGCACGTCTGAATTTCCCAACTCAGCTATTCCGGGCAAGGGTGGTGATACTTGCAATACGGCGATATCTGAGAACGTATCCGCACCGATTAATTTAGCTGGGACAGAACCACCATCCATGAACACAACCTCTATACTGTCTCCTCCCTCGATGACGTGGTTATTGGTGAGTAGATAGCCGTCCGCTGAAAATATAACCCCCGATCCAGATCCTTGCTGTTGGCCTCGACTAGATACATTGAGTATGGTCACGACGGCCGGGCTGATGCTCTCAACTGCATCAGTGACAGCGGTATTTATAGTAACGGTGCGCACCTCGACACTAGTCTCTGGTGGTCGTTTCTCCACAGTCGCTGCAGGTATAATTGTTGGCGCAGTTAGCGTACCGGACAGGGAGGGTGTTGCTGCTAGCGAATCTTGTATGGCTAGGTACACAGCTGTGCCGCCTGCCAATGCTCCACCGGCGGCCGCGAGTGCAACTGTCATCAGGATTGGAACGATGAGGGTGGGACGATACTTCATTTCTTTCCCTTGGTGAGTTTTTTCCATAGGCCGACTGGGTAACCAAGCATTTTTGCCATGTCTCCGACTAAACGGATTATCGGTAGAAGCAGTATCACATTGCTGCGCTGCATCGGTGACAGAGACCCCCACAGGCGATTCGCACGAATCAGGGGCCGTCGGAGATAAGCTAACTTGGCAAGAACTCCTAGCATCCAGATCGCAGGACTCACAGTCAGGGCTGCATACAGGCCTAAGGGTACCGCTATTAGATAAGTGAAGTAGCGTACAAAGTGTAGTCGCGCGAAAATGCCAGCGTGGCCATCGCCGGCGGCGTAGAGGTAATATTGCCGTGCGAAGCTTTTTAGAGATTCTCGTGGTCGAAAATAAGCCAGTGCTGTAGGTACAAACACAAAATCGCCGAAACGCTCACGCATTCTCAAATCAAACACCACATCCTCGGAATGGTGCAGCCATTCGGGGTAACCTCCTATGGCTTCCCACGCTGTTTTTCGGAAAGCAACAGAACGACTGGATGGCAGAAATGATGCGGGGTTGATGTCGTCCAATGCGGGTAGTACTGTTGCTCCCATCGCCATTTCGAAAATCGTCTGAGCATCAGCAAGAAAGAAACCTGCTGCGAGCACGACTTTTTCTTGGCCAAAAGGTGTGACCAATTGTTCGAGCCACTCGGGTGCTAATCTTACCCCGGAGTCGGTTACCGCGATGATGTCCCCATGCGCGGCCTTGATTGCTGTGTTGCGACCTGTGGAGATGTTAGCTCCCGTCCGCGTAAGTATACGTATAGGAAGTCTATGACTATACTCATAGATGACTGATAAAGTGTTGTCGCTGGAACCACCGTCACAGATAATCACTTCGTCTGGCGGGCGGGTTTGTTGTTCGATAGAGTCTAGCAGTTGGTGCAAATAAGTACCTTCGTTGAGAACGGTGAGAGCGAGTGAAACTTGCATGTCAAGAATTATAGCCTAGGGGATAGCGGTTTATTGCTTTCGGTTTGCAGCGAGTTTGGAAAGTTATTGCCTCCAGTCTGGAGACACATTATACATATTCGTCAGCCGACAAAAAATTACTGGTTTTGGCAGTAAAAGTGGGGCTACGTGCTAATCACTTTACTGAATATTTGGGTGTTGCTTGTAACGTAAACGAGAGTATTTAGTCTTTCTCTGAATAGTAAACAGGCAATGTGGGAAGAATAATTCCCCAGCCTACTTTTAGACGATATTTTAGAAATTTACAAATGGAGAATACATTTCATCTTGTGCCACAAAATGTCATCCATTCCAAATATGTTAAACTCACTTTTTGTTGTCTGATTGGAGCTACTGTCTGATGGTGACAATAATCCTGATATTTAAGTTTAAGTAATGACAAAGTACGTATCTAAGCCAATAGTTGGCATCCTTACATTTAATGCGGGAGTATTAATGCTACCGTTGTCCGATGGAGTGGTTAAGAGCTTGAGCGATAGTTATTCCATACCGCAAATATTGTGGATGCGATTCTTCTTCCCATTTGGGTTGGTTCTCATAATGGGTTGGCGTGCCTATGGATCGCAAGTTTTCGTTACGGCTAAACCTAAGCTTGTTGTGTGGAGGTCATTATTTTTCTTGGGAGCCAGCGTATGTTTTGCAACTGCTATCAAATACGTTCCTCTGGCCGATACAGCGGCACTTGCCGGGGGTGAGCCGGTGATATTGATGGTGGTGTCAATTCTTGTATTGCGAGAACGAGTAAATTCTACCCGGTGGATAGCCGTGGCGCTAGGTCTGGTAGCCATGTTATTAATAATCCGGCCGGGTTTTGAGAGCTTCCATCCTGCCAGCTTATTGGCGGTGTTCGTATCATTTATGGCTGCGGGTCTAATGTTCATGAACCGACTCCTGAGAGGCAGTGTGCCTCCGCTTGTCATAATGCTATATCAATTGTTCATTGCATTGCTTGTATGGACACCGGTAATGCCGTTCGTATGGATCCAGCCCGTGGCTCTTGACATCATTCTTATAACAATCGGGTCCTTAGCTAACATTTGTGGTCACCTCATGATTATCCGAGCATTCGATTTTGCCGACACTTCGCTTTTGTCACCTTTCATATATTCTTCACTTATTACACATACTCTGTTAGGATATCTTCTCTTTGGCGACTTTCCCGACCTATTGGCATGGATAGGAATCGTGCTACTTGTTGGCACAGGAGTATATGTGTCCTTAAGAGGCTCAGATTTGCAGGTGGTCTAATAGGGAAGTCATAGTGTTTTTCGCTGTACACATATTAGCCTCAACCTGATTGGCGTACAGTAACGTCTCCCGATAGTGTCAGTATAATCCTGTTAGGACATTCTTGGATGTACAGCCTTATGTGCTATATTGCCATCTTCTCTGGCTGTGCAAACCATACTAAGAAACCGAGGTGAACTAATGCGATTGTTTGATTACAAAAAGGCTGTATATTTAATGGAACGCTCGGGTATCGACCTACTTCTCCCGCATACTCTTCTGAATGCGGGCTACTTGGCAGATCATTGGAAGCATGACCTCTACACTAGTATTGGTACTTATACAACCTTCGATAAAGATGAACCTTATCAGTTCTTCGTTGGTTTACCTAGGGACCGGAAAATTGAGCCGTTTGTTACCTGTCGTAGGGCTAGCGAAGAGGGTGATATGTATAACTGGGGTATGTGGATAGACGACGTGCGCGTGTGGGGTCTTAATGAATTGCCCCGATCGCTGAATAGTCCATTGCCACCTGTGGCCGACAAGATGTATCCAGACCCATACGAGGCTGTTGCCGATGCTATACGGGAGCGCGGATTATCTGGTGCCAATATTGGTATAGAGAGACGTTATCTAGGTGCGGAGGGTTATGAAAAGTTGCAGCAATTGTTGCCTGATGCGCATTTCCAAGATTCTATTGACTTATTCTTGGACCTCAGGGTGATCAAATCGCAGGAGGAGGTACGGCGGATGAAGGTCGCCTCCCGAGCTACTGAGGATGCCCTTGGGGTTGCTCTCGAGACTATGTGTCTTGGAATGACCGGTCTGGATTTGGAATCCATGATTGGCGCAGAGCACTATCGTTTTGGTGCGCGTCATGAGTGGATTCATACCCAAATCGGCCCGATAGGAATTGACGTGGTTGGTCCTAACCCTGCGGAAATAAGACCGGGGGACATGGTGCGTATTGATACCGGATGTAGCTATCGTCATTACCGTAGTGATTTTGGTCTACTAGTATCATTTGGAGAACCAAATAAAGATCTTTTGCATGTTTATCAAGCCATGCGTCCAGCAATGGATGCTGTCCTTGAGGCGCTGCGACCTGGTGTATCTGCTAGTCGACTATTTGAAATTGGAAATCGCGTTATCGAACGAGAGGGGTTCGAGAGCTATCTTATGTACTTGGGACATGGGGTCGGCAGGAATGCACACGAAGAGCCAGTACTTGCCGAGGACAGTACGTGGATTCTAGAGGAGAACATGGTTATCGCAATCGAGCTGGTCACTGTTCGACCGTCTTTGGGTATGATTGCGCTTGAGGACATAGTGGTAATTTCATCTGATGGACATGAGGATTTGAGTACTATAGGGCGCGAACTTCATGTAATCAAATCATAAGCATGTTTCAATCCGATTAGTTTAGACTGCGCGAAAGAGATGTGTGAGGCAATCATGGTTTGGAAATGGAGGTAAGATGAACGCACCAATTCTGCTTGCATTGTTGGCTCTTGTATCTGTTGGCTTGGATCAGTTTCTCAGGAAAGTCGCAGGTGCAAATCAAGTCTATGTACCCAGTTATATGTTGATCCACAGTGTGTGTTTTTCTCTCATCGCTATACTTATGCATGTAGTATTTCGGCAGCCTTTTACCTTGTCACTTAGAATGGCTGGGCTAGCTTCAGTGGGAAGCATCATTGCCGCAATTGGTATCTTTGCTATGATGTTGTCGTTTCGTTTGGGCGGGCAGGGTAGCATTATTTTTCCTATCATCGCTTTGGGACTTGTCGTTTCTGTACCCCTTTCGTTCATTTTCTATCGTGAGCCTATCACTCTGACCAAACTGCTGGGGCTTGGTTTTGGTGTAACCTCCATTATTTTTCTGACCAGATAAAACAAGGTATCAGAATCATTTGCGGGCTCTAGGGGTGACTGATGTTAGAAACGCCTGTAATCGTTATGCCCTCATATTGAAGAACTGTGTGGAGTTTTAGGGATTATTTATAGAACGAGCACCGACTATATTTTCGGTGATGTGGATTGACAACAGATTAGCTTTTATGAGCCAGCTGGGCACACTCTCGAAAAGTGCTGAACCAATAGTGCGCAAAATTACAATATGATTTTTGTGTGTCTCTAAAATCTATCCTGGTGAGGTCCACGCATGCTGTTTTACATGCTGTTGCATTGAACAGTGGAACCGGCGTCAGTATACATCTTGAATCACACTGCTAAACACCAAGCATTTTTAGGTTGGGGTTAGCGTACTCATTCTTGGCTAAAGGTTAAAGAATTGAATTGAAACCCCGCAAATAAGTATCGTTGCTCCTGATAGTGCGTGACTGTATCGTCCAAGTTTAGACACCGGAGTTAGTTTGATGCCGAGTGTGGATAGCAACACAATCGTCAACATAGTAGCAATGGTGGTTGCTGCAAAAACGCAGGTCACAGGGATCAGATTTCCAAGATTACTATTGGCCGCCGGATATATCAGAAGAGGTAGCAATGGTTCACATGGGCCGAAAATAAAGATTGTAAACAGTATCCATGGGGTCATATTTTGTTGCTTATCTTCGACGTGGGCATGAACGTGCTTGCGCTGGTGAGTATGCTTGTGCCCGTGTATGAGGCCATTCCTGTGACCATGTAGGTGCACATGTGGCCGGTCACTGATGGACTTACGTATGCCCCAAGCGCAATACATCAAACCGAAAGCTATGAGTGCCCAGGCGGCTACATCCCCTCTAAATGACTGCAGTGCTTCTAATCTTGTTATTCCTAAACCGAGACCAACTCCAGGAAGACCAAGCACCATTGAACTCACCACGTGACCAATGCCACATAAACAGGTCACTAGCGTGGTTTTGCGTAAAGACCATCGGTAAGATTTGGACATAGCAATAAATGGCAAATAGTGGTCCGGGCCTAATAGGGTATGTAGGAACGCTATTGATGCGGTAGCTGGAAGTAGAGCGGATAGTTCGGTAGTCATTGCTATCAGGTTAAATTCTTGATTGTATCTCTAGTATCCCTGCACTGGGAAACAAGTTGGTCAAGCATCATATCCTGAGGACTTGTTGTCAGAGCTGCCCGCCGTTGTCGCCCGACTGGTTCAGGGAATCTAGATAATTTGAATCCTCATAGCGACTAAGTAGGAAAGCCGGGCTATAATCTGGAAGCGTGGTACCAGTGACATGCTCTGAGAGCAGTTCGGCTGCTGCTTGAGATGCCATCTGCCCGAATCCTGATAGAGCGCCAATGATGAATGTTCCTTCAATTGGAAGAGGTCCAATTAGCGGCCTGTTCTCGGGAGTCTTGCAGTAATATCCTCCGTCTATAGTAGGGCGCGTTGTTCGGCCGATATAATCTCCCAACCCGGGAATCATGCGCGTTAGACCGCGGAGTACCACCTCTGCATAAATTGGGTCAAATTTTGGTGGCCAGATGGGATCCACTGGGTCCATATCGTATGTCCACAACATCAACAAGGCTCTACTATCTTCACCACCCTCAGGTCGAAAGTGAACCCCTCCCGGGAGTTCTTGCAGCAGCCACTGGGAATCCGCGCTGGCCGATAACTCATCTCGTTCATCAGGAGACCAATTTAACTCTATTGGGTCATTCCAGATCATCATGGGTGCGTCACGTGGCACTACATGAAGATAGTCTTTGAATGTAATCTTGGCATGTAACTCGTGGACTACGGGCAGGTCAACACCCAATATGGCGGCTACTTCCTTTATGTGCGGTCCGGCAGCAATTACTAACGTGTCTGTGCTAACCAAATCTTCTCCCTTGGAGCTCTGAATGCGAATAGCTCTCACTTGCCCGCCGTGTAGTGTTGCGCCGGTCACCTTGGCGTTGAGCATCCGTGCGCCGTGAGCTACGGCTTGTTCCAGCATGAACATACCCATCTGTTGTGCGCTAAACCAGCCGCAGCGGCGTGCGTGGAGTGCTGCTACTACATCATCTGTGATGAAGGGATATTGAGAAATGATTAGTTCCCGGTCGAGCATCAGGTCAGCTCCTGATGGATGGTCCTCAAAACCTTGCGCAGGCGATCGGATGTAATCTTGCATATTTGTAAGGTTGTCATGCACGCGCAATGGGCCAGCCCCCAACCTTGAAATGAGGGTGGCATTATCCCTAAGGTTCTGGGTGCCCGAGGTGTTAGCGGTTAGGAAGAGGTATCCACGTTGATTGAGATTGAGAATATTATCGGTCTCGTGTGCCATTCCCTCCAATAGATCGATGCTTCGGTTCATGAAACGTACCATCACATCGCTAGGACCGGGCCACCAGTTTCTGTAGCATTCTGTGGATTTGTCACTGGTGAGGGTTAGGGGAGGTCGATCGTCGACAATCAGGATGTTTGTCACCCCCTTTTTCACGGACAAGTGGTAAGCTGCAGAAACACCGGCAATGCCAGCACCGCATATTACGACATCAGCCGTCAGTCTTGTCATTTTCCCGTATCTCTTCCCTTAATTCAGGTCAAGTTCTGGCTCAGGTTCGCGATGTTTGGACCAGACGGTTGTGCTAAACCATAGTCATGGTGCTTATTTTATTCTCTCGAAGGAGTGGAAAGGCCGACAGTGTTGAATCCCGAATCCACATAGTGTATCTCGCCAGTTACGCCCTGAGAAAGATGTGAGCAAAGATAAATGGCAGCGTTACCAACGTCTTCAATAGTGACGTTACGTCGTAGCGGAGCCAGGTCGGTGAACTTACTATGCATAGCTTTAAAACCTGAAACACCAGCCGCCGCGAGTGTTCTGATGGGGCCAGCTGAGATTGCATTAACTCGGTGTGATAGCGGTCCAAGGTCTGCCGCCAGGTAACGAATAGATGCCTCAAGTGCGGCTTTTGCCACTCCCATTACGTTGTAATGCTGCACCGCTTTTTCAGCTCCATAGTATGTCATTGCCAGGCAGCTGCTACCCGGGTTAAATACGGGTAGGGCGCTGCGTACTACTGATGTGAAGGAGTAGCAGCTGACATCTAGCGCCACTCGAAATCCATCACGGCTAGTTGCATAATAAGGCCCGGAAAGCTCGTCGCGGTTAGCAAATGCTACAGAGTGAATGAGGATGTCGATGTTACCAATGTCTACGCTGACCTTATTAAACAACCTGTCTATTTCGTCGTCTTGGGAAAGGTCGCATTGCTCCACAAAGGTTGAACCCAATTTTTCTGCAAGTGGCTCAATCCGTCGCAGGAGCGCTGGGACGGCATAGCTGAAAGCCAATTGGGCTCCTTCCCGGTGCAATGCTTGGGCAATACCCCATGCGATTGAACGACTGTTAGCAACTCCGAATATCAATGCTTTCTTGCCCTCTAAGATGCCCATTGTGTGTTTGCCTCCTTGGTCATTTGTTGTGCACTAAATTCCATGACAGTGAACGCCATGGTTCAGGCGTGTTTCCCAGTCCGACACGTGGTCTGGCACAGGGTGTTATTTCTAAGTTTGCATGGTCATCTGCGATAAACATGCGTGCGTTTGGGGCACATACGTCATATGCGTTCCACGATTCGTCAATACCTAGAGCTTGGGTTATCTTAGCTGGTCCGTTAGTTAATTCAGCAAATCCCTGTCTGCGTCGCTTTTGCATGATTGATGCTCCTTCAGTGGGGCACAGCGCACGCAAAAGTATGGCGGCAGGGAATCCTTCCCGCTCGGTCACAAAGTTTAACATCCAGTGCATTCCATAGGTAAAATATACATATGTGGTGCCAGGTGGCCCATAGAGTGGCTTTGTGCGGGATGTAATCCCGGCTCGAGCGTGACAAGCAAGATCACTTTCGCCTATGTAGGCTTCGACTTCTAGGATTACCCCACATAATTTGGTGCCGTCCGGATCCAGCTTAATTAGCCGCTTGCCAATAATTTCTCGTGCCACTGTCAATGTTGGTCGGGAGAAAAATTGCCGTGACAACGGTGAAACTCTGCTGCTCACGATTGGAAACGTGCGTCTGATGCAATGGTGCGACTTAGGCCATCTGGCAATGAGACGCGGGCGCGGTAACCCAGTTTCTTGTTCGCCAACGTCAGGTCAGCGCACATTTGCATTACCCCGCCCCTTTCTTTATTGTTATAGAGGGGCTCTAGTTCAGTTCCCACAACGTTGCTCACAGTTTTAACTAACTCATTTAGGCTGACCGCTATTCCGCTACCGATATTAATCACCCGTTGGCTGACTGTGCGTGCAGTTGCCGCCGCAGTGAGAGCATCAATTACGTCTGAGATGAAAACGTAATCACGTGTCTGTGTTCCATTACCATGCACAACTAGCGATCCTTGACTAGCAGCGCTCCTTAAGAAGCGGGATATCACTGGGGGATGTGAGGCTGGCAATGGTTGTCCAGGGCCATAGGCATTGAACACGCGCAGCGCGACTGTTTCTAAACCCCAAAGGCTGCCGATAGTACGTACGTAATATTCCGCGGACAGTTTACTCACTGCGTATGGTGAATCGGGATTAGGTACAATAGTCTCGCGCAATGGTTGTACCTCTTGTGCTCCGTAAACTGCACCGGAGGATGCTAGTACTACGCGCTTGACTCCAGCATCGCGCATTGCCTCCATTACACTGACTGTACCCCCTACGTTGACTGCGTTATATTCGCGCGGATAGAGCACAGATTGTGGTACAGAGACGCGGGCCGCAAGATGATAGACGCATTCCACATCCTGTAACAGTGTCCACAATTTGGGTCGGTCGTTGACGTCTCCACGAGTAAAGAGAACTTTCTCGTCTAAATTCTCGGAGTCGCCTGCTGAAAGATCGTCAATTACCCGCACCTCGTGTCCGGATGATGCTAGTCTATTTGCTAGAGCACTACCTAGAAAGCCTGCTCCGCCGGTTATTAGGAATCTCAAATTATGCTCACCTATATGTGTGAATGCCTAGGGGAAGCGATTATAGCATGCGCCCTAGAATAATCGTGTTGCATCTACAATTACGGTGTGAGTGTTTGCGTTCAATCTGCTATACTTGCAGACCTTCGCACTATACTGATGGCGAATTCGAGATACGTTAAGGTAGATGACGGTGGACACAAAGCCATTCTGTTCGTATGTTTGGGAAATATCTGCCGAAGCCCACTTGCAGAGGGTGTTTTCCAGTATCTAATCGAGCAATGTGGTCTCCGGGATCGATATAGGGTCTCTTCTGCAGGAACTAGCAACTGGAATGTTGGTAACCCCCCCGATCACCGTATGGTTGCTACGGCGCGTCGGCACGGCATCAAGTTAATGGGTAGGGCTCAGCAAATCAGAATGCAGGATTTTGATAGATTCGACTTGCTTCTTGCCATGGATCGTGCAAACCGTGAAGATTTACACAGCATGACACAGAATGAATCAAGATTAGGACGCATTCAACTACTGCGCGATTTCGATCCATTGCCTAGTTCTAGTGCGGATATCCCTGACCCTTATTTTGGAGATGTAGCTGGGTTTGAAACTGTATATCAAATTGTCAAGCGGGCATGTATAGGTCTCTTATTGGCAATGGAAAGCGATTGATTTTTCTGCTTGACATCTGATGCATCTAAAACCTACAACTACGGTAATCAGGGGAGTGAGAAATCCGCTCCAATGATGATGCGCACATCCACCGGGCTATTTGGGTCAACAATGTCTATGATGCGTGCCGGTTCCACACTGAAATGTTCGGCCAGCCAGCGGGTTGTGTAGTAATGGCCTGCGTAATCATAAATGATAGTGGCCCTGTGATTGAACTGGTCAGCGTTTCCAATACTGACCACGTTAAAACCATTGTCGCGGAGCATATCGGCAGTTGCTTGGGCTATTCCAGTGCGGGTAGAACCGTTTTGCACTTCGATAGTGGCGGCTTCCTCAATTGCTAGAGCTTCCGGGTTTATGTTCGATTGGGAGTGCGGGGCAGGGTGGTAAAACATTTTCTCGCGTAGCGGACGAAATGCTCGTGCGTCTAGTAAAACCACCTGTGCTCCATCTGCAGTGGTGAACTCGTTCATGATGTAGTCTGCATCAATTATGTCTGCTTGAATCTCTTCACCTTCTATTTTCTGTGCCATGGAAATAAGACTAACTATTTCCTCTAGGTTTAGGTCGGTGTCAAAGGTGCCGGAAAGAGCAGAATACAATTTTGGCGCGCGAGCAATCAGAGTTGGCAGCATCTCCACGCTCAGTACTTTTTCGCGCACAGCAAGAAGTACTTGCTGCTGCCGTGCTGCCCGATCAAAATCAGCTCCATACGTAGCACGAGTACGTGCGTATTTCAAAGCAGTACTACCATCGATTTGTTGTGTACCAGCAGAAATATAGAATGGTTCGTAGCCATCGCAGCAATCAGGATATTTAGGATCCTCTATTGCCTGAGGCACGTTAATGGTTATGCCGCCAATCTCGTCTATGAGAGTTTCAAAGGCTGTGAAATTGATTCTCACATAATGGTCTACGCTGATGCCGAGATTGGCGGCTACTGTATCCATAGCTAGGGCAGGACCGCCACCGGGCAGCCTAAACGCGTCTCCTTTGAAATTAGCTGTGTTGATTCTGTCTCTGCCTTCAAAACCTGGGATTGTTACCCAGAGGTCGCGTGGAATTGACAACATTCCGGCAGTATTGCTGACTTTGTCTACCGTGACCAACATCATGGTATCAGTTCGGAATGCTCGTTCGTCTTCCATGCCAGTTCGTTGATCAATACCCATCAAGAGCACCGTGGTTCGTAATCCAGTGTAAGTTGGAACAGGTGTTCCTACAGTTTCTGCAACTGGAGTTGCAGCAATTTCTTGCTCTTCTTCAGTGGTTTTCTCGGTTGGCGGTGTCGGAGCAAGTTCTTTGGTCTCTCTGTTAATTGTTGCTTCGTTGTTCGTTGTCCCACCTGTTGCAACCCATTCTCTTACGGTTGCATATACCATGTAGCTAGCGAATGCAGCGGCACCTACAAAAAGAGCTAGTAGCGCAACTACAGCCCAGTTTGGGAGTCCAGAGGAGTTTTCCTGAGGATTGTGTATACCATTTGGTCTTCTGGAAAAGGACATTTGTTCTTACCCGGTGGCCATTAAATCTGGCTGGGAGTTTCCAAGTATATCATGCTCCCAACGTAGTAAGGGTGCTAGCCATGTATTGTTGAGATCTGGTTGAGATTTATTATCACGGTGTCACTATGGAAGGTTGCAAATGATGTACCATGGATTAGCTTAGATAGTACTATAGACGAGTCGGATGCGTTCTTGTCCCGTAGGTTTACATTTGTCTATTTGGTTATGGGTGAGAGTAACAAGCTTGTTGTTTTACGGGTTGCAAACTATTGGTCTCACACTGAATGAGTAGGAAGACTGACCATACTCTCTGTGTGCGGTATGATAGTATTATCGGTAACAGTCTGTAGGCAATTAGGCTGATATCTTGGTGTAACTTTCGTTAGATGTTGCGCACAAAACCTTAATGTGCAAGTTGTTTGAACAAAGGAAAATGGGTATTCGAGCCGCTATTCTTTTAGTGTACGTCGTATACGGTGCGTGACAGGGGGCTGATATAAGCAAAATGAGACTAGAAGAAGGTGCTTCTTCAACGGAGTGAGCTGATAGGTGCGTGGATTAAGGTTGTCAATAAATCTCGGTCCTGTCTTGTCCCTTGTTGCGATTACGGGCTTGGCGGTTGCAATCGCCCTTGAAGTTGGTACCAGAGTGTTTCTTGGGAGTGTGTTTTACCCTCGGCCGCCCCTATATGTATATGATGAAAACCTGCTTTATAAACTGCGTCCTTCCCTTGAAGAAGTTTATGTGGCCCCTGATTTTCAGATGAAAATAACTACTGACAAACAGGGGCATCGCATCTGTGCTGATGCCGAATCCATTGCTTCAGATGGGCTCATTGTTGCTATGGGTGATTCATATACTATGGGGTGGGGTGTAGACGATAACGAGTCGTGGCCTTGTGTTTTGGGTGAGCATGTTAACAGGGAGTCAAATCTTGTACTTTCTGTTGTGAATACTGGTGTAAACGGTTATGGAACGTGGCAGTATCGGCGCTTGACCGAGTCTATTGTTCTTGGTAATACTACTAAGGTAGTGGCAATTGTAATTATGTTGTTCTCTAATGATCCTGCCGACAATGTGAGATTTGAAGCTTTGAGTGCAAGGTCAGAGGAGGAAGTTATGGGGATGGTGCCCTCAACCGTTCTAGGTGCTGAGGATATGCAGCCAATTTCGAGGGCAAAGTTTTGGTTAAGGAACAATAGCTATGCTTATTGGATGTTAAGTAGGACGGGTTTTCTCGGAAGTGTTAGGAAGGCAATCACAGCAGATAATCATGGGAATGACAGGTCGCTTGATGAACACTATTCATGTGCCATCGAAGATTGCTCCATTCCCCTTGATGAACTTGTGGCTGACATAGAATATATTGTTTCTGTTGCAGCTGCCAAATCGATTCCGGTTTTTGTGGTTTCAGCAAATCGGAATTTCTTGGACAATGAACTGGATGGTGTCTGTCCCCAAGTCTTTGCTTTTGATTCTACCTTCACAGACTGCACTTTCATTAATATTCATGATACTGAGTGGTCATCTGAAATGGTCAACCGACATAGCGGGGGTCATTTTTCCGCACTGGGCCATGAGTTTGTAGGGGTTCAAATCGCTCGATATGTTCTTTCTCGAATTGGAGAGTGAGCACCGTCTATGACAAACGAATCACGACGTGCCCATCTGGCTATCTAGCGAGATTTCACCTGGTACTGACTGTGAGAAGTTTTCCGCCCATATGAGAATTATTGACCTAGGCTGTACAAACTATAGGACTTGTTTTTACGAACGGTCTTGTGTTTTACATTGCTCGCTTTCTGCCTTAACAAGCTTTACGTGGTCATTATAGTAATAGATGAAACTATGTTTAGTTGAGAGGTTGTGTTTTCTTGACGTTAAGTGAATTGCAATGCTAAATAGCGTCGCTTCCAGCGGCTAACCCATCGCCCTGTTTCGTGTTGAAGCTGAGGACAGTCTGGTTTCGAGAATCCGATTCATCGCTTCATCCGGTTTTAGATGCCATTGAGATGAGTCTACCAAGGCGGCCTTTGGAAGTAGACCTACTACTTCCGAATGGTGAATGGAAACCCCGTGACCTGCGGCTTCGAGTAGGATTTTTTGAACTACTTGGTGTACTGGGGTCCGAGTGTAATCAGTTAGATTCATGGAAACCTGTGCACGTTCCTCTACGAGCATTCCCAGTGCTTTTACATTGGGCATGCCTCCCGAGGAATAGCGTATCTTTCTGGCAATCTTTCTGGCGATTTCTATGTCACTAGTGGTTAGATAAACGTTGAAGGCTATCAGTGGGTTACGTGCACCTATTGCTGTGGCCCCGGCAGTGCCGATATCTCGTGGACCAAAATCAGGAGCGCGTTTGGGGTCGCTGGCGATGCTTTCGCAAATACCCTCATATTCGCTACGGCGTATGGATGCTAAGTTCTTGCGGTGCGGTTGAGTGGCTGCTTTCTCGTATAGGTAAACTGGTATACGAAGTTCAGTGCCAACTCGTTTGGCCGTGGTGCGTGCTACATGTATGCAATCTTCCATTGTCGTCCCTACAAGAGGTGTAAACGGGATGACATCGGTTGCACCAATTCGGGGGTGTTCGCCTTGGTGTTTGGTCAGATCAATAAGTTGTGAGGCTCTGCGTGTAGCCGCGAAGGCTGCCGCTATTACTGCATCTGGGGGGCCAGCAAAGGTCAACACTGAGCGATTGTGGTCCGCGCTACTGCTACGGTCAAGTAGCATGGCCTGGGGAATGCCACTGATGGCTTCTACAATCTCGTCGACCACTTGCAGACGACGTCCTTCGGAGAAATTGGGGGTACATTGGAGTATTTTCTCTGCCATGAGTTGGTGAAATTGTAACATGGACTTTCTGGATATTGGTGCTTTGCCGAAGATCGATTGAGACATCCTCGACAAGTTTGTTGTCAGCATGTTTTTGTAAATCAGATACAATCTTAGTCGGCATTGATTAGGATGGATTATAATCATTGGAGGTACTTGAATGATCGGTAATTTCACACTAGAGCAATTTCAGGAAACAGTAGACGTAATCCGTGGGCAGACGCCATATTCTCCAAGAATTGGCATTATTCTGGGTAGCGGATTGGGTGCGCTGGCAGAAGAGGTTCAGGAAGCTGACAATCTACCCTATGCTGAACTACCGCACTGGCCGGTTTCTACTGTGGATGGGCATTCTGGACGTCTTGTTATAGGTAAACTGGAAGGCCACACTCTGGTAGTGATGCAAGGGCGCGCGCATTATTACGAAGGCTATGCTATGGACCACGTATGCCTGCCGGTACGGGTGATGCAATTATTGGGTGTGGAGACATTGTTTATTACTAATGCTGCAGGTGGCGTGAATCCGAGTTTTGTCCCTGGGGATTTAATGTTGATTACAGACCATGTTAATCTAATTGGCATGGGAGGATTAAGCCCTCTTCGTGGGACCAACGTCGACTCGTTGGGGCCTCGCTTCCCAGATATGATGGATTGCTACGACCGGCAATTGCGTTCCGTAGCGATTCAGGCTGGCGCGAAATTGGGTTTGGGTCTCCAAGAGGGTGTGTACGTCTGTCTGGCGGGCCCGAATTTTGAGACGCCAGCCGACCTACGTTTCTTACAGACGATCGGTGCTGACGCGGTCGGGATGTCCACGGTTCCGGAAGCTATCGTGGCGCGTCATGGCGGTACCAGGGTGCTGGGCTTTTCAGGCATTAGTAACAAGGCAAATCTAGATGGTAATACGCCTACTAACCACGAAGAAGTACTCTTAGCAGGCGCTGAGATTGCGCCAAAGTTGCTCTCCCTAATTCGGGAGGTTCTGCGTATGATTCGCAGATGAGAAATGGTGCAATTCGCGACGTTTATTCAGGTCAACGAGCGCTGGATATATATTGTGGTGGGCCTGTTATCTCTCTGGCATTTGCGTCGTTTCTTGCAGTCGCACCAGGCACTACGCAAGTCAGCGTACATCCTCGAACGCGAGACCGCACGCCGTCGGCGTGCGGTCTCGCTATCGGTGCTAGTGGTTCTGGCCTCGGTGTGTGGTCTAGTGTATCTGATAACTCATAACATCATTCCCAGCGTAAACCCACTTTTATTTCCTCAGTCAGATAGTGCGGTCCCGATGTCGACTCCTCTCATGCCCACAGCGTCACCGGAAGTGTTGGTACTTCCTGGTCAGACTATACCCATACTCTCTGGCACTGCGGCTTCACTGCCGCAAAATACACGGGTTCCTGCGGCGGGTATAGGCTGCGACAATCCACTTGCCGTCATTGTTAGCCCGTTGCCTGGTGCCGTGCTATCGGGAAAGGTGGAGGTGCAAGGTACTGTTGACATACCTGATTTTGCCTTCTATGTGCTAGAAATTTCCACTTTGGGTGATAATTGGCTCAATGTATATACAAATAATGAACCAGTAACTTCTGGAGTGTTGGGTGCTTGGGATTCCACTCAACATCATCTTGGGGATCATGCATTTCGTCTAGTTGTGTATAAGGCGGATGGAGATTTTGAGGAGCCATGCGTAATACCTGTTTCTATCGGTGGTGTGCAATAGTATTGACATAATGAGCATGTGCTGGCATGGTAAAATCTTGGCATGAGCACTGAGTCCGAATCAGGTATAGTTGTCCGCCCGGTGATTGCCGCTGATATAAAGCGCATTCTTGAGATTGATCGTACTACTACCACGGACTACGTGTGGCAGATGGATCTTCGGCAAGAAGATTCGCATACACAAGTTACTTTTCAGCGGACACGACTCCCACGCTCGATTAAGATTTCGCCGCCGTATGATATTAATTTGTTGGCTGTGGACTGGAAGCAACGTGCGCTGGTGATTGTGGCTGAGGTGGCAGGTAGGTTATTAGGTTACCTTACACTTACGCACTTGACCACTCCGCAGGTGGGTGTTATCGCTGATTTTGCTGTGGATAGACTTGCTCGGCGCACAGGTGTCGGCACTGTGTTGCTAGGAGCTGCAAGAGAATGGTCTGTTGGTGTGGGCATCAGGAGACTGATAATCGAAACGCAATCGAAAAATTTCCCTGCTATATGTTTCTGCCAGCGCAATGGTTTTGCCTATTGTGGATACAACGATCGTTATTATACTAGTCAGGACATCGCGCTTTTCTTCGGCATGCAATTAAGCTGATCAGATGGTTATGCTGCGAATTAATCCCCTCATAATAAAAACAATGTTTTAATGAGTGTGATTCCTCTGAATTAAGACCGTGGACAAATTTGCTGGGGCACTTGTAGTTTTCAACCAATTTGTAGTGGTGGCAGTGGTTATTACCGCTGTATCCCTGCTGTTATACACATTCACATTCAATTTGAAAGATCGTGTGGCGCAGGCTCTGAACTTATTGCTGGCTTGCGTGGCTGTAACTTATTTAGGCGACGTGGGTGCATCTGTCGCTGGAGAAGTCATGGCTATGGAGTCCTGGTTGCGATTTCAATGGTTGGGCATCAGCATGGTGCCGGCGGCTTACTTGCATCTCTCGGATGCGCTGCTTGCCAAGACGGGGAAACCATCGCGTGGACGCCGACGTACCATAGTATTGTTGGCTTATCTAGGTGGAGTGACTGCAATTGGACTGGTAGTATTCTCTGGGCGAGTGGTGGGCAATATATTTGTGGGCGAGAGGTTCCAGTGGTTACAGCCTGGAGGGTTGTTCATTCCGTTTGCGCTCGCCTTCACGTTTGTAAGCCTGCTTGCGATTATCAATGTTTACCGTGCGTTTCTTCGGTGTCTTACTCGTGCCACCAGTCGGCGGATGGGCTATCTGCTGATTTCTTCTCTGGCAGTTCCTCTAGGAGTTTTCCCATTTCTTATGCCTGCAGGCGGTGCTGTTGCGCAGAGCAATCCGTTGCCGTTTTGGGTAGTGTCTCTGGGTGCCAACCTATCTGTGAATGTGGCGCTCATTGTTATGACATACAGCGTGGCTTTTTTTGGTGCTCCCCAACCTGACCGAGTGGTGAAGGGACGAATTTTTCAATGGATACTCCGAGGGCCCATGGTTGCTTCGCTCTCGGTGGGTGCGTATGTTTTTGTGCGCTGGCTTGATCGTATAATTGGGCTTGATTTGGTTCTGTGGGTCCCCGTGGCAGTGGTTGGCGTCGTTCTTTTGTCTCAATATGCAATCACGGTGGTGCGTATTCCTCTCGAACGCCTGTTTTTCTATGGCGGAGTATCTGACCAGGATGATGTGCATCGTTTGCGACTTCTGGGTGAGCGTTTGTTGACAAAGGGAGATGTCGAGCAGTTTTTGGAGTCTGTTCTAGCAGCGGCTTGTGATGTGTTGCACATCTCCAGTGGATTTGTTGCGGTGGTGGGAAATTCGGGAGCACGCATAGAGGTTCAGGTTGGCTCGAGGCAGCCGCCGAGCGAATCTGCCACCTTGGCCGCTATCTCTCGTCCGGATACTCAGGATACGTCAGATGTCTTGGCTAACTCTTCTGTCTTCCGAGGATTAGAGTGGGAGGGGTATTGGATTATTCCGTTGTGTAGCGAACATCTCAACAAAACACGTGAAGTACTCGGTATACTGGGACTTTATATGTCAGGTCGCGATTTACCTCAGGATGGCGATGAAGAGATTCAAACTCTAAGAACTTTGGTGTCGCGTGCAGCTACTGCTCTTGAGGACCGGCGTTTGCAGAGACAAGTATTCCGGGCCATGGACGAACTGTTGCCACAGGTGGATGCATTGCAGCGCATGCGCGCTGCTGCCAGATATGCCGGTACCGTTGCACTAGAGGCAGGCGATTTAGAGCAAAATCCAGACGCTGCGCAGTGGGTCAAGGACGCCCTCAGGCATTTTTGGGGTGGTCCCAGATTGAGCCAGAGTCCGCTGCTTGGCCTCAAGGTTGTAGAAAAGGCGTCGCGCGAAAACCAAGGGAATCCGGTGAACGCACTTCGCGCAGTGTTGAGAAATGCCATAGAGCAAATTAAGCCAGAGGGTCAACGTAAATTTACCGGAGAGTGGCTGCTATACAATATTCTTGAGCTAAAGTTTTTGCAGGGGCAGAAAGTACGTGATGTGGCTATGCGCCTCGCGGTTTCTGAGGCAGACCTTTATCGCAAACAGCGTGTGGCGGTTGAAGAGGTGCTAAAGCATATTACTCAAATGGAGGTACAGATGGACGCTTCAGGCGAAAACAAGCAATCCCTGAGCAGTTGAAAATCAGGCACGCGGATTGCATCCTTTTCTGCGGACACTAGTAATGAATATTCGAAGGAAACCCATACTTAAAGCAAAGCGTAGTATGTCAAATCGCTCGATTCGTGCTCGTGCGTCAAGAAGAGTTATGGATGCCACTGCGCCTCGGGTAGTTGAGTACCAAAAACATCTGTTGGACACTTTACAAGCTACGGTACGCGGTATCAGCAACTATGGTGAAGATTTGGCTGGATTGTTGCTGTTGGCAATCGGGTTTATTGGTATGTTAGCACTGTTGGGTTTCTCCCAAGGTACATGGACTTCGGCTGTTTCTTCCCTTCTGTTAGTGTGGCTAGGTTGGGGCGCTGCTCTTGCTCCGCTTGCATTCCTTGTCGTAGGATCTGTCTTAGTCGCACGTGGTATGGGATGGAAGCACAGGATATCTTGGGTACGTGTTGTCTTAGTTGAGATAGCGGTACTTTTCCTTCTAGGTGGGGCTCATCTTAGGCTTGCTGCACATGTGGCTGATGATCGAAATATGGAAATTGACGCAGTTTGGCAAAGTGGCGGTATGCTTGTGCAGGCCTTGGATGGTAAAGGTGGAGGCAAAATTGGATGGGCTGTGGCAACGTTCTTTGCTGAACTGTTCACTGATCCCACTGGATGGATGTTAGTAGTTCTTGGTGTAGCTGCGTTATCGGTTGCTCTTGGTTTGCGATGGCAACACTTTCTGTTTGGCATGATTTCGTTGCAGCGCAATTTGGCACATTCGCAGCGGACTAATAGTCCTAGACCTGTTCGAGCAAGAGCACTGTCGGCATCGCGTGGGAAAACGGCGAGATCGTCTGGTAGTGGGGAGGTTCGTTTTACTGTAGCAGATCATGATGACCATCAGGCTGCAAAACCACATCGACGCTCTAAGGTTATGCCGCCAATGGAACTCCTGGGAGAGGGTGAGCCGCTTCGTCCATCAGAATCGGACATCAACCGCAATGCTGAAATCATCGAGGATACGCTGCATGAATTTGGAGTACCGGCTGAAGTGATTGATTTCAGGGTGGGTCCTGCCGTGACTCAGTTTGCGGTTCAACCTGGATTTGTTGAGAAGGTCGGCAAAGATGGTGGTGTGCGTCGTCAAAAGGTGCGCGTGGCGCATATATCTAACCGTGCAAGTGATTTGACACTGGCGCTTTCTGCGCGGAGCATCCGTATTGAGGCTCCGGTTCCTGGGCAATCATTCGTAGGGATTGAGGTCCCCAACAGGCTAAAGACATCCGTAGGTTTGCGAAGTGTGATTGAGTCGCGTGAATTTCAGGATATCAATTCGCCGCTGGCAATTGCATTGGGTCGGGATGTGTCAGGCATACCCGTGGCTGCGGATCTGGGTTCTATGCCACATTTGTTGATCGCAGGCACCACTGGTTCTGGAAAAAGCGTTTGTATTACCTCGATTGTTACATGCCTAATTTTCAACAACGCTCCTAGAGATTTGCGATTAGTAATGGTTGACCCCAAAAAGGTTGAACTAATCCGCTTTAATGGACTACCACATTTGCTCGGCAGGGTGGAGGTTGAACTCGATCGTATTATTGGCACTTTGCGATGGATGACCAAAGAAATGGACCGGCGTTATCGCAAGATGGAGAAGATGGGTGCGCGTGATATCGATGATTATAACCAAAAAATACAGCGCCGTCGTGGACAGGAAAAATTACCCCGCATTGTTGTAGTTATAGACGAACTCGCTGACCTGATGATGATGGCTCAAAACGAGACTGAACAAACCTTGGTTCGGCTCGCGCAAATGGCGCGTGCTACCGGAATACATCTGCTTGTGGCAACACAGAGGCCCAGTACCGACATTCTTACTGGTCTAATAAAGGCAAATTTTGCGGCCCGTATTTCATTCGCGGTGGCATCCTCAACCGATTCTCGTGTCATCCTAGATAGTACAGGAGCTGAGGCTTTGTTGGGTCAGGGTGATATGCTCTTCCTTAGCCCGGATGCGCCGGCCCC
>Ga0310344_10000884_pt1 | contig 23378 bp, 19 predicted proteins | sample HC15DNA20200_MG_FD_203801 | JGI IMG/M metagenome (GOLD analysis project Ga0310344, IMG submission 203801) | Marine microbial communities from station ALOHA, North Pacific Subtropical Gyre - HC15-DNA-20-200_MG | ecosystem: Environmental > Aquatic > Marine > Oceanic | place: Pacific Ocean: North...
AAGAATCCAGACAATACCTTTGCTCCGCCAGGAATACACTCACCCACCACACCCTTTGCACTATACAAAGGAGATTGGCAATTCTCCGGTCTAGGCGCTGATATCCCACAATTCGGTAAAGCAGAAATAAGCTTTGCCTTTGAAGGAACGGACCTAGGCATCATAGCTAGACGCGGTGATTACCGTGCAACGCTCTTTGTCACAGTCGACGGTGAACCTGCAAACCAACTTCCTACAAATGTGAATGGCGAGGCATACCAGATTCTGACCTCGCCGGATCTCTCGTCTCGCATAGACCTGCTGCCAATCGCAGGTGGATTGAGTCCCGGTAAACACATCGCCACAATCAGAGCCGAGCGCGGATGGGAACAATGGGCAATTGCGGGTTTTTCAGTACTTAATGCTCCGGACCGGGCGACGCTGACGCGCAATTTATCCCTGTTAATCACCGTGGCTCTGATTCTGCTTGTCATGCTAATCATTGTCGCAAGAGGTCGCTCATTGTCACTGCGTGATTCTCTGCTTGCCATTGGCAACCACCAGGGCAGTGTACTAACCGCCCTAGGACTAGCGGCATTGTTCTGGCTTTCCGCCAGTATGGCCTGGGGCCAGAGTATCCCACATATTTTCCGTCGCCAGAGCGACGCATTGCCTCTGGCTCTTACGGCATTCTCAGCCGGATTATTTTACCTTTCACCATGGCTTCTACTAACTCTCGCAAGCCTAATAACATTGTTCGTGCTTTTTTATGCGCGACCAGCTATCGGATTAGCACTGATCGCGTTAGCTGCACCTTTCTACCTACAGCCACGCCCCATGTTTGAGCGCGTTTTCTCAGCTGTGGAGATTTTTACGTTACTGTTAGGAGCAGCCGTTGCGCTGCGCTGGATATCTCATCAGCGCATCCGAGTCATCAGAGCCACAGGAATCGGTTTCTCTCTGAATTCACTAGATCTCGCAGTGCTGCTATTCGGATTCCTAGCCACAGCTTCAATTATCAGTGCAGACCTACGAGGAGTAGCTTTCAACGAACTACGGACAATGGTATTAGAACCAATCCTATTTTATGGAATCTTACGCAGCCTCCCTCTAAAGAAGAAGGAACTCTGGCGCATAGTTGACTTTTTTATCATAGGCGCTTCTCTAGTAGCAGTGATTGGATTAGTTCAATATGCTCTAGGTGTTAACCTGATTACAGCGGAGGGCGGTGTACTACGCCTAAGAAGCGTTTACGGATCACCAAATAACGTGGGACTGTACCTCGGACGCGCACTACCAGTCGCTGTAGCAGTTGCGCTACTCGGAGGATCATTCTACCGCCGCTTGAGCTACTTAGGAGCTGTCATTCTCATGGCGGCCGCACTAGCACTCAGCTTCTCGAGAGGGGCGCTTCTGCTTGGTGTACCAGCTGCATTGACACTCATCTTACTCTTCCGAGGCGGAAAAACCGCTGCGGCCGCGCTCATTGCTTTGCTGACCGGGACGACCTCGGTGCTGTTCGCTTTCGGAAACCACCCACGACTAATTAGTATGCTAAGCTATACCACTGGCCCAACTTTTTTCCGTCTCAATCTCTGGAGAAGCACACTCAAAATGATTAAGGATAATCCATTCACCGGAATTGGGCTCGACAATTTTCTGTATGCGTATCGTGGAAAATACATAGCACCAGAAGCTTGGCAAGACCCGCATCTTTCCCATGCACACAACTGGATTTTGGATTTCGCTGCTCGGATTGGTCTTCCGGGACTAGGGGCCATGTTATGGATCCTAGTCGCATTCTTTAACACCACGGCGCGGGCCCTTCGAATACTTTCCGACCCGGGATTGCGCGCTCTCACAATAGGATTAATGGCCTCAATGGTAGATTTTCTAGCCCATGGCATGGTGGATGCTTCCTACTGGTTTGTTGATTTGGCCTTCGCCTTCATGCTAACGATCGCCCTTGCACAACACCTAGTAAAATCAAGTCGAGAAACTACAATCTAATTCGAGATTCAGTCCCTATCTATATGGTAAAATTTCTACGTGTCCTAAGCGACGCACAATAGACACAATGCGTATACTTATCACTGGCGGCGCAGGTTTCATAGGGTCGCATCTCTGCGATCGTCTACTTTCAGATGACCACTCGGTCGTCGCAATCGACAATCTCATCACCGGCAGCAGCAATAATATCTCCCACCTAAGTGAAAATAAGAATTTCAGTTTCATTTACCACAATGTGGCTGATTACATCAACTTTTCAGACCCTGTGGACGCCGTAATGCACTTCGCCTCGCCCGCAAGCCCCTCTCAGACTGCTCCGACCGGCTACTTACAGCTTCCCATACAGACACTAAAAGCAGGTGCCCTGGGAACGCTGAACGCATTAGGAGTGGCAAAAAAACACGCAGCTGTTTTTTTGCTTGCCTCCACATCAGAGGTTTACGGCGATCCACTAGAACACCCCCAGAGTGAAACATATTGGGGGAATGTAGATCCCATCGGACCGCGATCAGTTTACGATGAAGCAAAACGCTTCGCTGAAGCACTAACTATGGCTTATCAACGTACACACGGAGTTGACACCCGCATCGTGCGCATTTTTAACACTTACGGGCCACGCATGGCCATGGATGATGGCCGCGCAGTACCCAACTTCATTCATCAGGCACTTCGTGAAACATCTCTAACGATTTACGGTGATGGCAAGCAAACTCGTAGCTTTTGCTATGTGGACGACCTAGTGAATGGTATTGTAGCATTGCTGGAATCCCGTGAACACCACCCCGTCAACTTGGGCAACCCTCACGAAATCACTATAATGGAATTAGCGGACGCAATCAACAAGATAACGAACAACACCGCAGGGACAGTTTTTACAGATGGACGTACCCGCAGCGACCCACAACAGAGACAACCTGACATTTCACGGGCCGAAGAGCTTCTTCGATGGCAACCATGTATTTCACTACAGGTGGGTCTGCAGAAAACCATCAAATTCTACAAGGATAAACTTGCTGCCCACAAGTAATAGACCCACCCTCACCTACCGAGAATAGTTGCTATGCCCGGTAAGACATCTCTGAGTCGCACCATCACCATCATTGTTTTGGCGGCTGCTGTTCTTCTACTGACCCTAGGTCAACGAGGGAATCTAGCCGCACTCCAGGATGTACTCAGTACAGTAATGACACCTTTGCAGCAAGGTCTCGCAGAATTAATTCCTAAAGTTTCAGATGCAAGAGAAATAGCCCCTCAAGCATTACTAGATCGCAACGCGACATTGGTAGCTGAAAATACACTGCTGCGGACTCAAAAAGTACAACTAGAGGAAGCGGCTGCCGAGCGCGATATGCTTGCAGAATTGCTAGATTTTGGGCGCAAGCATCACGAACATACTTACCTTGCGGCCAAAGTCATTGGTCAAGACCCAACTGCTTTTCTTCAATTCATTATACTGAACCAAGGAACCACCGCCGGAGTACAACGAGGCATGCCGGTGGTAACCCAATCTGGCCTTCTTGGAATCATCAACGAAGCTACGCCACGAGCAAGCAAAGTATTGCTGGTAAACAGCTCTGAAATGGCTGTGAATGTGCGGTTACAACCATCAAGGGCAACGGGAGTTCTTTTCGGGCAATCTTCCAATGACATGCGTCTCCGTTTCATCCCACTTGATGCAAATTTACAGGCTGGCGACATTGCGGTAACATCAGGTTTGGGAGGAACGCTGCCGGCCGGCATCCCTGTGGGGTCAGTGGCCTCAGTGCGCAAGCGTGCTTACGATGTGTTCCAAGAAGCAGAGGTGATTCCAGAAGTGGATTTCCACTCTATAGAAATCGCATTGATTATCACCGATTTCTTGCCCACTGATCTCAGCCCGCTGTTGGGAACCCAAGAGCCGCTAACCCAATGAGAAACGTTGTCCTGGCTCTACTGCTTTTACCCCTGTTGGCGACAGTCCAAAGTACGCTGATCCCACACACAATTTGGTCCATCGGAGCCAAACCCGATCTAGTGTTGGTAGCGGTACTAGCTTGGAATCTCGCGAGCCCACAAGCGGAGAACATCTTGTGGGCTCTAATTGGCGGTCTAGCTATTGACACACTTTCCGGTGGACCTATGGGAGCAACGATTTTAGCATTACTAGCTGCCACTGTCCTGGCAAACTTCACCAGCGAGCGAGTCTGGGCAAGTCACGTCTTTCTCCGTATGGCTGTAGCAGCCTCCGGAAGCATTCTGTACTATCTAGTATATTCAATAGTGCTCATGTTTTCCAATTGGGAGGGATACTGGGGAAACACGTTGATCAACATATTTTTACCGAGTATTGCTCTAAACACTATTCTAATGCTCATCGTCTTTCCCACTACACGATGGATAGCCACTCGTATCTCTCCACAATCCATGGATATATAACGTTGAACTCCCCACCTTTCATATCGTCCACGCGAATGGGAACCTTTTATGCCCTAATCGTGATAGGCATAATTTCTGTTATCAGCCAACTATTGCGACTCCAGGTCTTCGAGCATCTTCAAATGAGCGAGCTTGCTATTGAAAACCGACAATCCAGAGTAAACGAACCTGCGCCACGCGGAGTGATTTATGACCGTAATGGTGTGACCCTAGCCCACAATTTACCCACCTTTAACGTGGTGATTACACCAGCAGAACTTCCCGTAGATGACCTGCGCCTCAATGAGATTTATGAACGAATTTCTTTCATTACTGGAGCGCCGATTAACACACCTCCACTTGATGCTGGCAACACAAGCACCAACCGGTTAGGTGAAAATGCACCACCTCCAGGTATAGCTGAGGTGGTATATTTACAGCAGTCACTTGCACCATATGAACAAGTCACTGTCGCGCCCAACGTCCCGCGTAACGTAGCGATGGCCTTGAGTGAGGAGTTACGTACCCTTCCAGGTGTAGGCATCAAAGTATCTCCGACGCGCGATTACCCTACTGGAGCACTCACCGCGCACGTGGTGGGATACATGGGTCCAATCACCAGAGAGGTAGAGGCTTTCTACCTCGAACAAGGATTCGAACCTTCCAGAGATAAAATTGGTTACGCGGGTATAGAGGCGTTCATGCAAAACACACTCGCCGGTAAGAATGGATCCAAGCTTGTAGAACACGATGTAGCAGGGTTAGAATTACGCTCGGTGGGACAAGTTGAGCCAGCAATCCCCGGAAACAGCCTGGTTCTGACCCTAGATGTCCGTTTACAGGCAATAGCAGAGGGAGCACTACGCCAACGCATGAAACAGGAAAACCAGTTGCGTCGGGGACAACCTGTAACGAACGGAGTAGTCATCGCCATGAACCCGATAACCGGCGAAATTCTAGCAATGGTATCGCTACCGACATATGACAACCAGCAATTTGCTCGTTTCATCCCAGTGGAATATTACAGCGAGTTACACGAGCATCCCCATCGTCCACTGCTTAATCAGGCTATCAGCGGCGAACACCCGCCTGGATCAGTTTTCAAGCTGGTCGTGGCATCTGGAGCACTACAGGAAGAAATAGTAACTCCAGAGCAACGCGTATCTGACCCCGGAGAAATTGAAATCGTCAACCGTTATTTCCCTAATGATCCTGGTAAGAAACGCAAGGTAGTATGCTGGAAAAGAGACGGGCACGGACTGGTGGATTTTATCACCGGACTTGCACATTCTTGCGATGTGTATTTCTACGCTCTCGGTGGCGGTTACGACGAGGGTGGTGTAACCAATGGAGGACTTGGAATTGACCGCGTTCATCAGTACGCAACCTGGCTCGGATACAATCATCCCACAGGCATAGAATTGCCAGGAGAATTGACAGGCCTTATACCTAACCGGGACTGGAAGCGGCTTAATATCGGCGAAAACTGGTCCACCGGAGACACATACATTGCCTCCATAGGACAGGGTTACGTCCTCGCAACGCCTCTCCAGGTACTCAATTCATTTACACCGTTCATGAATGGCGGTGCCTTGATCCGGCCTACACTTATTCGTGAAATACTTGACGGCGAGGGAAATGTCGTGCTACCTTTCGAACGTAGCGTCATCCACCAAACACCACTCAAGCGAACAGTCCTTGACCTAGTGTCAAATGGGATGCGAGAGGTAATGGTTGACGGAACGGGGAAGCGAATCGGTAAAATTGACGGAATCGCCCTTGGAGGAAAGACCGGCACAGCGGAATATTGCGACAACATAGCCCAACAAGCCGACCGCTGTAAATTCGGGTCATGGCCGGCCCACGCTTGGTTCGTTGGTTACGGTCCCTTCGAAGACCCAGAAATAGCAGTAGTAGCATTCGTATACAGTGGCGAAGAAGGTGCCACTGTGGCCGGACCTATCGTAATGGAAATACTGAATGCCTATTTTGAACTTAAAGTAATCGAACAAGAAAACTCAGCTTGATCATTCTGCACATACATACTTTGTGATCATACGGTTAAATGCCGATACAAATCCTACCAAAATGACATTCACGAGACGACGACTTTGGAAAAACTTAGACTGGAGCCTGATAGTTGCTGTAGCTTTATTGGTAACTTTTGGTGTTGCCATGATTCGCTCCAGTACATTTGACCACCCCAATCTCTCAGACACACCAGGCAAACAAATTCAGTATGCAGTTGCAGGCACAGCACTCTTCTTTCTGGTTTCCTCAATAGATTATCGATACTGGCAGAGCCTCTCTAGTGTACTGTACTTCGTGAGCATCTTGCTGCTAACAGGACTCTTCATTTCCGGTGTAGTCGCTGGCGGAGCTCAACGCTGGTTCGACTTTTTCGGACTGTTCTTCGTGCAGCCTTCAGAACTGGCCAAAATAGGCAGCATAATATGGGTATCTAGTTTCTTCGCCCATCGACGCGAGAAATTGTATCAATTCAAATGGGTAATTGTTTCAATTCTCCACGCTGGTATCCCAGCCGCGTTAGTAATGGCCCAGCCCAACCTGAGTTCGGCTGTCATGATAATTATCGTATGGGCGAGCATTCTCTGGGCGTCGGGATTGCGCTGGCAGCATCTGGCGCTGCTATCTGGGACAGGATTTGTTTCTCTTCCAGTCCTGTGGATCCTTATGCAAGAGTACCAGCGAGACCGAATCGCGCATTTCCTCAACCCAGCAGCTGACCCCGGTGCACAGTACAATATTCGTCAAGCACTGATTAGTATCGGTTCAGGAGGATGGTTTGGACAAGGTTACAATCAAGCCTCACAAGTGCAACTGAGATTCTTGAAGGTGCGCCATACAGACTTCATTTTCTCCGCCACGGCCGCAGAGTTCGGTCTTGTGGGAGTAGTGATAATCATGATTCTACTAATCGTGGTCATAGTACGCATTCTAAGAATATCCGCCATCGCTAGCGATCCATTCGGTGCATACCTTTGCTATGGAATGGCAACTATGATTTTTGCGCAGACTTTCTTCAACATCGGCATGAATCTTAATCTCCTTCCGGTAATCGGATTACCGCTTCCATTTGTCAGTTACGGTGGCAGCGCATTACTTACACTTAGCATAGGTCTTGGTTTAGTACAAAGTGTGGCTCTTCGCCACAGAAAATATGAGTTCTGACCCAGCCCGCGTACGATTTGCGCCCTCCCCTACTGGTTATCTGCATCTAGGCGGAGCGAGAACCGCACTCTATAACTTTCTCTTTGCTCGCCAAACCGGCGGCCAGATGCTACTTCGCATTGAGGATACAGACCGCAAACGCTTTCAGAGCGCGGCGCAGGAGCAATTGATAGACAGCCTACGCTGGTTAGGCATTCGCTGGGACGAGGGCCCTGACGTGGGCGGTGAATTTTACCCGTATATCCAATCGGAACGCGCTGACCTGCATCGCGAATATGCGTACGAGCTAGTAAAATCCGAAAATGCATACCTATGTTTTTGTGATACAAACCAACTACAAACACAACAGACAACTCATGGGGGATATGACGGACACTGCCGTCATCTCGCGCCTTCAAATGCCCGCAAACGTGCCGAATCCGGTGAACAGCACGTTGTCCGGTTCCGAACACCTAAACAAGGAAGTGTCACTGTACATGATTTTCTCCGCGGCGAGATAACGGTCGGAAACGCGCAGCTTGAGGATTTCATACTGCTCAAGTCAGATGGATTTCCCGTCTACCATCTAGCAGCTATGGTAGATGATCACACCATGGGAATTACACATGTGATTCGTGGAGAAGAATGGCTGCCTAGCCTCCCAAAACACGCTATGCTAATGCGCGCATTCGGATGGACAGAGCCGATTTGGTGCCACCTTTCTGTACTTAAGAAACCCGGGGGCAAAGGTAAAATGAGTAAAAGAGATTCGCAGCCACTAGATAAAACATCCGGTCATTCAATTTTTGTTGACGATCTCAGAAAGTTCGGTTACCTCCCCGAGGCAATAATAAACTGGATGGCTCTGATGGGTTGGAGTCTTGATGATCACCAAGAAGATTTTACCATTGCGGATCTCCAACAAACGTTCAGTTTGAAGAAACTTAATCCCTCGCCGGCAACTGTAGATTTCAGCAAACTGGACTACTTTCAAGGTAAGCACATGCGCCTACTCCCCGCCGGAGAAGTTGCAGCGGGCATAAAACCATATCTTCAACACACTGGATTGGACCCAGACGATGCAACACTACTCAGAATAGTACCGCTAATCCAAGAACGGCTGATAACTTTCGATGATGCGCCTAAATGGGCCGGTTTTTTCTTTAGTGCAAATGTATCCCCAGATCCCGCAGATCTCATTGCCAAGAAACTTAACCAATCGGAATCGCTTGATGTACTGCAACATGTATATAGATCTCTTGCTGCGCTACCCTCTTTAAAACATGAGTCAGTTGAACAAGCGTTGCGGTCACTCTCAGAGAGACTTGGAATAAAGCTGGGTCAGTTGCTGTCTCCGGTAAGAGTAGCTGTGTCCGGACAGCGAGTAAGTCCACCGCTTTTTAATACATTAGAAATCCTCGGCAAACAAGTCACACTCCAACGCATCAAGAACGCCATAAAACTGCTAAAAGAGCAGTAATCATGCAGCGCATTATGGTAGAATGCATCCAGCACTGGGGGATAGTTTAGTTGGTAGAACAGCGGATTCTGGTTCCGCCAGCCCAGGTTCGAATCCTGGTCCCCCAGCCTGCTAAGCTTGTTTAGCCTGAAACGTGCAGTGTGTTATACTGCTATCAAGGATTAGTCTGTTGACCTATAGCATAACCACACGGTACAGCGGCATGAGGAGTATGCGGATATGACGAAACACACACGTGCGTTGAAGAAAGCTGAGCGCGACTTCGCAAAAGCCACTGCAAAACTGGAAGAGCTGCAGGCCCAACATGAGGAAGCACAGCAAGATCTAGAAGCAGAAGCGTCAGCAGAAGAAATTGAGGCAGCTAGTAGCAAACTTGACCAGTTGAGCAAAAGTGTATCTAAAGCAAAATCGGCTCAGAAAAAAGCCAAGTCCAAGGTAGCAGAGGCGGAGATGTTCGTAATGCGTAACCGCTATTAGTCATTACGCGAACTGATTTAGATCATTTACCAGCACTTGACAATGCTTAAACACCACGGTATCATGGAAAGTAGAAATGAGTATGCAGGCGACAGAAGTGATAGTAGGACAACTGTAGTTTCCTCAAGCGGTACCCATCACTAGAGGCAAACTGTAAAATTGAAAGAGGAGCATTAAGTCATATGACTGAACGCGAGAGCGGCACTGTAAAGTGGTTCAACGATGCCAAAGGTTTTGGTTTCATCGCACGTGAAGAAGGCGATGATTGTTTCGTTCACTATAGTGCCATCAATGCGGATGGTTTTCGGACACTGCATGAAGGTCAACAAGTTGAATTCACTGTTGAGCCATCAGACAGAGGCCCCAAAGCCATTGACGTTGCGATTATCTAACTTTTCCTGAAACAACCGTCGTCTGCCTCGGGAAACTCTAGCTGTATTGAGACACATCTTAAAACGCGGTGGCCTAGCCTAGTTTGCTAAAATAGTCGCCGCGTTTTGATTCCTTTCACTCTTTAGTTGTTTCTCTTTGCATGGCGTTTGCTTTCAATCCTCGCCCAAGTATCACGCAACGCCACGGTACGATTAAACACAAGCTTATTCTCAGAAGACTCTATACTGTCAACGCAAAAGTAACCCTGACGCTCAAACTGATATGTGCTGTCGGAAGAAGGCTGAGCAAGGCTGGGTTCCAACTTGCATCCACGCAAAACCTGCAGTGATTCTGGGTTCAAACTGGAAGCCAGAATCTCACTTGTTAAGGCACTGGGTTCCTCAACAGAAAATAGACGTTCATACAAACGAATTTCTGCATCAACCGAGTGTGCGGCCGATACCCAATGCAGTGTGGCTTTCACCTTGCGACCATCTGGGGCCATTCCGCCAAGTGTAGACGGGTCGTAGGTACAATGTAATTCCTCCACTTCCCCAGTTTCAGGGTTGTGAACGACATTCTCGCAACGGATGAAATATGCATATCGAAGGCGTACCTCACGCCCAGGAGCAAGCCGGTAAAACTTCTTTGGCGGGTCTTCATTGAAATCATCTTTTTCCAGATAAAGAACCCGTGAGAATGGTACACTTCTCGTTCCCATAGAGGAATCTTCTGGATTGTTAATAGCCTCCACATGTTCAACCTTTTCCTCAGGGTAATTCAGCAGCACTACACGCAGGGGACGTAGTACTCCCATCACGCGAGGCGCGCAACTATTCAAATCTTTTCTAACGATATGCTCCAAAAGAGCCATATCCACAGTTGTATTCCGTTTTGCTACACCAATCGTTTCGCAAAAATTCCGTAAAGAAGTTGGCGTGTATCCACGTCGACGCATACCTGACAGGGTAGGCATGCGTGGATCGTCCCAGCCGCTCACATGGCCACCCGCGACAAGCTCTCCAAGTTTGCGCTTACTCAAAACTGTATGACTCAGGTTTAGACGCGCAAACTCAATCTGGCGCGGGTGTGCCACACTAAGTTCATCCAAGAACCAGTCGTAAAGTGGGCGGTTATTTTCAAACTCCAGCGTACAGACAGAATGAGTAACACCCTCCAAAGCATCCGATTGACCATGCGCAAAATCATACAAAGGATAGATGCACCATTTGTCTCCGGTGCGATAGTGGCGCGCATGCACGATTCGATACATCACGGGATCACGCATATTGATATTTCCGCTACACATGTCAATTTTAGCGCGAAGCACGTGACTGCCCTCAGGGAACTCGCCCGCTCGCATCCCCTTGAACAATTCGATGTTTTCCACAACTGTGCGATCGCGATAGGGACTGTTTTTACCCGTCTCAGTTAGGGTTCCACGGTACGCACGGATGTCATCAGCACTAAGACTGTCTACATAAGCCTTCTCAGATCGGATTAGCTGCAGCGCGAATTGGTACAGTTCCTCAAAATAGTCGGATGCATATCGTAAATGGGGTCCCCAGTCAAAGCCAAGCCATCTCACATCCTTCATGATGGATTCCACAAACTCAGACTCTTCGTTAGAGGGATTCGTGTCATCGAAGCGCAAACTGCACACCCCATTGTGTTCAGAGGCAATACCGAAATTCAAGCAGATGGATTTCGCATGCCCAATATGAAGATATCCGTTAGGTTCCGGCGGAAACCGAGTTTGCACACGCCCCCCAAATTTGTTAGAGCGCACATCTTGAGAGACCGCATCTCGGACGAAATCAGATTTCAATTTATGTATTTCGTCCCCACCCCGACGACTCATCTTAACTGACATATTCACTCTCTAACCACATTTCATTCATAGACCTAGTTTTCCATCTAATTTAACTAATGCTCTCCAATTGTACGATAAATTTGCAACAATTCCGCTGCAGAGTTCTCCCATCTAAATTGCTCAGCACGCTCCAAGCCTCTTGCACGCAGCGCTGCCCTCAGGGATGACTGGCTTACTAGTTCCTGCATCGCGGTTGCCATCGCACTGACATCTCGCGGATCTACCATCAAAGACGCATTCCCAGCCACCTCAGGAAGACATGAAGCATTAGACGCAATCACCGGCACTCCACAAGCCATGGCTTCCACAATGGGTAATCCAAATCCTTCATATAGCGAAGGAAAAACCATCATAGAGGCCGCCGAGTAAAGACACGGCAGGTCATCTTCTGCAACAAAGCCGGGGAAAATGACCCGCTGCTTCAACCCACGCTTCACAACCTGATCACGAACATCTTCGTACATCCAGCCTTCACCACCTGCAAGAACTAGATTGTACTGAGAATCGCGAAGTGCACGATCAAACGCCGCAATTAATCGAACATGATTCTTCCTGGGCTGCAAAGTGCCCACAGACAGTATATATGGACTATCTCCTAGTCCATAGCGTGAACGCACCTCCGCAATTGTGTCCTGGTCGGTCACAGGGCTGAAATCCGACCCTACTCCGGCATACAATACTGTAATTTTATTCTCCGGAGTAAGGTATAGCTCCATTAGATCATCCTTGGTAGATTGCGAGTCCGCAAGCACATGTGTAGCACGACCTACTGAGCGCGACACTACCCCATCTAGATAATGCCTCAATCCTGGAGCAGCAGAACTAGGTTGACGACGAAATGATAAGTCGTGAACAGTCAACAATGTGGGAGTATTTCTAAACGTTGGTGGAAGAGCAAAATCTGGAGAATGATAAACATCCACCTGACCGGTAATTAGTTCCACTGGCAGCGGAGCACGTAGACGGTGCCACACCCGCGCCAGCCATATATCATGGAATGGAATTCTACGAGCACGAAAGTTTCCCGGAAGAGCCGGCAAAACTTCAGTGCTTATGTCTTTGGAGGCAAAGAATAGCCTGTATTCGTTTTCAGTATCAAGCACTGTAAGGGCCCGCAACAACTCTCGGACATACCGGCCGATACCTCCTCCCTGAGATACCGCGGCGGTAACGTCGAGTCCGATTCTCACCTATCAACCTCTAATCAACATCGCTATAAGTCCAGTACCGATTTACGAAGAAATTCCAGAAGAGCACTATCGAGACCGCACAAACCTGCCCAGCATTTGTGCCTAACATGAGTCCTAGATGAGTTCCGTACCTCACCTGCAATCCAGGAATCAAGAAAGAACTCACCCCACCGAAGATGAACAAATTCAGTGCCAATCCAACTACGTTGACTACTAGAAACTGTACGGCCTGTATAGAAATTCGCTTTGAACGTGATTCTGGATATATCCAGTAACGATTCCAGATGAAATTACTAGTTAGGGCAAGCATGAATGAAATGGCCTTAGCCACAAGCCTAAGGGGACCAGTAGACATGCCAAGAATACCGACCATAATATTTAGTGCGCCAGTATCTATCACAAAGCCAATCGCGCCAACCAGACTGAATTTGAAAAAGCGTTTCAGCTCTTTCCGATTAAAACGCCCGATTCTCCAGTTATTGTGCACTGGGTTAACCACCGACCTCCGCAAGATCCTTACTGCTAATCGGAACCTCATGCACGCTGCTGTCTCTATTGATTACAGCCAGAACGCCAAGCAAAGCACCGAGGTACAAATGTAAGTTATTCACAAAGAGGTAATCTACCAAGTTATGCACTGACAGATGTGTCCACACACCTAGCAATCCCAAAGACACCCCCCGTCGCCAGCCAACACTAACCCTAATAGCTCGCAGCGTAACCAGAAATACACTGGCCCATACTAACAAATATGCACCCAGACCGACAAACCCTGTCTCCGCAACAGCGTTCAGATAAACGCTATGCGCATGACCGAGAGCATAATGCCAGTTGAGCAGACGGTAATCGTCATAAGCAGCTTGGAAATTTCCCAAACCCACCCCCAACCATGGATTGGCAGTCGCCATACGGGTAGCAGCCTGCCAATGCGCCAAACGTTCAATTACAGAAAAGTTCGCAGGGTCAATAGCCACACCACTCACGTCTCGCAGACTCGCAAATTCCGCAAACGATACCATGCGCTCATACATATTCACAGGCAAGGCGCGGGCACTAGCTAAACCCATTAAAACCATAAAGACGGTCGCCACAACAGCCAAACCCATAACACGGCGACGAGGACCGAAAAAACCTATCACACCAACGGCTGCTAGTGCACCAACCCAAGCCCCACGCGAATATGATACTACCAAGCCTCCTACAACCAATGCCACAAATCCAAGCACAACCAAGCTTAAACCAATGGTCGCTTTCGCTCGAAATCGCCTTGATTCTGAAAGCAAGGCGATGAAAATCCCGAAAGCCAAAGGCCATACCATTCCCATGAAACCACCAAAAGGATTAGGCTGCTCGAAAGTGCCATAACCACGATATAGACCTGGTGCAATCTCAAAAGCTTCGGGGCCACTTCCACGTAGTCCGTACTCCCACAAACCAATCATTGCTTGGAACACTCCCGACACCAGTGCCGCTGCAAGCAACCAGCCTACGTGACGACGCCGACAGCAGTCTAGCACCAACAGCGCTATCAATAACAACTGCAACCATTTGATAAGTTCGCGAACTCCGCTTAATGGGTCCACAGAACCCCACAATGATACTGTACCAATACCCACGTAAACCAACAATGGGAGCAAAAATGATGGAAAAACTAGACGGACACCACGCAGGAAAAGCCCGCGCAGTATCCATACTAGCACAAACAATCCGAAAAATATCTGTCCAGGATACACGGATAGATCAGGCCACACAGACCACAGTAGAGCACGGGACGGACCCAATATCAGCGCAAATATGAGAGCATACATCGGCTCGTACAAGGCCGCAATCACCACAACACATGCTAGCAAAATCATTACACCCCATTGCAGCGGGATCAGTGAAACTAGCAATGACAATCCTACACCTAAGGACAACAAGCCAAATGCTTGCCAATTACGATATGCAGTTAATGGTCTTAAATTAAGGAAACCCTGTGCGATTTGCACGATTAATGATGCCGCGTACTTCCACGCTCTAGACCGACGAGGAAACGCGCCAAATTATCAAGATCGTCCAAAATGTACCCAGCGCCGCGCGCTACGCACGTCAGTGGATCTTCTGCAACCCAGCAGGTGACCTTAATCTCATCTTGCAAACGCTGCGCTAGGCCGTGCAATTGTGACACTCCACCTGCAAGACAAACACCTACCTCCATCAAGTCAGCGATTATTTCAGGGGGCGTCTCATCAATCGCTTCTTTCACCAAATTAATTAGGGTGCGTGTAGACTCAGCAAGAGAGTCTCTGATCTCAATTGAAGACACTTCAACCGCTTCGGGTAGACCCGTCACAAGGTTGCGTCCACGCAAAGTCACCATCTTTTCCTCAGAGAGCGCATAGGCGGACCCAACAGATATTTTCACTCTCTCAGCCATCCGCTCTCCAATCGCCAAATTATGCTTGGAACGCGCGTACTCAATGATGTCTTCATCCATCTCGTCTCCAGCTACTCGAAGCGAGCGGCTGATAACGATACCGCCCATGGAGAAGATTGCTATTTCTGTAGTGCCGCCACCTATATCCAACACCATGGATCCGCGTGCCTCTCCAACCGGCAGCCCTGCCCCGATGGCTGCCGCCATCGGCTCCTCAATCAAGTAGGCAGCACGAGCACCAGCCGCGATAGTAGCATCGTACACTGCTCGTTTCTCGACCTCAGTCACCCCACTAGGGATACCTACAACCACCCGTGGACGTGGTATGGGGACATAATTTTGCGCGTGAGCTTTGTCAATGAAATAACGGAGCATTGCCTCAGTAATCTCGAATTCTGAGATAACACCGTCGCGAAGCGGGCGCACTGCCTGAATATTCGTTGGTGTGCGTCCCACTAGCTCCTTGGCCTCCGCGCCAATTGCAAGAGGCACGCGTGTCTTCCTGTCGACCGCAACCCAAGAAGGCTCATTGATAACGATACCTTTGCCACGCACATAGACTAATGTGTTGGCAGTACCAAGATCAATGCCAATATCAAGTGAGAACAGGCCCAACAGCCAGTTCAATGGGCTAAAGGACAATCGATTCTCTCCTCTTTTGACCTAATGTCATGTGACGGGCGATTATACCACGCAGGGATACCTTCCGATGATTAGTTAGCATATCCCCACATGCTATAATTTCGGGCATGGGTTTACTAGACCATGTCATGGAATTTCATCGCAAAACCGACGATGCCGTTTGGGATGGGGGTCTACTAGTAGGAGTGTCTGGAGGTCCGGACAGCTTAGCACTGTTACACCTCCTAAGCCAGTATGTAGACAGACCGCCACGTATTCATGTGGCTCACCTAGACCACAGTCTACGACCAAATTCTTCTGATGATGCGAGATTCGTTAGTAACATTTCTAAAAGTTGGGGTTTTCCAATCTCCGTTGAGCGTAAGGAAGTCGCAACGATTGCATCCACGAACAAGATCTCACTGGAAGAGGCCGGTCGCCAGACACGTTACGATTTCCTGACAGAAGTGGCACAAAAGGAGAGCTTAGAATTAATTATGGTCGGCCACAACGCCGACGACCAGGTCGAGACAATACTGATGCACTTGTTGCGCGGGGCTGGACTCTCTGGATTACGAGGGATGCACGCTCTTACACCCATGACGGCTATACACATTACTGATAAAACTCTCAAGAACACTACGCTGCAACTCGGGCGCCCACTATTAACAGTGACGCGCGCTGAAATTGAAGCTTATTGCAAAGAGCATGGCCTACATCCTCGCTATGATGTTAGTAACGCTGATACCGTTTTCTTCCGCAACGAACTCCGTCACGAAATCTTGCCAGTACTCGAAAGAGTACAGCCTAACATACGTGTTGCTTTGCGACGAATGGCGACAGTACTAGGAGAAGATACGCGCGTAGTAGAGCAGGCCACACGCACGGCCTTGAAACACGTAGTATCAAGTCAAGACGAGAACCTCATGATGCTTCACCGCAGCAAATTTGCCAAACTGCTGCCAGGCCTAAAGTACGGTGTGATACGACATGCAATTATGGAGTTGAGACCAAATCTACGTGATTTTGGTTTTAGGACCGTGTCGCAGGCCGCAGATTTCTGCACAAAAGCAGAGGTAGGCCAACAGCGCTCACTCCCCGGGGGAATCACGTTGACTGTAGACTACCAACACTTCATTGTGTCTCTGACAGATACTGAGACACGAAAACCTAATGGTATTCCTTTCTTAGACATATCAGACAACATACCAATTGTATTCCCTGGATATACTCACCTAGGAGAATGCGGATGGAGCATGCGTATTGACGCCTCTAAGGATATCAAAATGAAGAGTATACAAACCAACCACAATCGCTGGACGGCCTATGTTGATGCGGATCAGCTGCCTGGCCCCTTACTAGTCCGTCCGCGACGCCAAGGAGAGCGTTTTCAGCCCCTTGGAATGAAGGGTAATAGCCAGTCACTGGCATATTTTATGAGCAACGCCAGAATACCGCATGCTTGGCGCAACCGGCTGCCTCTACTAGTCGCCGGAGAGCGTGTGCTCTGGATACCAGGATGGAGGCTGGACCAACGTGCGCGTGTTCGTAAAGATAGTCGCCGCATCTTGCGAATCCAAATGTTGCCACCCACACAGGATGAGACCAAGAAGTCTTTAGTGAACGAAAAACTGGGGAATGAAGCTGGTAGTTTAGCAATCATCTGATTTGGTGATGCCAACCCACATTCTTGCGTCGGCAGTACTCATCCGCAACTCCTGTGGACAGGAAATCAGTTCGAACAGTTGTTATTTCGTTATGAAAAAATAACCAATGGTCAAAAAACACAGGTCGCTTCTCTGGTTGGCGTTAACGCTAATTACTGCGGCTATAGTCGGATGTCGACCATCTCAACATTTACAAGAGTCGCAAATACTGCGACTTGCCACAACAACCAGCACGGAAAACTCAGGCCTACTAAACGCTATTCTGCCTCAATTCGAGTTTATCACCGGCGCCACAGTGGAAGTGGTAGCCGTGGGCACAGGACAAGCGCTTGCTCTCGGCAAAGCTGGCGATGCCGATGTACTTCTTGTGCACGCTCCCGAACAGGAAAGAGAATTTGTGGCCGCTGGCCACGGCACGGCACGTTACAGCATAATGTACAATGATTTCATCATCGTTGGACCACGCGATGATCCTGCCAACATACGCCACCTTAGCTTAGCCACTGACGCTATGACAATCATAGCATCCACCAAATCGCCCTGGGCATCCCGTGGAGATGATTCCGGCACATATGTGAAGGAAAAGACCTTATGGCGGGCAGCCGGTTTATATCCGACCAGTTCAGAGAGTTGGTATCACTCGATCGGACAGGGGATGGGTGCAACACTTAACTACGCTAACGAAACCGATGCATACACCCTGACAGACCGGGGTACGTACCTGTCTCAGTCCGAACATCTTCCCTTCCTTAATTTAATGGTAGGAGGACTGAGCATCAAGGATAACAGCGATCCGACCCTGTACAATCCTTACGGAATAATACCTGTGCACTCAAAGAAGCATAATCGCATCAAGCACCAACTGGCTCTACAATTCGTCGAATGGTTGACTTCAGCGGAGACACGAGAACACATAAACAGCTACGGCGTGGAGGAATTCGGACAACAACTCTTTTACACGCACAGACAATCACAATAATGACTTTGGTTGCAAATCTAGGCACCGCGCATGTCAAAAACTGAGACAATCAAGTCGATGTTGTGCAACCTACTGCGAAATGGCAATTGTAACCCCACAAGAAACCACAAGTGAGCATCACTGGATTGACTTCACGCCACCAAAAACAAATGTGGCAAAGAGATAATCAGTGAGAAGGCAAGAGCATGCAATCTTGTTATGAAATAATGGTACGTTAGACAATGCAAATACTGATTGAAGCTCTCGAAGATTCTTTACAGCTAATGCTTGATTTAGACCCGACCGTTCTAGTCCCGGTTATGCTGACGCTGCGCGTCACCCTTTCATCATTAGCCGTCAGTACAATGATCGGGCTGCCGATAGGTGTGAGCCTTGGGATGGCAGTCAAGATTCCTGCACGTGGCCTGCTTTTAGCAGCTTTATATACTGGCATGGGATTGCCACCTGTAGTCGTTGGCCTGATTATCTTCTTGATGCTTTCACGTTCTGGACCACTTGGATATTTAAGCTGGCTGTTCACTCCCACAGCGATGATTCTTGCCCAAACCGTCATCGCGCTCCCTTTGATTGTTGGCCTCACCATGGCTGCGGTAAGAAATTCACATCCAGAACTACAGCCACAATTGCGCGCACTGGGAGCCACCCGCTGGCAGACCATTATCACCGTCATATCTGAGACAAGATTCGGGTTGTTAGCTGCCATCGCAGCTGCGTACGGACGTATTGTGGCAGAAGTCGGTGCGGTTATGCTAGTAGGTGGTAACATTGAAATGAAAACTCGGGTTCTCACAACGGCCATAGTTCTGGAAACAAGAAAAGGCGCATTCGCATTAGCACTGGCTCTAGGACTCATTTTGCTTACTATGACATTCATTGCTAACATCGCCTTGCTTCGGTTTGGAAACTGGAATGAACAGCGGCGCTGAGTACACCAAGATTTACCGCATGCGGTCACTCCGTAAGGATTACGATGACCGTACTGTCCTGCACATTGGTTCTCTCTCCGTCCAACGGGGAGAGATTCTCGCAATCGTCGGCCCAAGTGGGTCCGGAAAATCCACATTGCTGCGTTTGCTTAATTTCATTGAACCCGCTAACTCGGGCAAATTGTATTTTTCTGGGCGCCTGATACCTGCCAATCCATCGCTAGCCACGCGCCGCAAGGTAACAACAGTCTTTCAGAACCCGCAATTACTCAACCGTTCAGTGCAAGCAAATGTAGCCTTTGGGTTGCGCTTACGCGGTGGAAAACCCACCAAGAAGCAGGTTTGGCGCACGCTGGAAAGAGTGGGAATCACCAATCTTGCAGAGAGCGGCACTCGAACACTCTCTGGCGGGGAACGCCAACGGGTAGCACTTGCACGCGCATTGGTTCTTGAACCAGAAGTCCTGTTGTTGGATGAGCCTACGGCAAACCTAGACCCACATGACGTTGGCTTAATTGAGTCATTAATAAGCGAGCATCACCAAGTCCACGCAGCGACAATAATAATTGTGACACATAATATTTTTCAAGCGCGGCGTCTGGCACAGCGGTGCGCGTTGCTACTGGAAGGAAAACTGATTGAAGTGGCACAGACAGAGACTTTCTTCCAAACGCCTAGAGATAAGCGTGTAGAAGCCTTTGTGAACGGCAAGATGATTTATTAGTCCGTACCTACGGACCAGGCCGGCACACGGTGTAATGGGAGAAATCCCTTCTCCTGGAGCTCAGTTGAAGGCAAAGAAGCTTCATCAGGCTTGTCAGACAATCCGAAAATCAAGGCGCCACGCTCCTTCCATCTCAAAACCATTTCGCGCACTTCCTGGGTGATGACTATTTCATTATCCAGCAACCAAGACATCGAAACCTTTCCATTAGACTGACCCATACACCCAACGGTAGTAAGGTATTCGTTATAACGAAACGCCTTGAATGGAGTAGGATCGCCAGAAAGCACTTTGGAATAAATATCGCCGTGTATGGAAAACAGATCGGTCGCCAGATCATCGGCATACTTATCTACATTTTCAATAAACTGCCCAAATGTATGGAGCCGTCCACAATTCAAATCCGCAACCACTTGATCAAGCGTGTACATTCCACTCCCAAGAATCAGGCAAATGTATGCCAAATAATCTTGATTGTCCGCTGTAAAAAAATGGTACTCCACCTGATTTAGTAAATCATATGCCGTGCGAAAAGCCTCTTGGTCAAAGTCCTGACCAAACACATTCTCCACAGTGTCAGCTACTGCTTGTACACGAGCACGGTCAATTAGGTGCGCATTGCGCCCACGCGCTCCGAGAGCAGTTTTGTCAACATCAACAATGACTGCACATCCCGCCGAAATCGCAAAGCCTTGTTCCCTACAGGAACTATCAAAATCCGCTAAAGATGACCAGCGATTTCCTAGATTCAGTTCATGGCCATTTTCAGTATAAGTTTGTTCCATCTTTTCAGGCCGTCCTAGATTCTCTGATCCAATAAACGCCCGCCCAATCCAACCGCTAGCATCGCATATATTTGCAAAGGCAGTGCCATCATTAAAGCGCGTGTCACCGACAAGAACCAACCTCTCTATTTTGTCCTGACACATGTCCACATCCTGCGCTGCCTGCAGCATATGCACAATCACTCGAGCATAATCAGGTTCGGTCTTACGCGGCACACGACCCGGTGTCATCCCGACCCTTTCACGCAACATATCCAAATCAGGTAGACGTCGATCCAGTGGTTTCAGATTACGGAAGACAACTCGATCATCTAAAAACTCACTGATAGTCGTAATGCCATATGACTTCATCTAGATTGCCTCACTTACTAACCGGAGTATACGCAGTCATATTATCATCCAGAAATACTGCCACTACTTGCAAAGATATTCCATACATCAATAAACTGCAGACATTAAACCTATAATCATTCCATCAGTCGACGTATTTTTCGTCTCATTTCTCCCCACTGGACTTTAGACAAACCAAGTTTACGTCGAAGCTTCTCAGATTCGAGACCGTCGCGGAAGTCCCGCAGGGCACATGTCCAGCGCAACATTTCAAAGGAGATATGTTTTTTGAGACCAGCCGCAACGGTAATGTCCTCCAGACGATATTCCAACAGTCGAACAGACCAGGGAAAAACACGCTCAGATATCTGGTAGTGTTGGGCATATTTGCGATAGTCCCGTACCCATTGCGGGTCCAATTCGACCTTCCGTTCTTTGTGGCGATGTCGCTTATCCGCGTATCGTACATACAGATGCGGATGTTTGGGATTTTCTAACGCAAGATGATTGGTAACTAAACGCGCTGTTTCTCCTTTACGCAGACCCGTATGCAGCAAAAATGTGAGCAATATGTGCGGTCGCATATCCGCCTTTTTCTTGCCCTGAAGCAACTGCCGCGCTGCATGTTGTGCCTGAGAAACCTCCAACTCCGTAAGCACCACGGGCAGAGGACTACGTACGGATACATTAACCACTGCCTCCGCCGGGTTAACTGATAGCGCTGCTGCTGGTGTCAGCCACCGAAAAAATGACTTGAGAGACGTTATGCGCCGGTCTAGCGTTTTGCTTGAGCACGGCACTCTCCGCTTATGACGCATCCATTCCAAGTAATCATTTAGCGTTTGGGTGGTAAACTCACCCACTGATGCCCCCGCTCCCGCATATTCCGCCAATAGCTGTATATCAATGCGATAATTCTTTATCGTGTTTTCCGACAAACCCGCACGACGACGACTTTCCATCCACATAGACAACGCCGCTGAAATAGGAGCGTTAGCCGTCAATTTCACGGAGTCTAGCGCTGGGTCTTTAATCGCCACAATTTGGGCAAGCGAATTAGTCGCAGTGCGACTATCGGGTGAAGTCACCTCTGACGACTGAGGCGGTCTATCAGGGTCAAAAAGCGAAAGCTGTTGGCTCATGGACAAAATGGATTTTTCCAAGGGCAAGATAGCATCAAAGCCGCGCAGACGCAAGTGTATTTAGCATGTTTTTTCTTTCTTGGACTCAACGGCAGCATTATCACGGCTCAAGACGCAGAATGCCCCAAGTGGTCGGATCAGTAAGTAAGCGACCAGAAGAACTGGAAACCATACTCTGCTGCACAGCAACCTCAGAAAGGTCATTGTCACTAACCGAGAGAGCAAAACCGTACTCATTCCCTATCACGGGTTGAACCTCCAACGCACCCCAGGGAATAGCAGCCTCTAAAACGTAACCATCTGCAGAGAGTCGAACGGCAACTTGCACTCCGGAGAGAGATCCAGCCTGACCAACCGGGAACCACATATACGCCTGAGGCAAAACTGTCTCATCTCTCAAATCCCCTCCAGACAGACCAATCTGGTAATCGTCGTCGCTCAGTTTCTCATGCTGTCCATCATCCTGCAGAGCAACATCGAGCAAAAACTCTACACTGTCGCCCCTGAAAATAGTCTCATCTTTCTGCGTCTGGGAGTACACATCATCCTGCACCAAAACTGCAAGATACAGGTTGGCTGCATCCCACCCCAACGAGAAATTGGCGCCAAGGTCGCTCACACCGCTCCAATTGTCAGCTCCATATACTACCGAGTCTGCCGTATTTTCCAGTACACCCCAATCGCTCAAATCTCCCTCTATCACAGGCGGCACCTCCTTCTGCCAAGCCTGCACCATTCCATCAATTACTGTTTCGGTCTCTGGAATCAGTATAGTCTGACCGACATTGAGTTGATCGTCTGTAAGACAGTTTACCCGCAATAATTCCTCTCTACTCTTACCT
>Ga0310344_10000885_pt1 | contig 23369 bp, 17 predicted proteins | sample HC15DNA20200_MG_FD_203801 | JGI IMG/M metagenome (GOLD analysis project Ga0310344, IMG submission 203801) | Marine microbial communities from station ALOHA, North Pacific Subtropical Gyre - HC15-DNA-20-200_MG | ecosystem: Environmental > Aquatic > Marine > Oceanic | place: Pacific Ocean: North...
GCCTCCCAATGCCCGTCCAGCACGGTCTTGGCAATATGTGGCAGCCATCCGGTCTCGTACTCATCCCTTCCCACTAGATCAAGATCACACAGATCCTCTACCGAGTTATGTATAGCAGTGCCCATCGAGGCTGGCATGCTCGCTTTTCGAGGTAGACCCTGCCGCGACAGCCAGTACTTTCTCGGGCACTCTTCGTAGCGGTTCCAAGAAGAGGGAGACAACTGATGCATCGGGGAAACATCTTCCATCTCCATGGCCTTTACACCCTAGGTATCGAAGCGGACGAGTGACAACGGTTAACACCATTGAGCAATTACTCGAACCATGGCGGAGGGGCCTTTGGTCGAAGTTGAAGATGGGGTCAACTCTTCTGGCGCTCTACTAGTCAGCTGCTTCCCATCCGTTGGATTCGTTAGCAGCATTGTTGCACACTTCTTGGTTGAGAAGCTCGAGTTAGAGCTAGTTGGGGGGGTGAGGCACCCGAATCTCCCCCCAGTATGCTTGGTACAGGATGGAAAGCCCCTTCCCCCAGTGAGATTCTACGCAGGGGAGCCGATATGCAACATGGACAAATGTGACAAAGTAGTTCTAATTGCCTCGGAAATTCAAATCCCATCTGAACTGAGTCTATCACTCTCTACGGGCCTAATCGACTGGATAGTGAAATCAGGAGTAGGCTCTACGATAATGGTGGACTCCTTCGCACACGGGATAGAAGGCAGCCACAGTATTTTCGACGATGACGAGGGAATGGACTCGATGCTTGGAATCGGGTCCATGGATTCAAGCCACAAACTTCTGAAGAGTATTGGAGTGCCTCTCCTAAAGCACGGTGTTGTCGGAGGAATGACTGGAGTAATGATGGGGGAATGTAGGAGGAGGAGGATTGAAGCATTGGCAATTCTAGCAGAGTCTGACGGGGAGATTGGGCAGGGAGTGATTCCCGACGCCAGGGCCGCGGCGAGGATAATTGGATGCATGGACGGCCTGCTTCCTGCTGTCAATCTTGACCCCGAGCCCCTTCTCGAGGAAGCCCAGAGGATAGAAGGGCAGATCAGAGACATGATGTCCCTGCACCTAAATCCCCCTCAGGAAGGCGGTGGCGCCCCGACTGGGATGTACGGTTAATCAGAATTCACCGAGAGTGGACTGCCTCTCTTGGGGGAGATCCTCTAGGATAGCGCCGCCCAGCATTTCGTCGAGCTCTAGCTCCGAGATCACCCTCACACCCAACCGGTTTGCCTTCTCCAGCTTAGAGCCGGCGGACTCCCCTGCTACTAAGAAGTCAAGATTGCCAGAGACGGAAGAGACGACCTTGCCGCCCTCAGACTTTATCGAAAGGGAGATCTCCTTCCTGGGTCTGCTCAGCGAACCAGTGATGCAGAATGTAGATCCAGATAGTGTCCCCTCTGATGGGGTCTGCTCAGCCTCAACAATCTCTACCTGGCCGTAAAGGTCTAGGATTGCATCCCTCCTGTCCGAGATTCCATCCAGGAGGAGTGTGGCAACGGTTTCACCCACTCTATCGATAGATACAAGCCGCTGAACCGATGTTTCCCTGTCCTCCGTCATTTCGATGAGCTGCTCGAGGGTGGTCACTTCTGAGCAAACGAGCGATGCTATCTCGGGGCCTATTCTGGGAAGGCCTAGGGCCGAGATAAACGTACTAAGGGTCATCGATCGGCTCGAGTTCAGCTCGTCAATGACGTTGCTGGCAGACTTCTCCGCCATCCTGTCTAAGGAAATGAGCTCTTCCTCCCTGTCCTCAAGCCTGTACAGGTCCGCAAGACTGGAAACCAGCCCAGAAGAGCTGAGTTGCTCAGCCAACTTCTCTCCAATTCCGTCCATACCTAGCTTGCGGCACCAGTAGAGTATGGCTCGCTCAAGTCGCGATGGGCAGTCGATGTTCGTACACCTGATGAAGGCCCCGTCCTCGATTAGCTTAGTTGAGCATCGAGGGCACTCCTCTGGGACCAATATGCTAGATCTAGCTGGAAGGGTCTCTGAGAACACAGTACCGTCCGCATGTGAACGTCCCTCCAAGTCGGACTCTACGGCAGGACCCAGGACATGGGTAATCTTGGGAATCACGTCACCTCTTCGCACGACCTGGACTTTGTCGCCCACCATTATGCCCAGCCTCTCGACCTCACCCCTATTGTGGAGAGTCGTGTTCTCCACAGTTACTCCAGAGATGACTACTGGTGCCACTCTAGAAACAGGGGTGACATTTCCTGTTCTCCCAGTCTGCCAGAATACCTCCATGAGAACGGTGACGGCTTCCTCTGGTGGGAACTTCCACGCAAGAGCCCATCTGGGGTGGTGTGCTGTCACGCCCAAGAGGTCGCGCTTATCCAGACGGTCCAGCTTGATCACAACCCCGTCTATCTCCCAGTCCGTCGAGTCTCGAGATTGAAACCACTCCCTGATTATGGAAAGGATAGCCTCGGTCGTAGACGAGTCATCGGCCCCTGAAACAACAGAGTTCCCTGCCGCATCTATCCCCATTTCAGAAACCCATGAGATGACCTCTGAATCCAGCTTGAGATCTGGTGGCTCGGGACTATCCGGGTGGCGATCATCCCCCCTTGGAAAATCCACTCCGTATGCCAGGAAAATCAAGTCCTCCGGCCTTCCCTTGCCTGCATCTAGGTACTTCTGACGAAGTGCCCCTGCTGCGAGATTCCTGGGGTTGGGAGCCACTTCGGAGTACTTTTCCTCAAACATTCTCAGGGGCATAACCACCTCCCCCCTGACGTGACAATCCCCTCCCCAGGGAAGGTTCTCGGGGACATTCATCATCCTACGGGCGTTAGCTGTCACGTCCTCCCCCCTTCGACCATTGCCTCTCGTTGCAGCCCTAACCAACCTCCCCCTCCTGTACTCTAGGGAAAGGGCGGATCCGTCTAGCTTAGGCTGGCAAACGAACCTACGACCGCTCGCAGTGGTCTGGGAGACGAAGTGTGCTACCTCTTCATCTGTGGTGGCCTTGTCCAAGCTCATCATCCTGAATAGATGCTCTACCTTGACCGAGCCCGGGGGCGGGTCGGATCCAACCCTTCCCAATTGGGGGTGGTCGGGTGAGAGGCTCTGGAGCTCGTCCCTCAGGGCATCGAACTCTGCATCCGAAATAACCGATTGCGCCTTGTTGTAGTATAGGTCTGAGTGCGTCTCCAACTGCTCCGCGAGCCACTCGATTCGTCTCCCAGAACCGCTCTCGTCAGTAGCATCCTCCGCCATGTCATTGCAAAGGGGCCGATGTCCTTGAAACTGCCCGTGGTGGGCCTGCCAGGATTTGAACCTGGGTCGCGCGACCCCCAGCCGCGAAGTATAGGCCAAACTAACCTACAGGCCCCTTGTGGGCCCGCCTGCGAACGAGTAATCCGTCAAAGCCCTGACGGAACTCACTGTTGCCTGTCGATGCTGAATGGTGCTACCTCGTCAATGAGGTCAATGTGGCCTACGAACATCCTCCGGCAGCAGTATCTCTGGAACCCGAGCTCGTCTAGAGTTTCTCCGGGGTCCTTGCCTCCGTCGACGGCCTCCATGTACTGGTGGTACTTGTGTGCAATCACCTTTCCACAACTCCAACACCTAACTGGGATTAGCATTTTCTCACTACCTGTACGACTTCTGCCACTTCTTACGAGCACCGCGACCCATTTGATGCTTGGGCTCCTTCCTTCTCGGGTCATTCACCAGGATCTTCCTCTCGAACCTGATGAATTCGTCCCTTAGCTCCTCGTCGTCTCCCTCCGCGCCGTCGTTGTACTTCACCAGCCCTCGGGCTATGGCGGTCCTGATCGCGTCTACCTGGCCCATCTGGCCGCCGCCCTTGACGTCCACTGAAATGTCGACACGGTCTATCCGGTTCATCGCCTCGGCGATCCTTACCGGCTCCAGGGCCTTCCTGCGAGCAAGCTCGGGTTCCATTATGTGGATGGGAGTCCCGTTGACCCTTACCCTGCCCTTGCCTGGCTTTAGGGTAGCTCGGGCGATTGCGGTTTTGCGCTTTCCACTGGTGTTTACTACCTTGGGTCCCTTCTTCTTCGCCAAGTCACTCACCTCCCCATCTCGATGCGTCGACGCCTAGGTGGGAGCTTATGTCACCTAGCCTTACGAACTTGTTCGGAGGGTCGCGGTCAATGTTCCTGGTCTCTCCCCATTGGTGGCCTTCTGGGAGATCTTCTCCTGATAGGTTCGCGGGGGTCCCAATCATGACGCGTAGGTCCCTGAGTGCGCCCCTGCCGCTGCTGTTCTTCTGGTAGGGAAGCATGCCTCTGACCGTCCTCTTGATTATCTTGTCAGGCATTCGGGGGAAGAAAGGACCCTTCCTAGCGTGGTTCAGCTTGTATTTCGCTCTATAGTCGCTGAAAACCTTGGACCTAGGTCCTGACACAATTGCTCCCTCTGCGTTGATGATTATTACCCTCTGCTGCGAACCTGACTTTCTCGCGGAAATCATCTCCTTGGCAACCTGGCTGGCAAGCCTACCAAGGATCTTGCCTGTGGCGTCGTAAACGGTTGTTGGCTCAGACAAGGATTCTGACCCCCTTCCCATTCGGATTCTCCTCCATTAGCTCCCTGATACTGAGAGTCCTACCCCCCGAAGCCTCGATCTTGCTTTTGGCGCCCTCGCTGAAGCTGTATGCGGCTACTATTTGCTTTCCGCTGATCTCTCCGCTTCCTAGAACCTTGCCGGGAACCAGGACTGTCTCCTTTTTCTCCGAGTGCCTAGAGATGTGGCTCAGGTTTGGCTCAGCCCAGTTCTTCCTGCTGGACTCCAGTCTGGATGCAGTGTCCCTCCATATTGCGGAACCGGTTGACCTGCTGTGGTCCTTCAACTCCCCGATAAGGGAGATTAGCGCCCGATTGGTCTTCTTTTCTGACTTACTCATCGCTTTCGCCTCCATGGTCGGGTAGCGCGGCCACCAAAGTCGGTGTTATGAATCCTGCGGGCGCCCCGTAGGGGCGGTCAGCAAGCGGGCGTTCGGTCATAGAATCAAATCTTGAATCCGTCGTTTTCGACCGAATCGTCGACCCCGGCGAATCTGACCTGGCCCTCGGCATCGACGAATTGCCCTGCCTTCATAGAAGGCCCGTATAGTGCGGATTCGTTCGCGGAAGTCCTAGTGAGCATGCTCTCTCCGAGTGCGCTGTTCATCCTGCCGATCATTGACTGGAAGATCTGGATGGCCCTGTCCCTCTCCTCCGAGCCTATCTCGTGGTCGGAGTACCTGGCTTCCTCGAATATGGTGAAAAACGTGTCCAGCTCCTCCGGAGGAATGATGCCTCCGAGCATGTTGTTAATCACGTCCTCGAACTCCCTTGTGGTCTCGAACACCTTCTTCATCGCCCCTCTCATCCTGAAGTACTTGATCAGGTCCTTGTAACAGGAGAAAACGGCCTCGATGTAGTTGTTCGAGGCCTTGAGGGACATTAGGGCGTCTGTGAGGATACCTCGCAGAACCTCGACCTTGCGACGCTCTCGGTAGTTGTTGTACATCACGGCCCCTACAAGAACGATCGCTGAAAGGGCGATTCCGGAGATTACCACGACCTGGGTTGTCAGGAAGCTGGCCTTAGCGTCGACTTCCGGGGTTCCGAGGAATATCACCGGTGTGCTGTTCAGCCACTGCTCCACGAAGTAAGGCTTGTTGTCGTCTGCAGACTCGAAGTGCACTAGGATTCTCCACCTGCCCTCGTCTGCCGACCACTCGGGATGTCCTGGAATCACTTCGCCCGTGTATGGGAAGGAGAAGTTAGCGGAACCCCTCTCGTTGGTGATTAGAATATCGACCCTCTCCGTCTGCCAGCCAGAGCCGTTCCAGAACTGTCTGTGGAACTCTACTCTCTGGCCCTCTACTGTGAGGTCGAGTCTGTCCCTGAGAATTGCTACCTCTCCGGCAATTATGTCCCCCTCCATGTAACCGGAGGGGCTGGACCAGTGCTCCTTGAGTAGGATGTCGACCTTGCTCCTGACCAGTACCTCTACGTCCATCAGTGAGCTATTCAGTACCGGGTTCGGCTCCAGGGCCTCGTAATCGCAGCCTCCAGGAACGTACTTCTCTGGCTCGTATGCCACCCTGACGGTCCTGAAGCCCTCTAGATTGTTCCCGCTTGGCTCTACACCCCTTCTACTGGGGTTGTCGTCCGGGTCCGCCGAGTACCAAACGAACTCCCCGGTACCATCTGCAGTGAAGGCCGTCGCAATTGGCCTGGTATTTACCTCGGGATCCAGGTATATGTTCACGCACTTGCCTCCCACTGGTTTCCCGTTTGACTGGGACAGTTTGGCATTAATGTGGAAAGCCTCCTTCAGGTAAAGGACCTCGAAGGTTGAGCCGTTCGGGAAGGTGTACGTTAGATAATCAGACCTGAAAGGGCCTACTTCTGAGACATCTATGGTGGAGTTCGAGAACACCGGGAAGAACAAAGATTGGGTCTTGTTCTTGTACCTGTATCTATCATTGTTCAGAGTGTCCCAAGCATTGTATTCAACCTTCACTTTGGCCATCCCTGCATCTACTCCCGATATTGGGCAGTTGATGTCGAAGAAGCCGTTCTCATCGGTAGCCCCCGGGATGCAGGCCTGTATCCCGTTGTCTCCCGCTCGGAACTTCATCCTGTCCTCTATGGGGTCGTAGACCATCGACCCCATCTCGAAGGTTACTCTTATCTGCCTACTAGACAGGTTTCCTCCCAATTCGTCGGTAAGTTGGCCGGTGACGATCATTGGCTTCTCTAGGATTCTTCCAGTGTCCGGGTCTATCTCGGAGGTGTATACTATCTGTTGATCGACATCGAGATCTGTATTTCCTATCAGGCTGAACCCGTCGATTTGGAAAGGCAGAACCTTTCGGAAGTGGTCGCTATTCTGTATGGTTACGCACGGATCCCAGGCCCCAGAGGTGGTGAGCATGCCCGCATCGAGAGCCCCGCACCCTTCGTGAGGGAGGTTCTCTTCGAATCTGATTATTACGTTAACTGGACCGAAGCCGTCCGGCAAGTAGGAAAAGGGGTCGTCCTTGAGTAGCTGGGGATTTAGGTAGGTGCTGTAGTTGATGCCTCCTGCCACTGGGCAAGTCACGCTTACTATTTGCCTGTGAGTCCGATCCTCGAAGTCTATTCCCTCGAAAATTATGGTCACATTTCCACCAAGAGCGTACCCATCGGCGTCCTGCATTGGTGAGCAATCGGGCGGTCCATGGGAATTCAACTGCGTTCCCGAGTCCTTCTCGAAGGGAGTTCCGGCATCATCGGTCACGGTTGCTGTGAACATCCATTCGTCGCCGTTGGATCTGACGTTTGGGCTGGTGTCCTGGACGTTGATGTATGTCCTGGAGACGACCCATAGACCGACTTCTCCGAAGCTACCCATTCTGAGACTGTCCCCTAGGTAGGTGAATCCCATGGTGAAGTTCCCCAGTTTGTCGATGTCCGTCAGGTTGACCCTGAATACACCGTTGTTGTCAGTAATGGCGATGCCGCTCGATGAGTCCTCTGACCAGGTCCAGTTCACCGGGGCGTCTCGTACCACCTGGCCCGCGTTGTCGACCAGTCGTGCCTCGATAGTGGCATTTTGGCCTCTGTATAGGCGGGGTAGCGAGTTTAGCTGGAAGTCAGTGGTCCCGATCATTGTAACGTTTGCATATGCCCCAGTAGCAGCCAGAATCTGGTCTTGCTCCCCTGTGAAGTAGTAGTCGGATTGACTGAAGTCGGCCCTCAAACCATAGGTCCCGGCTGGATACTGGGTGAACCACGAAAAGTTGTAGTCGAAGGTGGCTAGGCCGTCTCTCATGCTGGGGGCCTTGTTGTGCTGAGTCTCCGTTGAGCCAACAAACAGTCCGTTTTTATCAAAATCCAACTGTAAGGAGATTGCATTCTGGGACCATGGATCGAAGGTCCTGTTCCAGACATGACCGATTACCCTCAACGTCTCTCCAGTGAACATTTCCGGGACGATTTCGCACCTCACTTCTGTGTTGGATACCAGTGGGTCAACTGGCCCACATGGGGGAGAGTCGAAATCAGCTCCATTCTGCATCTTGATTGTCCATTCTGTGCCATCAGAGGACAGGAAAGGAGTTAGTGCCCCACCGGCTATTCCGTTCAGCCCGGTCGGTGTTCCATCCCAGAGTAGAGGGTACGGCTTTCCGAGACTTGCCTCTGAGTAGGTGATTCCCTCATTGGAAAGGGAGGGAGCGTGGAAAAGTGCCCTCCAAGCGCCGAAAGACGACCCTGTGAACTGAGTAGCGTCCCAGAAGTATACGGGCCTGAAAGAGGAAACGTACATTTCTGCCTCTATGTACATCCTGTGCATCGACCGGATGTAGAAGGTGTCGGTCTCGGAGCCCTCTAGGTGGGTCCAAGGCCACTCGTAGGGATCGTCTGTGCACCCACCTAGATCTGGTCTTGAGTACCCTACGAAGCTGTAGTCACCCACTGGCAGTGTGGTGTTCTTGTACTCATATGTGCCTTGGATTGAGTGGGACCCAACCGTACCAAAGTTTGAGACGCAGCGGTTCCAGAAAATCTGCTCGTAACCGCCGGTTGGGATTCCGGGCCCGTTGTCCAATAGAGAATTCCACTGGACCTGCTCCCACTGGTCCGTGGACTGGTCGTAAGCCAGTGAAACCCAACCCCCAGAATCGGCCCTGTAACCCCCTCCTCCGTCACCGTCGTATACGGTCGGGTGGGTGATGTTCCCGAACTGGGTCCCTGGATCGCTCACCGTGAACGATACGGGTGCATGGGGGAGCCTGTTGTCGAAGATGCCACGATTGTAGTCTGCAGTGTAGTGGACCTTGAAGTCAAGCTTCAGGGGCTGCTCGTCGGCCCTGAACCTCTGACCGGCGACGAACCCTATGGTGGTGTTTGCCCTGACCTCCACTGGGAGCCCTGAGTCTACTATGCCGTCGCCATCGGAGTCCTCTAGGGTAGAGCTGTAGTCGTGCACGAACATCTCGGTTACCTCAGAGTATACCTCGTAAGTCGTGTTGGGGCCGACTTGGATGTCCTCGGGGAAAAGGAACTGGCCGACAATGTACTCCCCGTTGTCGTCAGTCAGGACATCAATCGTCTCAATAACTGAGGTTCCATTTTCTATGTACCTGATATGGACCTGGACCGGGATGTCCGGAGCAGGCTCGAATCCCGTGTCCACCAGCCAAAATACCGACCCGTTGAATATAGCCGGCCTGTTCTCGTCGAGCCACAGGATTGGTTCGGCATTCAGCGTGATTTTTGTCGTAATCTTGTCGGCATCATCCAGTATCCCATTGTTATCAGAGTCCCAATCCGAACTCCAGCCAGACGACTCTTCGGTCTTGTTGGAGGGGGTGGCCCAGCTGCCAGGAGAGGGGTCGTTCCAATCTAGATCGGCCCTTCCGTCGTTGTCGTCATCCACGTCGAAGTAGTCGGGTCCGGTAGAGTTGTTTGTGGGGTCGGACATGCCCACTCCGCCTCCGAAGTCGTCGTGGTCCCAGGGATTTGTCGACTCCATTCCGAACCGTGACGGCCAGAGCATGACCTCGTCCTCGTCTTTCATGCCATCGTAGTCGTCGTCGTCGTCGAAGTCGTCCCTGATCCCGTCGTTATCGTGGTCCCAAGGAGCGACTGGGAAGTTGAGGCAACATGAGTCGTCGATTGGGTCGGCTGTTCCGTTCTGGTCTACTAGGTTCAGGAGTTCTAACGAATTGGGTATTCCATCGCCGTCCCAGTCGTCGTCGGCCCAGTTCAGAATCCCGTCGTTATCGTGGTCCCAAGTGCTCTGCTCCTCTCCCGTGAAGCAGCCTGGAATCGCTTCCTGAAGGACATCCGATAGGCCGTTGTTGTCATCGTCTGGATCCTCTCCGTCTGGAACCCCGTCGTTGTCATTGTCCACGTCGTAGTACTCTGGGAAAAGCAAGGCTTGCCCTAGCACCCCCCTGTCCCATACTGCCTGGTAGATTCCGTCGTCGTCGGGATCCGTATCCAGGCCGTCGTCGTCATTGTCAGCGCAGTTACTGCCAATGAAGTAGTAGGGCTCCTCGACGTTTGAGTCGTCGTCCAGATCGTCGTTCGAGTCGACCTCGAAGTAGTCCCATATCCCGTCATTGTCGTCGTCTACATCGAAATGGTCGTAGACAATGTCCCAGTCGTCGTCAAGGTCATTTGTGTTGTTGTACATGCAGTTCGGGGTCCAGATTACCTCATCACCGAAGCCATAAATAATCTGGCCACAATCTATGTCGGGGTCGACGTCGTCGTTGAGTTCATCTGCTATCTCGTCTGGAAAGAAATTGCCATTGGCATCTGTAGTCCACTGGAAGAAGCCAAATTGGGAAACGCCGAGGTAGGCTATCCATAAATCTCTGTTGTTCTTCATCTCGTTGTAAGTGTATGCCACGGACGGAGTTGGGTTGCTGGTTGGATCAAAAGTGAACCAGAAGCAATTGCTATCACAGGAGGCTTTCAATGAGTCAGTCGGGTGATTGGTCCCGTCGTAAGTGCCATCATCCCACTCAGAATCCGGACGGGTGCTGTAAGGCACGGTGAAGGATTGGCCTCCGGACTGGGTTGGTGTCAGAAGTGGTGACTTGAATAGGAAGCCGTAAATGTGGCCGCAGAACCTTTCCTGAGCGGCATCCAAGAGTATGGTCCCGCATGAGTTCCCGTCGAGAGAGCCCCCCATCTTAACATCGTCCACGTCCAATATTCCGTCATTTCCCTCATCTTGATCCCACCAATCTGGGAGCCCGTCGCCATCTTGGTCAACGTCGATTCCGTTGACGAGAGAATCCCCGTCCGTGTCAATGTCGAAGAAGTTGTCACCGTTGTATGGGCTCCACTTCATCATTAGGAACCAGTACATTTCGGGAATGACCCCCATGACTGGCGGGAATGAGCTGTCGTCGTAGCCATTGTAGTCTAGCATGAAGCTGTTGTTTTCATTAAATGGATTGAATCCCCACGTGAGGTTCCAATAGTAGTGTGGGACGGCAACGTAAGCACCGCTGTCTTCTGATCCGTCGATTGCGTCACCGTCATTCTGAGGCCAGCTGTTACCCCAGAAACCGTCTGTATTATCGGCGTCCACTACTCCACAGTTGCCGTCATCGGGGTCATAGAAGTCGTTAATCCCGTCGTTGTCGTCGTCCCAATCCTCGTCGTTCTGCAGACCGTCGCCATCTATGTCTGTATCGATGTCGTTTGGGCCGTCGTCACGGTACATCGACCCATTTAGCTCGTGGAGATCGGCATCGTTGTCCAAATCGCAATCAGGATCAATATCCATCCAATCGAGTATGCCGTCGTTGTCGTCGTCAACGTCGACCCAGTTGTTTACACCATCTCCATCCCAATCGTTGAACCCAGTGTAAGAGGTCCTCCAAAGAATACAGTTCTCGCTGGGATTCTGAGGATTGGGGTTTTCCACGCTGGCGCAATCCCAAGCTGCCACCTCCGCCGTGTCATTGAGGGGGTAGGGGTCTTGCTCGTTTGGCGATCCGTCGTCGTCTAGGTCCCAAGCCTGAGACCCCCCAGCCAGGTTATCAGGTGTTTCTGAACCACCCTGGTCGGTGTCCAACCAGTCCCAGACCATGTCGTAATCCCTGTCTATGGCCCTGAAGCGATCGTCGTCCAGGTCCCCGTCGTAGTCTATTTCACAGTCTGTTCCGGGGGTCTGTATTTCCACCACGGCGTTATTGAATGCCTCGTTGGGGTAGTCGCCCTGGCCGTCTCCGTTAGTGTCTAACTGGCGGCAGGCGTCCGGAATCCCGTCGTTGTCGTCGTCAACGTCGTACATGTCGGCAAGGCCGTCGTTGTCGTCATCGGTATCCGAAGAATCTGGGGATCCGTCGTTGTCGTTGTCTGGATCAAGGAAATTGGGGATTCCGTCTCCGTCAAGATCTCCGTCATAGATTTCGGTGAAGCTCTGCTCTCGAGGGTGCTCTAGGGCATGCAATGCGACATAATCCAAGCCATCAACGTACTGAGCATAGTCCCCGGGGTTCCATTTGACCCAAGGGTCCCATAGGATGTGGGAGGCTTCGTAAATCAAAGAGTCCTGATTGGGGTCCCATGGATGTATATCGTCGATGTCGAGTACTTCGTCTCCATCATCGTCCAAATCGAAGTAATCCTGAATCCCGTCGGAATCGAAGTCACAAGGCCAAATGAACTGATCAATCCGTCCGTCGTTGTCGTCATCCTCGTCATATGAACCTCTCCCAGAGCCGTCAATATCCTCGTCAGTAATTCCGTCGTTGTCGTGATCCATTGGGTTCTGATCCACTAGATAGTCAAACCCAACAGGCTCCCCTGTCCAAGGATGGATTACAGTGGGAAGAACGTGTCTTTCTGAAGTTACATTCCGTGGGTCGTTACCCTGGGAGTAGTCAATGGGCCCTTCTAGAATGCCGTCGTTGTCGTCATCCCAATCAAATTCGTCCTGAATTCCGTCGTTGTCGTGGTCGTATGGATCCGTCCCGAAGCAACCATCGAATCTTTCAATAAGATCATTTATTCCGTCGTTGTCGTCGTCTAAATCGTTCAAGTCATCGATACCGTCGTTGTCGTGGTCTTCCGTATTTGTCTCCTCGAGGAAGAATCCGTAACTCGGGTCTAGTGCTAGGGCTCTGGGGTCTGAGACCTTTCCATAGATGGCTGCCGGGTCATTGTAGAATGGGTCTCGGAAAGCTGCCTCCTGGAACGGATTTGTAGTAGCTGGCTGATTCTGGCCCTCCCCCTGAACTGGGGCAGAAATCTGTTCGAGTTGCTGGTATGCGGTTCTCTTCGGAATATCGGTAGTCTCTGGTTTTTCAACAGAAGGCCCAGAATCCTGCAGAATCATCAGCTGTGTGCTAAGAAGCATTAGAGCGACGAGTGATATAGCTGGCAGTATTTTCTTCTTCCCGTTTCTCTCTTCTTGGTCGTTCATGGAAATCACGCATTCCCTCTGATGGAGTCCCAAGCGCCGATTCTAATCCTTATGAATGGATTCCTAACTATGCAGTAATTCGTATCATAGGGACTTTGTTGTATCATACCGGATTGAGTGGTCAACCTTTGTGATATGTGGTCCCTCTGTTGATTTCCGTCGCCCGGTACAGCTGCTCCATGAGAAGGGCGGCAGAAAATTCGTGGGTTAGTGTGAGTCGGGAAAGTGAAATCTTCGAGATAGCAGACTTCTTGATGCTCTCGGAAAACCCCTCAAATGGCCCCAGAGCTATGTGCGTGGTTTCGCTACTAAGTTGTGCCGATTCGAGCCACGAGGCTAATTCTATGCTTGACATGGATTCTCCGCTTTCGTCAAGAATTACGAGATTGCCGGAAAGGGAAGAAATTTCTGACTCATACCCCTCGCTTCCTCTACTCGATTCGTGGGTCTGCAAACTGATTCCCCTAGGTCGAAGTCTTGCCTGGTAATCCTTCACTATTGAGGAAATTGAGTGGTCCTTAGGTTTGCAATCAAAGTGAACAACAACGCGACCCACAAGGGTTCGTGAATACTGTTACACTTAGGAGTTCACAAAGCATCATTACGTTCAGCTAAGACGTCTATACGATAGCATGGGATGGTGGCCCTTCGTAAAGAAGCGCAAAGGATTCGATAACGAACCCCAAATCAGAGGGACGAGGATGTGGATTCAAGACCTAAGAGAAATCTGCGAAAGGAGCTACAATGAGAGGTCGGAAGGACAAAGTGAGGTGAGCGTTTTACAGTTGGAATGGCGAAAGGCGAACACCAAAGGGGAAGTGGATGGCCCTCTGCTAGAGGGTCTCGAGCGACGTGCTGCTACTCTACTCGGTGCTGATGACTCAGAATGGTCTCGAATTCTTGATGATGATGACTTCTGGAAAGCAGGATGGGGGAGCCAAGTGGAGGATTGAAATGATATTCTGGATTGTTCTATTCGGTGGTTTGGGTGCATACGGCTACTACCTTAGTAGGCTCCAACCGTTTCCGGAGATTGGGGGTCGTTTCGCGGCTGTACTTCTGTTCATGGCTCTAATTCTATGGATAGCAAGTACAAGTCCAAGAGATACAGAAGGGGACCTGCCCGCCGTGGTTTCAGTATTTCTTGGAGGGGTGTTTGTCATTTCCGGTATTGGGAGCATGAGCATTACAAAGACTGACGTTATTGTTGCTCCCTTGGGTGGCATTCTGTTCTGTGTTGGAGGAATCTATCTGCTTTCTGCTAGGTGGGAATTCGCTGATCAGTCTGAGCAGATTGGATCGTTCATTCTAGCGAGTACAATGGTGACAATAGAGTTGTACTTGGCCTTCAGGGGACTGGTATTGGGAGTACCAGGGATAGCATGGTCAAAGTCTGGCCTGAGGCAGATACACAGAGGTTTGTTGTTGGGTCCAAACGGGGCAATCGCACACTTTGAGAAATCCTGGGACATGGAGGAACAATGGATTAATTCCATGAGCTTCGCCGCGTTGATTTTGATTCACCGACATCTTGGGAACTCAACTGAAGAAGCAGAAAGTCTCGAAGAGCTAGAGAAATTGGGAGGGTGGCGTTCGGTGGACTCTTCTTGGACCGCGGTCATAGAGAAAGGTCTGTCGTCTTCTATCACTTTGTCTGAGTACGATTGAAAGGAAGAGTCCCCTCGCACCTTCATGGTCCGAATTAACAGGGTCCATACTGGAACCGGTGACGGGGGCGAAACTTCGTTGCTTGATGGAACAATAGTTGGAAAGGAGAGTCAAAGAGTCGGATTGTTCGGAACAATTGACGAGTTGAATTCCCATATTGGAGTTGTTAGGATGGAACTGGGAAGGATGCCCGGCGTAACGAGGTTCCATAGACCCAATGATGCGGAAGACTCGTTGGCTCGAGTACAACAGGAGCTATTCGATCTAGGGGGGGAGTGTGCCTGCAGCCCTGGAAAGCTACCTGAGCAAATGGCCCTAATTAGCATGGTTGAATGTGATAGGCTAGTTGCTGAAATGGATAGTTGGCTAGAAGAGTTGGTTCCTCTTGAGTCGTTCATCTTGCCAACTGGAGTGGGTCCGGTATCTTTCCTTCATGTATCCAGAACAGTAGCTAGGAGAGCCGAAAGAGAGGCCTGTTTACTAAGGGATAAGGAAGGGAAGGGCTCTGTCAGGAAGGAGGTAATCTGCTACCTGAACAGAATTTCTGACTGGCTTTTCGTCATGGCCAGATGGATAACAATGAATACGGGAGAGGAGGAGTCCCTCTGGACGCCCAAGGGTAAAAGAGAGGTTTGATTAGAGCAATCGTCCCTTTCTTTGCAGATGATTCCTGGCCGAGCGAAGTAGTTCCTTCTCCTGCTGGAAAGTTATCATATTCTCGGCCTCATCGAATTGAAGCCAGAGGTAGTTTGTGTGCTCGTGGGACAGTTGAACGTCTAATTCCTCTGTCTCGGCAATGTACCAGTATACTTGCTTAGGGATTATCCTACCCTTTCTTTTGAAAGTGTACTCAGTCTTTTGACTCCAGTCCTCGTCAACCGTCACTTTCGAAATACCCGTCTCCTCAGAAAGCTCTCTAAGAGCAGTCGAATGATGATTCGAGTCCGTCTCCTCAACGTGTCCCTTTGGGAAGCTCCAGTGCCCCTGGGGATATTGAAGCAGCAAAATGCTGTCGAAATTGATCAATATGAATCCGCATGAGGTCTCTAGACTCCCGGGTTTGCCTTTCATGATCGTGCCATGACTCCCTGAAGGATGAAAACCTTCCGTGGGACTATTCGAAGATGCGAAACCACCATTGACATGTTTCTGGACCCTGTGTCGATGGAGCTTGAACCTCTGGATCTAGAAATCAGGAAGATTGTCACTGACAGTGACTTAGATGGGGTCGTTACCGCTGCTATTCTTCGTCGTTGGTGGGAGGAAGCGGAGATTGTGTTTGGCCACCCGGGAGAATTGCGAGCGGGAATTTTTGACGATAGGATAGATCAGTGGACTGCTATTTGCGATTTGCCCAGTCATCCCGATTGCGGACTTAGCATTGACCACCATCAATCCAATAGACCCAAAGACCTAGATTCTGCAATGCCCGTTGTGATCTGGAGAGAGTCTCCTTCGGCTGCAAGAATTGCTTTCGATTTGGTATCTAAGAGAGTTGATCTGAGCGACTTGGTTGATCTACTATATTGGGTGGATAAACTTGACAGTGGTGGTGTTTCCCGGGAGGAGTATCTATCCGAAGTACCCGCATTATGGCTGAGTTGGGCGATTGACGCAGGAGAAGGGACTGCGATGATGATCTTGGAGTCACTCCAAGAAGGAGTTCCTTTGGGTGATATTCTCGCCAATCCAGAAATTGCACCCATAGTAGAAGATAGGCGGAGGCAGAAAAATGCTCTATATGGGGAGATTCGAGACAGGATGAGGATTGTCGATAGGTTGGCGATAGTGAGGATGGAAGGACTGGGTATTAGGTCGAATGGATACCAAGTAACTGCGATGGCCGGGGATGATTGCGATGCGTGCATGATAATCCACGGAGACGTGGGGGCATCGTTTGGAGAAGAGGGCAGGTACCCGGTGTCCGCATCCTTCTACACGAACTCGTTCCTACATCCGAAAGGAGGAGTTTTCGATCTAACCTTGTTGGCAAAAAGTTTCGATAAAGAGGGAGGTGGTCATGCCAATGCATGTGGTTGCAGAATCAAGCCTATCACAGGACTAGACAATGGCAATAGGATGGTGTCCGAAGATGATATCGAAAGCAACATAACTGCTTGGTTAGAAATCTGGGCTGGGCGTTAATCAGAGAATGTTCAGGAGGTATAGGAAACCCAAGAAAGCGTGAATAACTACAAGCATCCCTAGTAAATCACTAACCTTTCCGTGCAGTTCCTTGGTTCTAGCGAATCCCTTTCCAGAGGACCGTTGCTCCTTGGTTTTCCTACCTAATCTCCAAAGATACAGCAATAGGGCTAATCCGATTATCCCTGTAGACCCATGGAAACTTGGGACGAGGTGTCGGCTTGCGTCTCCATGGTCAATAAGACCCCTAGCAACGTTGGAGGCAAATGCGAGGGCCACTATTCCTATGCTGGCCATTGCAATCCTATCTCCCATTACCTCATGGTCTTCTACTGCAGCACTCCTTTCCTCGCCCCTCAACAGGGGAGAGTTTTTTCTCCATCTTCTCTGTCGGAAAAATAGCCAAATGAGGAATATAGCTGCCAGTGGATGGGCGAGTATTACCGCTAGTCTAGCCGGATTCACGAATACTGGAGAGGTGGGGTTGACTTAGATGTGGCTAATTTCTCAATTAGCTTTCAAACACTATTTTTCCACACCGCCCTGTACCTAGTGGATTCCTTGTCTGGAATGGTTGCGGTGTATAACTCGAGTTTTTCCAGGCCCCTCCCTATTGCCTCGATGGAATCAATTGAAAGCGGCCAAGGTGGACCTGAGTATTCTTCTTCTGGATCTTCTAGCCTTCCGATGCACACAAGGTGTCCCTCCTTGGCTACAAGTGGTGAGAGTTTTTTCGAAGCCGTTTTTCTAATCTCGCTTGGTATTGCTTGGAGGATGTGTACCTCTAGTACAAGATCGAAATTGCTTTCCCATTCATATGGGAGATTGAGCAAATCGGCCACAACCCATTCTACTTGGAGTTCTTTGTGGATGTTGCTTGCCCAGTCAACTGCGGACTCTGAGATATCAAATGCTGTAACTTTCCATCCCTTGCTGCTGAGGAAGGCTGCATCCTCTCCTAGGCCACAACCAACTACCAGCGCTCTCCCATGGCCATTGAAAAGTTCTATCCAATCAACTAGAAACGGATGTGGTCCTTTCCAATCCCATGGAATTAATCCCCTGTCTCTGTCTGATTCTTGGTACAGTTCCTCGAACCATGATAGTGGTTGTTCCGATTTTATTGAGTTGTGAAACAAAGCTAGCATCCGGTTCCGAGCTTCGTCCATGTTTTCATCCTACATATGAGAGACTACAGCTTCTCCGAATTGAGAACATGACAACAATGTAGCCCCTTCCATAAGTCTCTCGAAGTCATAGGTGACTGTCTTTGCGGAAATGGCTCCCTCCATCCCCCTTACAACCAAATTGGCTGCTTCCGACCACCCGATATGCCTGAGCATCATCTCTGCAGAAAGGATTAGGCTTCCAGGGTTAACCTTGTCTTGGCCAGTGTATTTGGGAGCAGTACCATGAGTGGCCTCGAAAATTGCCACTCCTGTATCGTAGTTGATGTTAGCTCCTGGGGCAATTCCAATGCCCCCTACCTGAGCTGCTAGTGCATCAGAGATGTAGTCGCCGTTGAGGTTCATTGTCGTCAGTACGCCATACTCCCTTGGACGTGTGAGGATTTGCTGGAGCATGGCATCGGCAATCATGTCCTTCACTGTAATCGTGTTACCAGAAATTGGATTCACGAATGTGCACCAAGGACCGCCGTCGAGTTCAACGGCTCCGAATTCTTCCTTTGCCAGCTCATAGCCCCAGTCTCTGAATCCGCCCTCTGTGAACTTCATGATGTTGCCCTTGTGCACCAGCGTAACACTGTCCCTATCGTTATCTATCGCATACTTGATTGCAGCCCTAACTATCCGTGACGTTCCCTCTTGGCTAACCGGCTTGATTCCGAGACCCGAGGTTTCGGGAAATCGGATTTTCTTAACTCCCATTTCCCCCTGTAGGAAATTTATCACCTTTCGGGCCTCCTTGGTTCCGGCTTCCCATTCAATCCCAGCGTAGACGTCCTCACTATTCTCTCTGAATATTACCATATCAACTGCACCGGGATCCTTCACTGGGCTGGGTGTTCCCTCGAACCATCTGACTGGTCTGACACAGGCATAGAGGTCTAATTGCTGTCTTAGGGCTACGTTTAGGCTTCGTATTCCCCCTCCTACAGGAGTAGTGAGTGGTCCTTTAATCGAAACAAGGCCTTCCCTCATTGACTGCTCCGTCTCCTCTGGAAGCCACTCGCCTGTGGCATCGAATGCCTTCTGGCCAGCTAGTGTCTCTTCCCAGTGGATCCGCTTCTCTCGCTGGTAAGCCTTCTCTACTGCGCTATCTACTACCGCCATCATGACGGGAGTGATATCTGACCCGATTCCGTCTCCTTCGATATAGTGAATTATTGGGTTGTGAGGCACCTCTAGCTGCCCTGCCGAGATTGTAACCCGCTCTCCCTCAGACATCGCTCTCAGGACTCCGAGAGATTAGGGATAGATGAAGCCAACCCTTGAAGGGGGCGGCTTTGTTCGAAGGTATGTGAACGGAGAGGTGGTTTGGACAGAATCGGGAGGCTACGTCGGGACCACCGAAGGTGGCAAGAAGTTCGAGATTTTTGGCTACGATTCACCGAGCCCCATGGAAATGGTCCTGCACGGTCACGCGGCTTGTTCTCTAATTGATGTCATCGACGGACTAAAGCACCGGACTGAAAACTTAGGCTTCGTCAAGATTGAGATTGAAGCTGCCCGAGCCTCCGAGTCTCCGAAAGTTTTCACATCAGTAATTATGCGTTACATCGTTAATGGGGACGTCCCGGAGGCCCTTGTCAGACGGCTGATTGAGAGTAGTCACGAGAAGCACTGCAGTGTTGGCATAATGATTACTCGCTCTGGAACCAGTCTTGAATGGACTCTCGAAATGCAGAAATGACTAGCAATACATCCTGGTGGAGAAAGCAATATTTTGGAAAAATTACACCCTAATATGGGGTGTCCAATACTAATCATTAAACACCCCCCAACCTGAAGCGCAACTCCCTTGCACAGGCGGGACCAATCCTAGCCTAATCATAACGGGAGTGAAAGAAAAATGCAGACAAAAATTACGACGTCCGAGGGGGGTTTGAACTCCGAGGAAGGACTGGTTGTAGAGCGACGATTTACGTCGGCTGGCCAGGATCCGTTCGACTCGTTTGAATGGATTACCATGGACGTCGAGATTAGAAACCCAGATGGTTCGATGGCCGATTCGATTGAAGGCGTCGAGCTGCCATCTGGTTTCTCCGGAGTTCCCGGAAAGGTCTGCGCCCAGAAGTACCTGCGCAAGGCGGGTGTTCCGAAGTTCCTTCGGGGCGTACCCGAGGAGGGGGTGCCTGTCTGGCTACAGCGAAGTGAGCCAGACCACGAGCGGCTTCAGAATTTGGACGTCGTCGACAGAATGGGTGGTGAGACCGACGGGAGGCAATTATTCCGTCGACTTGCAGGGACCTGGACCTACTGGGGCTGGAAGTATGGATACTTCGCAAGCGAGGCCGATGCTCGCGCCTACTTCGATGAGATGTGCTATCTGATTGCTAGCCAGCGATCCGCACCCAACAGCCCCCAGTGGTTCAACACAGGTCTAAACTGGGCCTATGGAATCGAAGGCCCCCCACAGGGTCACAGCTTTGTAGACCCCGCGACTGGCGAGGTTGGACTATCGGCCAGCGCTTACGAGCGGCCACAACCCCATGCCTGCTTCATCCAGTCTGTTTCCGACTCCCTTGTTGGGGGAAGCGATTCGATAATGGGACTCTGGAATAGGGAGGCCCTGCTCTTCAAGTACGGCTCGGGTACAGGTTCAAACTTCTCCGGCATACGGGGTGCTGGTGAGCCTCTCTCGGGAGGAGGGACCTCGAGCGGACTGCTATCTTTCCTAAAGATTGGCGACAGGGCTGCTGGGGCAATAAAATCGGGAGGGACAACGCGTAGAGCGGCAAAAATGGTCACTTTGGATCTTGATCACCCCGACATCGAGGAGTACATCGACTGGAAGCCCTCAGAAGAGGAAAAGGTCTCGGCCCTAGTGATTGGGAGCGCTATTCTTCAGAAACACGCAGATGCAATAATGGAGTCTATCTGGTCATTCGGAGATGACGAAGGCAGGTTCAGCCAGAAGACTAACCTAGGCCTCCGAAAGGCGATGGTTCGAGCGATTGATGACAGCGTTCCACAGGCACACATTCAGAGGATTCTGGATTTAGCTGGTCAGGGTTGGAAAGGTTTGGAGTTCGAGTCACTGGACACTGACTGGCAGGGAGAGGCATACATGACCGTCTCAGGACAGAATAGCAACAATTCCGTGAGAGTTCCCAACTCGTTTATGGATGCCGTAAAGTCCGGAGGCGAGTGGGACCTCTACTTTAGGACCGAGAGGGAAGCAGCACAACTAGACGGGAGAGATCCAGTGCCATGCAGGACCCTAGACGCGGGTGCTCTTTGGGACAAAGTGGCATACACCGCTTGGGCTTGCGCCGATCCGGGAGTTCAGTTCGACACCACAATCAACGAGTGGCACACCTGTCCCCAAGCTGGGCGAATCAACGGGTCAAACCCCTGTTCAGAATACATGTTCCTAGATGACACTGCATGCAATCTTGCGAGTATCAACCTACTACACTACTACGACCTAGAAACCCATGAATTCCAAATTGAAGACTTCAGGCACAGCGTTCGCCTATGGACAACTACATTGGAAATCAGTGTCCTCATGGCCCAATTCCCATCTGAATCGATTGCCAAGAGGTCCTATGACTACAGGACACTAGGCCTGGGATACTGCAACATAGGGTCCCTTCTGATGCACATGGGAATACCATACGATGATGAGAGAGCTTACGCAATCTGCGGGGCAATCACCTCGATAATGTGTGGTGAGACCTACGCGACTAGCGCCGAAATGGCGTCAATCCTAGGAGCGTTTCCAGACTATGAGAGAAACGCGGATGACATGCTGAGAGTGATGCGGAACCACAGAAGAGCGGCCTATGACGCTCCCGTCGAGGAATACGAAGGGCTGACAGTGGCCCCGATTGGAATTAACGCGAAGAAATGCCCCAAGGACCTCCTGGATGCAGCACGAAGCTGTTGGGACCGAGCTGTCATGGAGGGTGAAGAGCATGGCTACAGAAATGCTCAGACCACTGTAATCGCACCAACCGGGACAATTGGCTTGGTAATGGGAGCGGATACTACTGGAGTGGAGCCTCAGTTCTCTCTGGTCCAGTTCAAAACCCTAGCTGGAGGTGGGTCTCTAAGGATTATCAACAGAGGCGTACCTAATGCACTTGGCAGACTGGGGTACTCGGAAAACGAGAGTTCTGCCATAGAGGAGTACATCATGGGAACTAAGCGTCTTGGTGGTTGCTCGAGCCTTCCCACCGAGAAGCTGAAGGAGGCGGGTTTCGATTCAAAGGTTCTTGGTAAAATAGAATCCAAGCTAGGAGACGTTTTCGATCTCAGGTCCGCTTTCGCACCATCGATACTAGGCGAGGATTTCTGCCTAGGTGTTCTAGGGATGTCGGATGGCCAGTTCAAAGACCCATTCTTCGACACGCTGGACCACTTAGGTTTCTCTGCGGAGGAAATAAGCTCAGCTAACGACCACATCTTCGGATATAACACGATAGAGGGCGCACCGGGGCTGAAAGATGAGCATCTCGAGGTTTTCGACTGCGCTACTCCATGCGGAAAGTACGGGAAGAGGTCGATTGCTTGGGAGGCGCACGTGAAGATGATGGCAGCTGCTCAGCCATTTATCTCAGGAGCGATTTCCAAGACAATCAACATGCCCTCGGACTCCACAATTGATGATGTTCGGGAGGCGTACAATCTGAGTCATGCCACAATGAACAAGGCATGCGCTGTTTATAGAGACGGGAGCAAACTATCTCAGCCTCTGATGAGTCAACTGGTTGACTCCATGGAGCTCGAAGAGGAAGAGGAGGAAACTGTGGTAGAGAAGATGGTCGATGAGGCAGTAAGTGCCATACCCGTCCCTGATCCCGTTGCCAAGCCGGTGGCGGAGGCTCTTGTTCAGAAGTATATCGCGACAAGAAGGACGTTGCCAGACAGGAAGAGAGGTGCGAACTTCAAGGCCAGAGTGGGGGGTCACAGCGTCCGGCTCATCACCGGCGAATACGAAGACGGGCATCTGGGAGAAATCTTCCTTCTTACATCAAAAGAAGGGGCTGCATGGAGGGCGATGCTATCCCAGTTCGCGATCGCCGTTTCGATAGGACTGCAGCACGGAGTTCCAATAGACGCGTTCGTTAAGTCGTTCACCTTCTCCAAGTTTGAGCCCAGTGGGATGATCGAAGGAGGGAGCGGACGTGTAAAGATGTCTTCCAGTATAATCGACTGGGTCTTCAGAGAGTTAGGGATCGAGTACGCGGGCAGGGACGACCTCGCTCACGTAGAGTCGGTTGATCTTGACCCATTTTCGATAAGCAGGCCTGAGATGACGGCGCAAGGCCTTGTCCGTTCCCAAGGAGAGAAGAGAGAGATTCAGATGACTCTTGACGCTGCTGTAGCACCAATCCTGGATTCCGAGAGTGCCACCAGGCAGGCAGCCAAGGAGAGAGGATTCACGGGAGACATATGCGACGACTGTGGTGGAAGCCAGATGGTTAGGAACGGTACCTGTCTGAAGT
>Ga0310344_10000886_pt1 | contig 23325 bp, 15 predicted proteins | sample HC15DNA20200_MG_FD_203801 | JGI IMG/M metagenome (GOLD analysis project Ga0310344, IMG submission 203801) | Marine microbial communities from station ALOHA, North Pacific Subtropical Gyre - HC15-DNA-20-200_MG | ecosystem: Environmental > Aquatic > Marine > Oceanic | place: Pacific Ocean: North...
GGAGGATATTCTCTTCCACTAAGTCCGGAACCAAAGCTCCTATGGCAGGGATTGAAAACGCACCCGCTCCTCCTGTAAGGAAAGTAATAACGAGTAATGTATTGATTACATCAAATCCCGCCATCAAGGCTAACATCGCAATCGAAACGAGAACAGCTTGGGATAAATCCGCGACTAGAGCGACAGTTCTTCGGGGCATCCTGTCTACTACCATTCCTCCGTAAAGTAGCAGAGGTAGATGCCCAAGGAAGTAGGCCGTGAATACTAGGCCGTATGCCTTAGCTCCACCGACTTGGGCGATCGTCCACCCCATGCCGATGATGAATATTGAGCTACCCAGCATGTTGACACCGTTACCTATCAGCAAGCGGCGGAACTCTGGGATCGCCCAAGCGTCCTTCAAGGCCATATTCTAATTCCAGACTCTTTTGGCTATCAACCTGCCTTGATTTCACTCCATTTAGTTTGTAGAACTCATGGCTGAACAATTGACTCTTTGCAAAGGGTTTCTTTCTAACAATGATTAGCTAACTGCCACATAAATATAGAATATTATACATCTGTTCAGAAAAGAGGACAATTAATGATACTATCTATAGAATCTACATTATTGTCTATACATACATTCATTATAAGTACCGTATTGTATTCAGGTGAGCCTATGGTGACTAAGTCAAAATTGGAATACATCTGGCTAGATGGATTCGAACCAACACAGAGCTTGAGAAGTAAAACGATGATCAGATCAGATTTTGGCGGAACTGTAGATGAATGTCCAATGTGGTCATTTGACGGTTCCTCAACTCTACAGGCTGAAGGAGGAGATTCAGATTGCCTCTTGAAGCCAGTTTTCATTTGTCCCGATCCAGACAGGATTAACGGTTACTTGGTGATGTGCGAGGTCCTGAATGCTGACAGCACTCCTCATGATACCAATGGGAGGGCGACAATAGAAGAGGACGATGATGACTTCTGGTTTGGTTATGAGCAGGAGTACTTCCTATGGGATCCTGAGACCAATCTACCCTATGGATTCCCTCGAGACCAGACTCCTCAAGGACAGTTCTATTGTTCCGTTGGAGCAAGCAACGCGTATGGCAGGGATATTATCGAGGCACATTTGGATATGTGCCTAGATGCCGGCCTAAATGTAGAGGGGATTAACGCTGAGGTGGCTGTGGGCCAGTGGGAGTACCAAATCTTTGCAAAGGGTGCGAAGGAAGCTGGAGATCAGATCTGGGTATCGCGCTATTTGGCTGAAAGGAATGCTGAGAAGTACGGTCTAGAAATTGAATGGCATCCAAAGCCATTAGGGGCTACTGACTGGAATGGTTCAGGTATGCATGTCAACTTCAGTGATGGCAAGATGCGCGAAATCGGAGGCGAGAAACTTCTGAGTGAGATATGTGAGGCCTTCGGACAGAACATCAAGAAGCATATGGATGTCTATGGCGCTCACAACGAGCAGAGGCTAACCGGGCTCCACGAGACGCAGTCTATCCACGAATTCTCTTACGGCGTATCGGACAGAGGGGCTTCCATTAGGATACCAATCGGCACGATAGAGGATGGTTGGAAGGGCAGGCTCGAGGACAGGAGGCCGTCTTCAAATGGCGACCCATACAAGATTGGTGCAGTAGTGATTACTACAACTAAATCTGCATACTAGAGTCGCTTTCTGAATTTCTCATCAGCATTCTCCAGATTAGTGAGAATGCTGGTGAGAAAACCGACGAATCATGTAGTGGAGAATTCTCTAGCTCTTCTGGAGAAAACCACTTCACCTCTGAGATTTCATCCTCATTGGGGAAAAATGGACCATCGTGATGATGGCAGTATATCCAGCAGAACTCCTGGTCAGTTTCTTCACAGGCTGCTATCTTGAACATCCTATCTGGCACACTGCCAAATTTAATTCCCATTTCTTCAATTGATTCTCGGATTACTGATTGGTCGTAGTTCTCACCAGAGTCTACATGCCCAGAAACCGTAGAGTCCCAAGTATCGGGAAATGTATCCTTTTGCATCGATCTTTTCTGCAGTAGGACCTCGCCTCTTCTATTGAAAACTAGCAGATGTACAGATCTATGCTTCAGCCCCTTCCTATGAACTTCTTCGCGACTAGCACTCCCAATTACTTCGTCACGGTCATCTACGATATCAAAAATTTCTGTTTCTTCATTCATTGAATGCCCTCTATGAGTGAAACAACTTCTTCTGCACACCCCCAAGATAGTGTAACACCTGCTCCACCGTGTCCATAGTTGTGGACAACAGTCCTTCCTCCTATCTCTTCAACTTCGAGACGAATTTCGCTTCTTGAAGGTCTCAAACCAACATTTCCTCCGATGATCTTACTTCTGTCTAAGTCAGGCCATAAGGCCTCGACTTTACCCAGAATTAAATCATCATCCTCGGGCCTATGTTCGAGACTCCAATCGCCAACCTGGGCAGTACCTCCTAGAACTGTCACATCACTTCTAGGAATTGTGTATGTTAGGGTCTCGGGTTGCTGGTCAAAGTGCCCGACCCCAGGATCCTGTTCGATGAATAAAATCTGCCCACGCGCTGGAACGACTTCCTCATCATCACACAATTCGCGAGCACCCAATCCAACGCAATTGACAATCACATCACCCGGAACTTCTGATAGATCACTAATCTTATCCTGTCTGAATGTGCAACCCATTCTCTCTGCTTTCGACTTTAGCCATGGCATATACAATGGCATCTCAATTACCGGCGCTCTGAATTCCCATCCAAAGACATAACCTCTAGGAATCTCATCACTTTCTAGAACTCGGAATGCAGCAATTTTACCTCCCCATGTTGGGAGATCTACAACATTTCTGAGGTATTCCCTACCATCACGCATTGTGACTCCAGCCTCTGGAACTTCTTTCACAAACCTCTCCAATTCAGCATATGTTTCCAAACCCCATCGGTCGGCCTTGTCAACTGGTGCCGCAAGGAAGGGATACCAAATTGCTGCCGCCACATCAGATACAGTATCCGGGCTGTACTTGTCAGAAACCACTTCGACTTGATGGCCAGACTCCAGTAACCTGATTGCACAAGAAAGACCAGAAACTCCTGCCCCAATTACGGTGCATCGCATAATCTTGGCAAGTGCATACACCTCATGATTGCGTCGACGGACAAGTCTGCTTTCAGAACCCTATTGAAGGGCCCCCTCTCTCGCAACTCTGAGACTCATGCCGAAGGTGAAGAGGCCGAAGAAGGGATGGTTCCGGCCAGACCGGAAGAAGCGCCGTAGAGGACCTGTAGTCAAGGCGAGCGAGAAGGGACTGCCACCATGTCCTGCTTGTGGCCAGTGGAGTATGCAGAGGGACAGCTCGAAGAAAGAACTGTACTGCGGAGCCTGCGGCGCAATCATGTGATAGACTCCATAGCCACTAACCCATCCGCAACTGTCGCAGTGATGAGGGACCGCACCGGGCGCTTCGGGCGTCGCGAGTGATGGGCGATCTGAGCGACACTAGAGATAAGTCACAACTAATGCAATACCATTCCAAATCATATGGCCAATGATTGATGGCCACAGACTCCCTGTCCTAATTCTTACATATCCGTAAATTAATCCGCCAATCATTGCCATTCCGACAGTGTAAGGTTCAATGTGAATGAGGCCGAAAATCAGGGAACTGATTACTATCGCAATCCAGTCTCCGTGCATCTTTCTAATCGAATCTAGTAGGTAGCCTCTGAACATCAACTCCTCTGCGATTGGAGCAATGATTACTGTAGAGGTAATTACCAATCCAAGTGCAACAGGTCCGGAACCCCAATCTACGCCTATCTCTGTGTTGACCTCGGGTATTCCGAAAGCAAATTCGTATACAAGTCCATATCCGATCACTAGGATGAAGTCAACAATCGAAATTATAACTGGAATTGCTAGCATCAAAGTCATTGCTTGTTTTCCCGATTCTATTGTGAACTTGCTCAACAAATCTGGTAGTTGTTTGTCCGAATACATGAACAGTAGTATTAGTGGAATGCCAACTAGGTAGGCCAGAGAGATTGACAAATGCATAGAAAATGACTGCGATATCCCGAATAAATCTAGACCAATGAATAGTACAACGATAGCCAGCATCGTTCCAGCAAACCAAATTACACAGAATGTTGAGATTACTAGCCATGTTTTCCAATAACCGCGAATCTCCGAATGGCCTGGTTTAGGATTAATGGCTGAGCTAGCCAATGACTCGTCCACAATCAGTCTACTTGGCCGCGTGATTTCAGGCCTGCCCCTGCATGTCACCATTCCGTTCCGTTAGGAACGGATTCATCTCAAGGGAATCCTTCATGACCGTCTCTCCGGGCGTTGCGAGCAGATATTGTGGACCCCAATGACTACCTGACTCAGGACCAGATGATTTCCTTGGCTCTGGTCGCCGCTCTATTACTGACCTCAGGGGCTCGGAGAATGCTCGATGCTAGCGGCTTGTTCGCCGCCATGCTAGTTGGCCTTGTGATTTCCCTACTTGGCCACTGGACTTGGCTGACAATCATGGTCGTGTTCCTTGTCCTAGGATCAGCCGCAACGAGATGGAAGTTTGAGGAGAAAAGTGCCATGTCGATTCAGGAAGGCAATGAGGGAGTAAGAGGTTGGAAAAATGTCCTAGCTAACGGTGCGGCACCTTCGATAGTTGCAATATTGAGTTGGCAAGGAGATGGTGACTGGTATTTCCTAGGCATGGCATGCTGTGCCTCAGTCGCACTCTCTGACACTCTAGCTTCAGAGATTGGGAGCCTTGATCCAAGAACCCGCAGCATCATCAACTTGGAAGCAGTGCCTCCGGGGACCAACGGAGGAATGTCTCCTACTGGGACCTTGGCGGCGATTACTGGGTCATTGATTATCGCTGTAGTAACGGTTTTGATGATTCCATATTCTCATGATGGATTCCACCACTCCTCGTCCTTGCTTGTAGATTCCCGCGGCAAGGCGTTTGTACTCATTGCAATAGTGGGTTGGATAGGGTGCCAAGTAGATTCAATCCTCGGAGCATTACTGGAGAATGAAGGTTACATCGGAAAGCATTCTGTGAACTTTCTAGCCACTCTTTCTGGGGCGTTAATGGCCTTCATTGCATGGGGGAGAGTATTCTGACAGGTGATAGTGAGGTTTGTACTGTACGAGGTCCGGGGATTGTCATGGGAGAGAATTCGAGAGTACCGGCTAGAAGTGCTGCTGCAACCCTTGTAGCATTACTCCTCGCCCTCTCAATAAGTTCCCTAACCCATGCCCAAGATCCGATGGAGTTTGAAGGTCCCGGGATAGATTGGGACTTACCAGATTCCCACATGCTCTATCTCAAAGGGACTGTTAACGATCCTTTCCTAGACCGTAATTGGTCGACTAATACAGGTGAGCCATTGGGAAAGGCGGAATTCACTAGGACCAGTTCGTCACTGAATCCGAATCTAATCGACATAGAATCAGCCCCTCTATCGAACTCTTTCAGATTCGAGGGCAACCTAAGTGTGAGATTGTTCGCCTCCTTGGACTCCACAAATGATGGATGCAGATTATCCAATGTTCTACCCGGTGCTGCCGGAGCCGAGACCAGATTCTTTGTCACCTTAATTTTGGGTAATACAATAGTCCTCGATAACGCTGTTACCAACTCAATTGCAATGCAGGAATCCTATCTCGAGGCCCATGAATTCACTGTGACTGCTGGTGATGTAAATGTCTCAATGGCTGAGGGAGACATGATCTCACTTAGCGTGGATGTGGAGCACGATTGTGTCCAACAAGGAATTCTATGGTGGGGCACATATGATGCCACATCGGCAATAATCTTCCAAGGAGATGTAATCGAACCGATGCTGGATTACCAGGTCGACTCCAACAGGATGGTCAGAATCGAATTCACCCCAATTTCTCCTTGGGGGCCAGGTGACTTTGACAGGCAAGTTATCCAGATAGTTGGGCCTCTGGATTGGGATGAGATGGTGCATGGACACGGCAAGGAAGACCAACGCCTTGAGCACTTTGAGATGCCTCATGGGACTAGAAAAGGCGAGGCTAACAGGACAATCCTAACTTGGACTTCCGAGAAGCCGATTCTCCCGGGACAATACATGATTGACTCCTGTTTCGCTTTGACCGACCAAGACCCCGGCGAGGCTTGCGATGCAATAGCAGTTCTGAGATTTGAGATTCTGCCGGATGAAGACCCGTTATTGTCTTCAATGTGGGCAATTCTAATTATCCCACTTGCAATTGTTGGATGGATTGGTGCATCTATTCGAGAAGCCACCCTTCCTCTTCCTGCCTACGGCGTTCTCTTGTTACTGGCTATCGCATCGATTGGACCTGCGATGCATCTGCCGGACATAGATTCCGAAGTTCCTCGGCAAGAAGGTGCAGCTCCTTCATTCACATTACTTTCTCATGATGGAGGATTATACTCACTATCCGACTTAATTCAGGACAGCGACGCTCTAGTAGTCGGACTCTTTCATCCAGGCTCTCCAAACGCAATTAGACAAATGAATGAGTTCAGAGGGGCCGAAGCACTTAGTCAGGTGGATATCGCATTTGTTCAGATTGCTACTGGAGAGGGCGTTCAAGCAATCGATTTAGATACATTTGCTATACAACTAAATGAATCATGGCCTCTGTTACTGGATGAGTCGGATGCTTCCACAGGGAAGGCCTTCCCAAGTGGTGCTACTGATGCAGTCATAGTCATTGACTCTGCAGGTTTTGTTACCAGTTGGAATCCAGGAACAATGTCTGCAATGGAGATCGAGGAAGCAGTAGAGTCCGCAACTAGGGGCTCAGGAAATAATCCTCTGACTATTCTTAGCCTCATAATGGGCACCGCCCTGATGCCATTGTTGATACTGGCAATGCCTAGGGACAGAAAGTTGGAACTTCCCGAAGAGCCTCTGTTTCCAGGAGCTGCTTCTATCATGACAGCGGTTGCAGCGGCTGCCGGATTCGCTATTTGGGCCCTACCGATTTCTCTTCTTTCTGCATTTGGTGCTGGATCAATCTGGCTTTGGGTGGAATTAATATTGGCAATTCTATTGATTTACCACGGCTCCTCAATGCTTCTGCGTGGCAAAATTATGGAGGTCGAGATTGTTTCTTCTAGGGTCTACCAGATGTTGCCAGAAGATTTCAGAGAATGGCGTGATGAGTCCAGTTTCAAGGAGGACGCTTACTTAGGACTCTGGCTAGCCTGGCTAATCTGGCTAAGGACTCCTGATCTGGTCCCTCAAGGCGTGGGTGCTCTGGCTCGTTCAGATATTACTGGAACCATCCTTTCGGTCATCGCCTTCGCGGGAATGCTGTTAGTTGCAGGATTAGTCATTAATCTAGCGAGATTAGTCGCCTTGACGCCCGGTAATATCTCGAGAACTTTCGGTTGGCTCAGCGTCGGAATTAGGCCTAGAGCATGGGGCCTAGCGGCTGCTGTACTGGGTGCATGGGTTGCAGTACATCTTGCAGTCGGACCTATCTATGGTTCGATGTAATCCAAAATTGAAGTAATGAATTCAATATAGCGTTGACCGAGATTGTCATAAGAGCAAGGCCCTAGGGCGTGATACTCCTAAGGGGGTATAGTATAACCTGGTAGTACCGCGGGCTCCAGTTGCACGGGAATGACGACGAGTGGGTTTTCTGATGGCTTTGATGACCAACTGGAGCACCGACCCGTCGCAAACCGAGAGCGTGCGCGTATCGGGTGCACGCTAAGCGGAAGACACCCGCTGATCTGGGTTCAAATCCCAGTGCCCCCACCAACCGACTCTTGCGGACGCCTTGTAATCTAAATGCGGTTGGGTTGAAAGGCCAAGTCTATGTGAGCGCAGTGATGCAACCCAAACCGGTCAAGGCGCTGCTATGCGTCATCATGCTTGTTTCATGTACCGGCAGTCTGGCTGTACCAGGTTACCAGGCTCTAGATTACCACGGAGTCCAATTGATAGACAAGGGTCAAACACAAACAGTCCCAAATCAGTCTCCAGTTATCTGGTCTGAACAGGTCCCATGGTGGGAAACTACAGCATTAGATGCCGACAGAAACAGTATTCATGATTCGTTGCAGTTTGCCGAGGGGCCGGTGAATGTAGGCATTTCATTTTCTAGAGATGTTACCGATCAGGACAGAAATAACCTATCTCTTGCAGGCTATGAGATACATGTTGAACTACCGGTCGTGGATGCGGTATTAATCGGTGCAGTAGATGCCAGTGAGGTATACGATATTGCAAAATTTGACGGAGTAGTCATGGTCGAGCGATACGGCTCGCTCATATTCTATGGAGATATTCAGACTCCTGCTGTTAAGGCCAAAAACTCGACAGAGTATCCAGTTGGAGCATGGGACTTAGGAGTAAGTGGCTATGGAGTAAACATCGCCCTCACAGATACTGGAGTGGACAATGAACACCCTGGTCTATCTGGTAAATTTGTAGCCGGGTATGATGCAGTTTGCTATGTCCATTCCGATCCACAATGTGTTCTCGCAGGCGGGCGCGAAGATGATGGCTCATTCGATCCTGATGATGGAAATCAACACGGCACAGCATGTATGGGGATGGCGGCCGCTACCGGAATAGATGCAGATGGTTCTCAGTCCGAGTTCTATGGTTCTGCTCCAAATGCGTCTTTGGTTGATGTGAGGATTGGGACGGATGTTGGTGCGGGGCCGTTTGAGAATTATCTGTTGGAGCAGGAGTTCTACGAATCTGCAATGAATGGACTACAGTGGATTATTGATCATCGAGACGATGCTTGGCCCGGGGTCGACGAGGCCAACTATGGGATTGACATCATTTCACTATCTTGGGGAATCACCAGTCACGAGAACGGCGGCTCAGATGGAACTGATATGCATAGCAGAATTCTCGATGAGGCGATGCTTGCCGGAGTAACCGTATCTAATGCCGCAGGAAATGATGGCCCTGATAATGACGGACTATCTGGTATGAGTGCGTCTTCACTGTCAATCACTGTTGCAGCCACCGACGATCAAAACACAGTCGATAGATCGGACGATACCATAGCCTCCTACTCTTCGAGAGGGCCAAGAAGGGACAATGGAGACACTAATCCTCTGGATGAACTAGTTCCAGAGGTCAGTGCTCCTGGCACTAACATAATCCAAGCAGAGGGCTGTGTCTCTAGCGGAGGATGCAACAACTTTCTTGGAGGAGACGCCTCTGACAATACCTACACTGGCCGTGGTAGTGGGACCTCATATGCCACTCCTGCAGTAACAGGAGTCATAGCACTAGTAATGGAGGCTAACGAGAACCTAACACCTCTGCAGATTAAGGAGGTGCTGAAGCAAACAGCAGAGAGGAGAGGCGAGCCAAGCGCTCCCGATTTGGACCCATACTGGAATCGGGACTTCGGCTGGGGAATGGTAGATGCTCACGCTGCAGTTAATCTCGCATTCCACCTAGGCGAGATGGGCGATGAGGAATCTATTGACCCATCAATTCAGAATCACCTAGTGAATCTTATTGATTCCAATGGCACAATCAATGTTACAGGCCATTCATGGGGTCAAATGGGAGGAATCGACCGAGTCGAATTCAGAATTGACGGCGGAGAATGGAGGGAAACAACTTACTCCTCAGAGTTGGAAGATTTAGGCCCACTTACTCCGTTCTTGTGGCATGTAATTCTTGACCCTTCAAAGATCGACAAAGGACCACACATGGTGGAGATCAGGGCAGTTTCCGGAGATTCTGTTTCCCTCCCTGTTATTGTGACAGTAAACGGCACTTCTGCTGTTTCGGCAGAATTCTCAGTACCTCCATTGGTAATAGCCCTCGTCGCCACTGTTTTCATCATCTGGGCCGCTTCTGTTGTTTTGGTAAGGATTAGATCGGATGGAGAGATTAACGATATCATCTCACGCTTACTTGGGACAAAATCAGTAGATTTCGTGCCCGCAGGAGTAATCGACGCAGAACTTTTGGAAGAAGACGGGAAGAAATAGCGAATTCGAGATATTTGCTGCGTTTTATTCAAATCCTTGTGGACTCGTCCGCAGGTCATGGTGAGGTTCTCAGACAGGGCGAACAGCATCAGACCTACGGGTGTAAGACGTATGTTTGACATGGCTGGAGACGACTCAATTCAGTTCGGCTTAGGGGAGCCTGACTTCCAGCCGCCGCCTGTTGCAATTGAAGCCTTCACCAAGGCAATGACAGAAGGCAAGAACAAGTACACCACCACTGCTGGACTTCCTCCGCTTAGAAGCAAGATTGCTGAGCTGTGGCATCATCTAGATCCCAACCTTGATGAGAACAATGTTTGTATTACAATGAGCGGAACTAACGGCCTGTTGGACATCTTTCTGGCTCTCGTCCAACCCGGAGACAATGTGATGCTACCCGAGCCGTACTTCCCACTCTATCCTCCTGATGTTGTAATCTGCGGAGGAGAACCGAATCTCTATCCTTGCACTTTCGAGAATGGCTTCGTCCCCACCATACAGGATCTCGAATCCAGAGTGGATGAGAACACAGTCGCAATTCTGTATAATTTCCCCAGTAATCCTACTGGAGGCAACATTACCGAGGCACAAAGAGACGAACTTGTCGACTTCGCGATTAGGCATGATTTGTGGCTGATTACCGACGAGGTATACGACAGAATCGTCTACGACGGCCCACATGTCTCCTTCCTTGGGGCCGGATATGAAAAGGTCATCATGGTACAGTCATTCTCCAAGACCTTCGCGATGACTGGTTGGAGAATAGGCTACCTGCTTTCACCCGATGATGGGGCGATGGCCCAATTGACAAAAATGCAGTACTATGTTACCGCATGTAGTAACGATGCCATGCAGCACGCTGTACTCGAGGCCCTAGTTAACGCTCCAAATTATCCCGAGGAGATGTGTGAGGAGTTCAAGGCCAGAAGGGATCTAATCTGTCGAAGACTCAATGCTATACCTGGAGTTTCTTGCCATGTGCCAACAGGGGCATTCTACGTCTTCCCCAAGGTCGAAGTGCCGGGGATGAATAGTGAGGAAATCGCAATGGCGTTGCTCGAAGGAGGAGTATTATGTTCGCCTGGAACCGCGTTCGGCGAGATGGGCGAAGGCCACCTTAGATTCGCTTACACTATCGGGAGAGACGACATAGACCTAGGAATGGATAGGGTTGAAACGGTCCTGAGGGAACTTAGGGGAGATTAGAAGGTGTCACCAATCTTCTCACTTACAATATTCATTTTGGCACTAGCTTTCTCAAGCGAGATGGCAAAGAAAGACTCAGGAAATATTGCAGGAATCCTTCTGCTGAGCTCTTTGGCATATCTGTACATCTATGGTCCATCTGCACTAGGGTTTGGCCTGTGCATCGGCTCTGGCTGGACACTTCTGAACCAAGCAGCTTTCCAGATGTTTCCTCAGTGATCAATCATCAAAATAGGGTAGATCAATCATCCTACTTCCCTCCTCTGAGTCTCTGATCTCACCCTCTTCTCTAGGAATGTCATTTTCTGAGACTGTTCCTGCATTATCCACTTCGAAATTGTCATCCGGACCCTCGATTAGGTCCATCTGTAGATTCTCGAGTGAACCGTCATTTCCTCTCATCCATATAGGCATATCATTTGAGCCGCCCAGAACAGAGAGAGTGGTGAATGTAGCCATCGGTAGAACTGAGATCGCCACTAGAAAATCAATCACCGCAGTATCTGGAACGGCGGCATCAGGGAAAATGACATTGAGTACTACTGCTTCCAACTGAACTTCATTCCACTGTGCTATATCAACATCAAGCCAGTTTAGTGAGGCAGCAAGAAAAGTCCTAGCTAGGAACCAGAATAGAAGAATTGGTAGGACCCAAGAGAAGCGCGATATTTTCCATAGTACACTTCTGAACATAGCAGCGTATCCAACAAGCCATGCGGAGATAGTGGGCTGAATACGAACAGCCAACCATAGTGCGATCATATAGCCGGCCATCCCCAACTCAAATGACCTGTCTGACTTGACTACTTGGTCTGGAATCCCCTCCATGATTAGTAGAGGGGTGGCAATGAGGATTACTTGCATCGGCACAGCAAGCAGCTGGAGTCCACCATGAACAGAAATAAGATCGAATCCATCCATATTCACCTTTCTGTTGACCAGTCCCACCATCTTGCCATAGGGACTTGCTTGTAGAGCCATTCGGGTCCTATCAATTAGCTCTGGGTCGCCCTTTCTTCGACTGAGTCCTAGCACAGGAATCCAACCTCCTCTTTCAACAACCCTTAGAGGTCTGAATCCACCGAAGAACATTGCCAAAACAAGAGAAACTATGCCGTAAATTAGTCCTGCAACAATTATCCAATAGACCAATTCCGTCCTGACTGCAACCGTGAAGTTCTCCCGATCGACATCAAGCAAATAAGTCAGAGAGAAGCCAACAATTGGAACTAATGTAACCTGTAGAAAAACAACTGTGTAGAGTACCACTTTCTGATACATCTCCGCCGCATCCACAAGCCCCCGCAATTAATTCTCGACATAAGCCCTTCATCGGTAAGTGAGGGTGCAAGACCGATTAGGATTACAAGCACGACTCACCGAATTCGCCCTACGGGCGCCGAACGCAGTTAGAGAACCTTCATACACGGTTCAAGGGACGAAGAGTATAGCATGCGCAGACTTGAACCTCTACTTCTCGTGTCACTAATGCTGGCAATGATAGTCGCCCCAATGGCAACCGAGTCGCTCGGCCCAAACAATGATGACAGCCGTGCTGCTACTCCTAAGGCGCTGATTGACTTCGAGGTCACCTCGATTGAGATAGGCGACAGCTTAGCCCAAGCCCAGACATGGGGGCAGCCGGATTCAACTAATATGGAGTATGTAATCCGTGGCCAATCGATTGCAGTTACCATGACATTTACTCAAGCAGGAACTTCTAGCCAACCGGCATATGCTGAGGGCTGGATGCAGGTCTGGCATCCAATTGGATTCCTTGTTGAGGAGCATTATGTCAACATGACATTATCGGGACAGCAATCGTCGCCGCATACATTCTACTGGACTCCCAGTTCAGCACATAGCGCCATCGATGACTTTGGATACTTGTATGGCGGTATGATTCTGAAGGGCACTATTGATGGTGGCTTGGCCGATGACAATGAGGCCAATAACGAACTCGATAGGCATGTACCAGTAGCAGTCTGGAGAGATCAAATGGAGAATGGTTTCTGCGGAGATGTTGACGGCGATCAGGTCATTGACTGTACCAACATGCTCAGTGCAAATGAGCCTACTTGGGTCGGAGCAGGATACGATTCCTCGGGCTCACTATCGTCTGATCCTGATAATTATGGGCATTGGAGAATGCAGAACGGCTCAAGTAGTGAAGGAGAATTCCATTGGCGCGTATCTCGACCTGGTTCTGACTATGCCAGCAACAGGCACGACAGACTCTGGTGGGGTTGGTTCACTCCATTCGACAACTGTGACGATCCAGGACACGGCCTGAAGTACGGCACACTCGACTCATCTGTTTCCGGCATGTATGGGAATAACTTCTGCAAGATTCGAGTCAGATCATTCGATTTCATATCGATGCATCTCGTTACTCATGCTTGGGGGGAAATGGAAGCAGGAGATCAGATTAGGATAGAAACTGAGTCGGGAGGTTCTTTGGAGTACTTCGACTACTCTGCGCACAATATTTCTAACAACGAGGGAGAGTGGACCCAGTTAGTATGGAATATGTCAGAAATTCATCACAATGCTGACTACACACTCGCATTCAAGTTCGACTCAAACAGCTCAATTGCAAACCAAGGAATCCACCTCGATAACTTCCTTCTGTTCGGCTTCGAGAAGGTGGCAGAGTACACTCTGGATTTGGACTGTAATGACCCACTTCCAAATGCTTATCTAACTGTGCCAGATGACCCAATCCCTCCTTCTCTGTACTGTAAAATAAAGAATAACGGATATGTTGACATCACACTTAGGCTGTACACCGAGGTTTCCAACCAGACATGGATGAATGGATACCCTCTGAGAATAGATTCGAACAATATGTTCGACCATGATAATTACGTGGTTAGCGAGGTTATTGGCGCATTGGATACGATGGATACATGGTTCAACCTAAGCATTCCAGAGGGGGCCAGTGTACAAGAGTTGGACTGGTTTGTTTGGGTTAATGACGGAACAACAAATCTCTCCAAGGAATATCTAGAGTTACCAGTCTCAGTTATTGCGGCGTACTCCGCGACACTAGATCAAAATGTTCTGGCCAACCCAGCGGCGACGCTGTATCCAGGGACTTCTGGTGATGTGGCAATGACGCTGAAGAATACAGGTAACCAGATTGCCACATGGAACCTAGGAGCTACATTCGGAGACAATAGGTGGGGCGCTGAGAATTTGCAATGGTATGATGCCAATGGAGATTTAATCACCAGTCTGCCAATGAATATCACCGATGAGTTCCAGCTGACTGCAAGAGTGACCGTTCCAGATGAGATTCCTCCCGGGACTTATCCAATTACACTACTGGCTAGCGGGCGAGCTCCAGCTAACTTCGTTGCAGACTGGACGATTTACGTAGAAGTGCCAGTGTTGCACGACCTGATCATAGAACCCGAGCAGATCACCATAACGGCTCCAGCCGATGGGATCCTGAGGCTGATAGAAATCAGAATGGTGAACAATGGCAACTCTGAGGAGGCATTCGATCTTTCGGTACTATCTGATTGGAAGCTAGGGGTCTCTCTAAACGCCGAACAAACTCTCGGTATCGATCCCTTCGGAGGCGACTCTACCGTAATGCTCCTCTTCCCGATGCCCTATGGCATAGCCAATGAGACCTATGAAATCGTAATTCTAGCCTCCAGTCAGGATGATTCAGGCTACCAATCTGCAGTCAGCATTTGGCTCACTGTTCCTCAGACCAATATAGTAGATGTAGAGGACCTCGATTTGACCAATGAGGTGTTCCGTGGAGGAGAGGATGCTCGCACTGTCAATTGGGAAATTTGGAATAATGGAAACATCAACGACGCATTCTACATCAGTTTCGAAACCAGTCACCCAGATGTAAATGTCCAAGCCACAGGACTTACAGAGGGCAGAACAATCTATGTTCCACCCGGCTCCTCTGTGAATCTGACTGTCAGATATTCGTTTGACTACTCGGCTAATGGGGAACGAGAGATTACCCTGATTGCTTCTAGTGTAGAGGCCGATAAAATAGGAGAGGTAGCCAGCGGTAGTGGTATTGCCGAATTCCAAGTTGGAGCGCAGGGTTTCTTCCAAATCCTACCTCCCGCTGAATTGGTCATTACGGAGGGAGGGGACGACTATGCTCTGTTATTCACAGTAGTCAATCTGTTCCCAGAGGACCAATTGCTAAGTGCAGATGTAAATCGTAACTCTGAGTTATTCTTCAATATCATAGATGCCAGAGTTGACGCCGGCGATAGGGACTTCGTTCTACTAGCAAACCAGTCAAGAGTCATCACCGTAATGCTCGAGGTTTCAGATGAAAATTTGGATAACTTGATGGAAAATGAAATGTCCTTTGATTTAGTTCTAGAAGTTGATGGGGACAGAGATAAAGTATCGATGGCAGGTACATTGAAACTGGTCAAGCCGGTTCCTGATGAGACCGGACCCGATGTGGAAGAAACTGCATGGTGGGCTGGCAATATCATCTTCCTATTACTTGGAGTAGGTATCGTAATTGCAGTAATTGTAGCCTCTGTACGCATCTTTGCTAGTGCCTCTGCACCCATGGAAGAAGTCTCATCTTTGGCTGACTACGAGATGACTGTGGACGGCAGTGGTTGGGATGATTCCTCAGGCATTCCTCAGGCCCCGTCGCTACCATCTGATGACGAGGTCGCGAATTCCATGTACGGCGGGACGAAAGAGATCTTCGAGCAGGCGCCCGAGATGCCCCCTCCTCCTATGCCCGAGGCCGAGATGCCCCCTCCTCCTATGCCCGAGCCCGAAGAAGCCCCCGAGCCCGAGCTAGAACCCGAGCCCGAAGAAGCCCCCGAGCCCGATCTACCGCCAGGAGTGCCGTCCATTCCGGATGACGGTTTGCCAGAGGGCTGGACAGTAGACCAGTGGATTCACTACGGCCAGAGATGGCTCGACCAACAGAACCGAGATTGACACTCAAACCCTTCTCATATCATGTGCGAGGCCTTATGACCCCCCCTTGGGTCGCCGAATTCCGGAGCGTGATTTCCTATGTACAACGGTCAACAGCCAATATTCATTCTGAAGGAAGGAACAGAGAGAACTAGTGGAAAGTCAGCCCAGAGCAACAACATTGCAGCAGCAAAGGCTGTGGCTGACTCTGTGCGATCTACATTAGGTCCCAAAGGTATGGACAAGATGCTGGTCGATGGAATGGGCGATGTTGTCATCACCAATGATGGCGCAACCATTCTCAAAGAGATGGACATTGAACACCCTGCAGCCAAGATGATTATCGAGATAGCCAAGACTCAGGAGCAGCACTGCTTCGACGGCACTACCAGTGCAGTCGTAATTGCCGGTGAACTCCTGAAGCGCAGTGAAGATCTAGTTGATCAGAATGTGCATCCTACCGTAATTTGCGAAGGTTTCAGACTCGCATCAGACAAGGCTTCAGAGCTGATCGACACTCATTCAATTGGAGTTGACAAGGAGATGCTGGAAGAGGTTGCGAAGACCGCTTTAACCGGAAAGAGCGCCGGAGCAGTCAAGGAGTTCCTAGCAGATATCTCAGTTCGAGCTGTTCTAGCAGTCGCTCAAGACCTAGACGGCGAAACAGTCGTCGACATAGATGATATCAAGGTGCAGAAGAAGCAGGGCGGGTCGATTAAGGACAGTACGCTTGTGGACGGCATCATTCTAGACAAGGAAAGAGTTCACAGTGGTATGCCACGTAGTGTTACAAATGCGAAGATAGCACTGATTAATTCGGCAATCGAGGTCAAGAAGACCGAGGTGGACGCCAAGATTCAGATTACTGACCCAAACATGCTATCCCAATTCCTCGATGAGGAGGAGCAGTACCTGAAGTCATTAGTGGAGAAGATTCAATCTGCTGGAGCAGATGTCGTCATTTGCCAGAAAGGAATCGACGACATGGCTCAGCATTACATGGCCAAGTCCGGATTTTTTGCTATTCGCAGATGCAAGAAGAGCGACATGGAGGCCTTGTCGAAGGCTACAGGTGGGCGCATCGTGACCAACATAGATGACCTATCTTCCGAGGACCTAGGCAATGCTTCCAAGGTCGAAGAGAAGAAGATTGGCGAGTCCGACATGGTCTTCGTTACTGGATGCCCTGATGCCAAGAGCGTCTCTGTACTACTGCGTGGAGGTACTGAGCATGTTGTCGATGAAATCCGGCGTGCTTTCGATGATTCGGTCGGAGTCGTCGCAGTCGCTCATGAGGACGGCGAGGTGCTGACTGGAGGAGGTTCTGTTCTAGCCGCCATAAGTAGAGATCTGCGTTCTTACGCAGAGGGAATCGGAGGCCGTGAGCAGATGGCAATCGAGGCCTTCTCAGGGGCTCTTGAGGTAATACCCAGAACTCTGGCTGAGAATGCTGGACTCGACCCTGTAAACACAATCATTGATTTGAGAAAAGCTCACTCTGAGGGCAACTCTCACTTCGGAGTAAATGTGTATGAGGGCGGAGTTGTAGATATGAGCGAGAGCAGAGTCTACGAGCCTAGCAGAGTAGTTGAGCAAGCCATTCAAAGTGCCTCTGAGACAGCTACAATGATTCTGAGAATTGACGATGTAATCTCTAGCCGAGCCAGTCCTGCTATGCCAGATGGCGGCGAATTCGACGGCATGGGTATGTAGTCTAATACGGCCTACGGCCGTAAACTAAAGTTGCATAGATTCAATAATCGCATTATAGTCCAATTGTACATCAGCCTAAGGCTGAGTCGGTGATGTCTTGACAGATTCTCCCTTGCTCATACTTTTTGGGTCTGAGTCAGGCAACTCAGAGTACTTGGCGGTTGAAGCCGAAAAGCAGGCCAAATCTCTAGGCTTATCTCCTTCCGTCAAGGGTATGGATGAGATAAAAATCGAAGATCTTGTCGAAGTCAAGAATGTCATAATCTATTGCAGCACTTGGGGGGAAGGGGATATGCCAGACAATGCAGTCGACCTTTGGGAAGCCGCAAATGGCGATTCCCCTCCTTCCCTAGAAGGATGCAACTTCGCTGTCTGCGCTCTAGGAGATACCAGTTACGAGTTTTTCTGCCAGTCTGGCAAGGACTGGGATGGTTGGTTCGAGAAGCAAGGCGCGACTAGAATTCTTGACCGTGTTGATTGTGATGTTGAATATGAAGACCCTGCTGCAGACTTTACTTCCAAGACACTATCTATTTTCTCATCCATGGCCGGCGGCGCCCCCATCGAATCACAAGTCCTCGAGGATGCTCCGCCCGAGTTAGAATCCATTGCCGAAGGAGAATTTGATTTGGGAGAAGGACTTGAGGGACTACTCTCGTCAGGAGACAGATCTCTACACATCCTATTCGGCTCACAATCTGGGAATTCAGAGGAATTGGCTGCTAAGTACGCCAAGAAAGCCTCGGATTTTGGTTTGGATGCTACTGTTCATGACATGGATGGATTCGACCTATCTTCGATGTCAAGTATGAAGCGGGTTCTGATTATTTGCTCTACTTGGGGAGAAGGAGACATGCCAGATAATGCTGAGGAATTATGGCAAGAGGCGAGTTCGGACTCCGCTCCTAAACTCGATGGCACTTTCTTCTCGGTACTGGCTCTGGGCGACACTAGTTACGAGTTCTTCTGCGAGTCCGGTAAAGATTGGGATCGTAGATTAGAGGAAATGGGAGCCACCAGACTCGTGGACAGAGTGGATTGCGATGTCGACTACGATGCCATGGCAGAGGCATGGTCTCTCGATACTCTAGCTGCTATGGCAGCAGTAGATGGCAATGGTACATTCCTAGAGGATCAAGTAGATGCAATCAAGGATCATGTCGGAGGTACAGCCGCAGTCGCATCCGGTGAGGATGGCTTCACCGTACCAAGTCTTGAAGCAGAGGCCATACAAGTTGAAATCTCAATTTTCCGTTACGACCCAGAAAGCGCCACAACGGGAAGGGACACATGGGTCTGCGCACTTCCAGGGAATATCTCAGTAATGGGTGCTCTCAGAGCACTCAAGGATACTCATGACGGAAGTCTGACTTTCAGAGACGGCCAAGATGATGACCCAACCACTGCGATTTCTGTCAATGGAAGACTCATTCTTCCCGGGAGTGTTAGCATCGACTCTGTCGCTTCGCAGAGAGAAGATTCGTTGCAACTACGAATCGAACCGATACCCGCATTCGATGTGATTCGTGACCTAGTCGTCGATTTATGGCCTCTGGAAAGATCACGAGAATCATCCGAGCCATGGATGATTGCTGCCACTAGGTCGGGAGCAAATACATCTCAGGGAGTGATTGGCATCATGGAACCAGGTGTAGCCGACCATCTACATTCGATTACTGATTTCTGCAGCGCTCCGCTATTGCACTCGTCCTCAGATGCGACTCCTCACTCTGATGACTACATGGGCCCGGCAGTATTGGCTAGGATGTGGGCTAGGATGAATGATCCTCGTTCATCAGCCAGAAGCATTTCTGCAATAAAGGAAATGATTGATTCACCAAGTGGGATAAAGGCCGAGACCGACTTAGCTTCAATCAGGAGGCAGAACGCCTCTTCTAGAATCATCTCCGATGCATTGCTTGATGCCCGTACAGCAACTCTAGGCAGGGATGCGTTCAACGGGCGTCACGGCAAGCATGTATGGTGGTATAGTTGGTCAGTCAAGAGCAGTGGAATGGTCAATGATACAGTACTATACAGGCAGGTATTGGGTCCACTAGGGCTATTCGGGAATCTATTCTCAGGTGTTACCGCTAGAATGGTTCTCGGATTCACTAGGACTGGTGGTAATATGTTCAATGGAATGCTGGGAATGGTCGCTCCGCCAGCTGGAATCGGCAAGATGCCGAAGCAATTCAACTCCTCAGTAGACAATCACCACGAAGTGGTTGCGATATTCAACGAAGTGGATGGTAGATTCTGATGCCTCTAAAGTATGCTTACCACCCAGGAAATGTTGCCCATAGCAGTGCTACTGAAGTCGCTCAGACCATGGAGCCTGCGGCCAAGTCACTAGGGATTGAATTGGTTCCTCTACTAGGTGCAACTAGTTGCGGCGCAGGAATCATCAGACAGGCTAGCAGAAGGCTGCAATTGACACTCAACGCCCGAACCTTCGCCATGGCTGAAGAAATGAGCCTAGACATAATCACGCCGTGTGCGGCTACTGCGGGCAATCTGTACGAAGACCTCCACACTCTCAAGTCAAATCCAAACCTACTGGGTGAAATCAATGATGTTCTTGAGAGAACCTGTGGACGACGATTCAACGGGGATACAAATGTCCACCATTTATTGCATGTGATTGTGGATGAGATCGGTCTAGAAAAACTCGAGTCAGCCGTACTAAATCCGTTCGATTTGGACACTGCTGGCTTCTACGGCCCCAATATCCAGCAAGAGGGCGCTTGTGGGAATGATGATGTTCACGACCCAACATATCTCGAGCAAGTAATCGATGCAATTGGTGGCAGGCCTGTAAGCTGGGAGTCTCGCACTCAGAGCGTAGGCGTTCCCGGATTGTTCTCGGAAGAGCCTACCGTTCTGCGTCAGGCAGCTGCGGTTCTTTCAGAGGCTAAGCACGAGGGCGCGAAGATAATCGTCAGCGCTTGCAACCTTTCTCACACTGTACTTGATGTGTATCAAGGAAAGGCATCGCAAGCAACTGGCCTTGCTACCAACATCCCAGTAATCCATCTGACAGAGATGCTAGCATTCGCGTTGGGGCACCATAATGATCGACTTGCCCAACTCCGAACTAGAGTCGCCGTCATAGGTGACTGATTATTCATCGAAGAATTTCTCAAGACCTGTTTGACCGGGTGCTCTGAATGTACCAGGAGATAGATCACTAGACTCTGATTCTTCGATTTCGATATCGTCTGTTTCTGAGATTTCTACCCTGTGTAAATCCCGCTCTGCGGTGACAAATTCGATTGCAGAGATGGTATTCTCTTCTGACTTGATTTCGAACTGGGAGAGATTTGAGAGATTGGCCACTGGTCCACGGGCAATTTCCCTCCTGACTCGGTGAACGGCTCGTCGCATATACTCCTCTCTCCTCTCAGCAGCGGCCCAAGCTCCCTCGTCTCTAGTCTCCTCGGCAATTAGCACGACCACCTCTCCCTCGCGATGTCTACCAGTCCTGCCTCGTCGCTGAATCGTCCTAATCTCGCTAGTTACTGGCTCGTAGAATATTACCAAGTCAGCACTCGGTATGTCCAATCCCTCTTCTCCTACAGAAGTCGCTACCAGAACATTAGCAGAACCGTCTCGGAACTCATCCAATCTTTCGACTTGCTGCTTTGCAGTGAGGCCCTCACTACCCTCTCGACTCGACTGCCCTACGAATCTCACAGGACGAGCATCTTTGAGATCCGAAATTGCCAATTCAAGTGCGGACACAGTGTCTCTGAAGGTAGCGAAAACTATGACTCTAGAATTGGAGTCACGCCGTAGACGTTCCCGAACAAGTCTACGAACAGCGCCCACTTTACTGTGCATTTCGTCCATTTCTTCTAGACTGCTAATCAATCCAGAGACTCTGGGGTCTCTCAGAAACCCTCGCGTAGATTTCGTAGTTGAACGGTCTCCCGAAGAAAGCCTCAACAGAAACTCTCTGGAAGCCGCACATCCTTGGCTAAGGAGATGATTGATTAGGTGATGCAAACGCATAGCGGTTGCAATCTGAGATACTGACTGATAAGCATTCGATTCACCTCTAGAGATTGCCGTTTGGGCCCTATCCATAGCATTGGACAAACCCGCATGACTTATTGCACCAGGCATGACATACCTACCTAATCTCCTCTGCCTGTCCACTATGCCTCGCTGCCATAGGACCAATGGCTCGGCCAATTCTCTAATTTCACCAGGGACGACCACTCTGATTTCCTGTAGTTCCAATCCAGCGAGGTGATCGGCGAGCATTGGATCATCCGAGGGCCTGAGGTGAATCCTCTCGATGCCTAATCTAGTACATACTTCTCTAACCAAATCTTTCCTCGAACCAGGGCTCGCTGTGGTAGCGAACACGAGCGGATTTGAAGACTGTGAGTGGTACATCTCACCCACTTGGGCCATGGCGTGCTCACCAGTTGCATGATGAGCTTCGTCGACCACTAGAAGCGAGCAGTCAGCCAAATCAAGAGACCTTCTCTCGATATCATTCCGAACTACTTGAGGGGTTGCGACGATTACTCGCGAAGATCCCCAAAGATCGGGCCTTTTCGCGACTGGATTCTGACCTGTTATCGAAATAGGTACGATACCTTGCAGGATTGGCACTAAACCTCTCAGGTGCTGCTCAACTAGAGCAACTGTTGGAGCTATGACAAGGATCCAACCAGTCGTACTCCGAAGTCGCTCAGCGATGACCATCCAAGCGACCACAGTCTTTCCAGCAGCAGTTGGCAAGACCAGCATGGTCGAGCCTGTAAGGGCCTCGTCTGCAGCCTCTAACTGATATGCTCTAGCCTCAATTATGTCCGAGGAGAACATAGGATGAGATATCCGAGCCTGCATGGAGGGGGAACTTCGAGGTCAAGGTTCAAAATCCTTGCAGTAACTGAACTTCTCTAATACACCCCGTAGGGGTGAGTGCAAACCTGCCCCGATTCGTTCATATAGGGTATGTTTGTCGCAAGGCCGCTCACTACGTGAGGTACCAGACACCATAAGGCCCTGCAAAAGCATCCTATGAGCCCCTGCCGCATTCGCGGCAAGGGTCCGGTGTCACGGTGCTTCCTTTGCGCGGTGGGCCCGCCTGAAGGCCGTTCGCGGCCCAACGACGGATGAACTGGAGGTACAAACATGGCCGACCGAAGCAAGCCCCGCCGTGGTAGCATGGGCTTTAGCCCTAGGAAGCGAGCTATCCGCCAGTTCGGCAGGATTGGGGCTTGGCCTGAATCCAATGCTTCTGAAATCCGAATTCAGGGCTTTGCTGGATGGAAAGCAGGAATGACTCATGTCCTAGTCCGTGATAACAATCCAAACTCTCCTTCGGCAAGACAAGAAGTCCGTAAGGCAGTGACTGTAGTTGAGACTCCTCCGATGTCCGTTCTTGCAGTTCGTGGCTATTCCATGACTCCCTATGGTATGCAGACCGCCGGTGAGGCTTGGGCTAAATCTGAGA
>Ga0310344_10000887_pt1 | contig 23294 bp, 27 predicted proteins | sample HC15DNA20200_MG_FD_203801 | JGI IMG/M metagenome (GOLD analysis project Ga0310344, IMG submission 203801) | Marine microbial communities from station ALOHA, North Pacific Subtropical Gyre - HC15-DNA-20-200_MG | ecosystem: Environmental > Aquatic > Marine > Oceanic | place: Pacific Ocean: North...
TCTGGCTTCTTCCTCAGAAAACCACACCACATCATCAAAGCCGAGGCATGCCATTCGAAATCTATACATTGTATCTTTACGGGTATTGAATGTCTCCCAAAAATGATCTATTCCTTCGAGGCCAATACTTGCTTCTAAGTCATTCATCTTGGAGTTGATGCCGATTCGTTGGTGATCAAAATAAATAGATCCGAATGGTCGCCCGTGAGACCTTGTTGATCGAAGCACATTGGCAATATGTTCGTCATTAGTGGAGACCATCCCCCCTTCCCCACAGCAAACGAGGTGGGCGATGTAGAAGCTAAAACAGGTCATATCTCCAAAGAGACCTATTCTTTTCATCTTGTGAATGGCTCCGTGCGCCTCGCATGCATCTTCAATAACTCTAAGGTTGTGTTTTTCAGCGATCTCCATAATTGCTGTCATATCACATGGTCGCCCCATCGTGTGAACAACCATGAGGGCCCGTGTTTTATCGGTTATAGCCGCTTCTATTTTAGAGGGGTCGATATTGAGGGTTTCTTTTTCAATGTCAACAAAAACGGGTGTTAGGCCCGCCATCCTTACCGCATTGGATGTGGCTATAAAAGAAAGGGCTGGAACAATTACCTCGTCTCCGCGAGAGGCGTCAGTAATATCATAGAGCGCGAGGCATGCGTTCACGCAGGCGTCAGTGCCTGAGCTAACTGCTATACTGTCGGTATACCCGAACAGGTCGCTCCACCCCTTTTCGAAAGCCTTGACTTTAGGCCCCATGGAGGCCCAGTTAGTGTCGCACACATCGTTAAGATGGGCTCGGGCGGTTTCGCCAATTTGCAATTCGCCAAATTCGATCCTGTCCATCGCGTTGCTCTCTTTTAAATTTGAATTTATCGACCGGTGTGTGAAAAATTATACCTTAAAGTTATTCATAATACTGGTTCCGAACTACCTTCTCGTGAGGATAGGGCACGTCAGGAGGCCAGTCCCTTGACAAAAAATTAGAAAGGAGTACCCTTTTAGCAGGAGACTCTAGAGGCAGGACAAGGAGGTCATTTGGTCTATCTTTAAAATAGTATTCCACTTCCCTCGTGTGCTGCTCAAACTTGTAGATAAAAGACTCGCGGTGTGTCCCAAGGCACCCATAGGCCTCTATATATTCAACGTAGGAATAGTGGTCAGCCGGATGAGGTGTGTGCCTAAGAATCTCGTGCATCGTCTGTGGGTGGTCTTCGTGGGCTAGAAAATTATCCATGCCTTTTCTCCAGCTAGAAATTGACCTAAACCAGCTCTCCGTGTCTCGGGTGGTGAGTATAAACTTACTGTTAGGAAAGGCTTGATCGTATAAAAAAAATGCTTTGGGGAAAACATTAATGTAGGCCTGAAAGTCAAGAAACTTTAAGGGAGAAACGTCTCCTCGCACACACTTGTCGATCAATGGAGAGGTGTAGTCATGAAAAACATGCTGATAGCGAAGGTAGGTCAACGCCAAGGCAAGACTGGTGCTTCCGGTTTTAGGATACCCGATGCCAAATATTTTACCTGTGCGGTCCTCTCGCGGAGTTTCGTCGACACTAATCTCGGGCAGCTCGGGTGCCTCGGGTGGCTCAACGTCGTACCATTCCCCCCATACCTTCTTCCCTGTGTGATCGTATTCCCACCCCATCAAAGACCTCTAGACTTGGCAATCAAGCTGCTTGAGGAATATCTTTTTGTATCCCCGACTCCATAAATAAGAACGATGTCGTTTTCCTCACAAAACCTTACCTCTGGCACTGCGGATGCTTGTGGAGACCTGTCGCCCCCATTTGCAAAAAAAATCTTTTCGCCCCGGTGGTCTATTTTTATTTTTTCTAAACTTTTAACTACGCTTCCGTCCTCATCAATTGACAGCATAGCCTCATCTACACCCTTGATGTTTCTGACGATCTCACACCTTGCCCATTCGTCCATAAAAGGGACTGATCCTTTCATCTTGACTTGCTTGTCACTATTGACGATTACAATTAGTTTGTCGGCATATTCCTTAGCATCTAGTATCATGCTAATATGGCCGGGGTGAATGGGATTAAAGTATCCGGAAACGACTACTACAGTCATGGCTTTCGTCCTTTTTAGATGTCCATGAGGCGGTTTAAGTCAGGTGTCGGTATTCCTTCGTTGCGTGCTAGCGTTCTGGCGTGAGCGGTTATTTTCATACCGTCTCGGTCGTCATTTATAAGGACGCGAGGGTGATTTTTTAGACCCATCACAAGCTGGTCGTAGAACAGGTGAAAGTATGCAAGTTGTTTTTGGGTGAGCTCTCGCATACTCTCCGGACGCCCAGTGGTAAGGATGATATTGCATCCTCTATGATACCACTTATTGAATGCCTTGATTGCACCCGGAAGAAGATAATCGTTGGTTGGTATTTCACCCATCTTAATGATAGCAGAAACACTTCCAAGATTTCTAAAAATACAGCCATCAATATCACAGAAGATGGTATACACGATTATCTCTCCATTATATATTGCGCTATTCTTTCTGCGCTTGGGGTTGTATTGTCACAATGGCTCGCGAATCCTGCCGTTCGATCTTCGAGACCCAGAGAAAAAACTGGCCTATTAGATTTTACCGTCAGATGATGGGCTATATGCTCCGACGCTCCACATATCTGGTAGTCAGAATCAATAACCACTCCGAAGTCGCTCTCATTTAAATTAAAAATTGCTTCATCTGAAAGCTTTAACGGCTTCAGCCAGACGACATTGATAAAATTACAGTTAACATGGTTACTTTTTAATATTTCACACGCCTTTTGCGCTTCCAATCTTGCGGCGCCTATTGCAAATATGGTAGCCTTGGGCTTGTGGGTAGAGCGATTGAACCTGTCCTTGTGGATTGAGTCTGTTATATTATAGTCTATGGTGAAACTTTTTCGGTGTTCACTACAATAGACTGGATCTTCATTTTTTAAGAAAAAATCCCATACCTCTTGCCATTCGGGAGGGGTCATGGGGGATGCCACAACAGTGCCCGGCATTCTCATGACCATGCTGTGGTGCATTCCCGTAGCCACCGGGCCAATAGACCCTTCCATTCCAATAGCCCTAACAAATACGGGGCATGGCGTTCCCCACATCTCGTTGCTTTTTGCGGCATAGTTCAAAATGCTGGCAGCATTGTACGACATAAAGCCCTGATATCTTATGGCATAAATTGGCCTTCGCCCACAAAGGGCAGCTCCGCACACTATTCCTGAGTTTGAAGAGTCGGAAGTGGGTAGCTCAACTATCCCATCTTCTTCTGTCATTTCTGGAACGGTGCCTCCAATCCAGCCAACAGCGGCTACGCATTGACCATAGAGAAGGCCACCATTTTCTAAATGACGACGCGTGTTTAGGCTAATTGTTTGTGCTACATTCATATGCTATGTCTTTCCAAAGCGATACCGCTGATTCGCGATGATAATCTAAAATATGAGAACAATAAGGAACCCCAAAATATTTCTGGATATCCCCGGTGAGCTCAGCGAAGGAGTCCCACTCGGGTTCGTTGTCTATTCCGCTTCCTGCATGCCATCTGTGCCTTTGGCAGAGAACATTTAAGAAAACAGGTCGGGGGTTTTTAGCGAAGTCTTGCACAGAATCATAAATATCTCGGGGGCGATCACGGATCTCTTTTGAATCGATACCAAATCCCATCGCAACATCGGTGATATTCCACGACCTCCTCACGCTCTTCTCCGTTAGTATTGAAAGATTGTTGTCTTCGCAGAGAAAGAGTACCGGCGCCTTTTTGGTAGCGGCAAAGCCCAAAGCCCCCAGAACGTAATCCTCTTCGGCGGCGGCGTCTCCCAGAACAACTATAGTGGGCTTGCCGGAAGCGTGTGCGCATCCTACGGCTATGGGAACTTGATCTCCTAGGAGGCCAGAGTGACCTATTAAATTTGAAGTCTTTGTGTTGCTCACCGAGGCCGACCCTCCCATTCCACCATTGCACCCTCTGGGATCTCCACATAGCTCGAATGCTAGAGAGGCCGGATCTCCTCCAAAAGTCAGATAGTACGAGTGACATCTGTGCTGTGGAAAGATGTAATAATCTTTCATAAACAGGCCCGCTTGGGAGAGGGCAACAAGCGCCGAGGGAGGGATGTGCTCTGTTCCTAGAGACAGATAAACGGGTGGTCGAACGACCTTGTTGTCTAAGGCATTGGCTACTTGCTGTTCAAAAAAATGATTGTAGCTAGCTTTTTCAAAAATCTTCTTTGCTATTAAGGGGTCATACATGATCTTACCAAGACCCCCTCTGTGTTAGAGTCAATAGAAAACTTTTGGGCAAGAGAATTAAATGTTTGGGAGTCCAAAGTGTCTCCGGGTCCAGCTACCTTATATTGGTTAAAAGATATCCCACCTTGAGTGATCATCACCAAGTCGGGTGCTCCCAAGGCTTCTAGACTATTGATTTTTTCAATGCATACGTCACAGTCTCCGATTCTTTCCCAGATACCATAGCCACCAAGGCTTTTATCGGAAACCTCTACGTCGTCTTCGTCGCCGTAGGGAATTCCTGCTCTTCCGTAAGAATCCTCTAGCCTCACGATATCTCCCTTGTCTACCGGATTCTCTATTTCAAACAGCTCTAGAACTTCTCCTGTCATATTCTTGGTCTGATGAAAAACCCCATGGCGTATCATAACTTTCTCGCCGGTAAACACTTTCTGCTTGCCGTTAAGAAAGCTAATTTGAGCACCTCCACGCAGCACTAAGAGTCCTGTTTTTTTGTTTGGATGACAGTGGAGAGATGTTCTTTGCCACTTATTGATAAAGAGGTGCCAGATAGCGACTTGATCATTCTCGTAAATGAGGTACTCATGACCCCACGGTTTACGCTTTGCCTTCATGTGACTTATCGAACTCCTGAAATGCTGTATTGAGCCATTCGCCCATGAAATCGTAATGAGGACAGGATATTAAGTTGCCATCAACGACAACCGGATTGCGATCATAAGTTGCTCCTGCGTTAATAATATCTGGTTCGATAGAGTAGTAGCCCGAAAGAGTACGACCCTTGAGAACGTCCGCAGTGATTAGTAGCTGGCCGCCATTGCAAATGACGAAAGTCATCTTTCCTGCATTGACCCAGTTTTTGGAAAATTCTACGGCGTTGCTTTCTAGTCTCAGCTTTTCTAGAGCCTTGACTCCTCCGGGGATAACTAGAAGATCATAGTCATCGATACTTTCTGGATCTAGATCCTCCACCAGAAGATCACACACCATGTGTGCCCCTAAGATTCCAAAAATTCTTCCTAAGTTTGGCCCCCCTGCGAGTGTTACGTCAAAGCCATGCTCTTTGAGAGCGTGATAGGGGTAGATCACCTCATGATCCTGAAATTTTTCCCATGTTAATACGATAGCCCTTTTCACTTTTACACTCCTAATTTAATAATTTTCTGATTCTTAAATAGTTTTCATTAGTCATTTCTTTATCATTTATCACCTGCCAAGCGATGGAGTTCCCATGCTTTACAAATTCAATATTAACGTTATGGTCAAATACGTCGCAGACGGCTTGAACCACGCCCCAGTGTACCGGAACTCCCGTTCCCGAACCGCTGTCATCTTCCATGAGTAGGCCCGAGCCTACCGTATTGTTGCTGGCCCTTCTGATCTCAGAGAGCGCCTCCGGTGAGTCATTTATTATTCCCAGCCTTTCGCAATCGTCGAACACGATCACTCCCCCGTCCTTTAGCTTGGGTAGATATAGCTCTATGTCTTTAGCTACTTTGGAATAACGATGATCCGCGTCTATGAATAGAACATCTAACGTTCTGTCAGCTATTAGAGAAGCTGCGTCGACTGAGTCCCCTTTGATAACACGACAAATATTTTCCCAGCCTCCGGCCTTGATATTGTTGATAAATCTTTGGTAAGTGTCCTCTGCTTGGCTGGGGTCATAATAATGGGGGTGGTCAATGTTTTTCCAATTAGGATTTTTTGTTCCTTTAAACCAGTCTATAGCTATATATTTGCCATTGCAACTTTCTACCACTGGAAGAGCCAAGCATGTAGTATTTCCATCGTAAGTTCCAACTTCGGCAACGACCATTCCTTCTTTTTGAAATTTCTTTAGAATACTAACAAAACTCCTACTCCCGGCTCCGGAGAGTCGAAACGAAAAACTTGGGTGACCGCCATCGGGTAGATCCCAGTGATCGAAAAAGGGCACTCTCGGCCAGTCTTCCGGACTCCTTACCCATTTTTTTTTACCTCTGTGGTCATATTGATATGGCATACTATTATTCGAAGTCCTCATCTATTTCAAGTATGTGATTGTAGGTCATGTCGGGATGATGGAGATAGTATCTCATAAGCTCAAAATATGCATGCATATCTCTTTCTCTTAGCTGGTTCTGAGCAGCAGAGGCATTGTCTCTGCCGCAGGGTGTCTCTGGCATGAAGAGCGGCAGTTGCTGCGGATTTTCTTTGGACGCAACGTAGGCCGATAAAAAATTATCTCCGGCGACATGCTTAAAGGTCTCATTAAAAATAACACCATCTAGTAAGTCTTCAACAGTCGATCTGGCTCCCGCTGGAAATGTAAGAATCGGTACATGCGCTCTAGTCAGGTTGTCTATTTCCGTTGTTCGGGCGAGCCACTGGTCGATGTGCTTGTTGCCCAGAATAGATAGATTGGTTCCCGGCTTCGGTTGAGAAACCAGTCCTGTCGAAGTTATTTTATACTTCCTATTAGCAAAAGCCTCGGACTCTATAAAGCTTTGAATGTTAAAAGAGTTGGGATGTATGAGGTGGTCGGAAGGCATACTGATGAAGTATTCGCCCTGAGAAACCCGAAGGCACTCGTTAACCGGCTTTATGCTTCCTTCATTTCCCTCGGGGTCGGAAATAACCTTGATCTTGGGATGAGATAAGGGCCATTTGCGTGGAGAACAAACAATAATTTCATAATCAACGTGCAGATCCATGTCTAGGATATGTCTTACAGCAGTACCCCATTCGAATCTTCCAAACTGGTTGCCAAGAGCCGGAATAAGCACCGAGATCATGTTTCCAGTATCTTTCTCTTGAGCTTAATGGATGTCATGCGATTAATATTGTCCACGGCGCTGTCACCAAACTTATTCTGGATCATACTTAAGAACCTTGGGCTCTCAAAATAGGCGTGAAAGGCGTAGTCTCTGAAAGCTAGAACCTCTTCGGATGTCAAGGAATAAGTGCGGCTCGGCAAATGATTATACGCTAAGAAGCCATAGCCATCGTATGAGTCTGGGAATTTCCAGCCCTCCATTTTGGCTTTCAGATAAAGAGGACTCCCCGGCAACGCTGTTGCGCAGTACATGTTCGCATTCTCAGCATTTAACTCCAATGCAAGGTTAAGTGTTTCCTGCATGCTATCCCACGTGTCGTGGCCTAGTCCGAATATGTAGTTTGCCCCCACATTAATACCGGCGTCTTTCATCATCTGGACTACCTCTCTGATATTAATGTCTTCAAACTTACCCTTGGTAATCTCCCTTCGGATCTCCTGATTTCCTGCTTCGATTCCCGGCGCAAGCCAATTAACACCGGCGGCCTTAAGTTTTTCAAGATATTTAGGCTTGATAGTATCGATGCGGGTGTAGGCCCAAATGTTGAAATCATATTGTCTCTCAATAATAAGATCGCATAGGGTCAGGAAGTGCTTAGGCTTCAACACCCACATTTCATCTGCGACCTTAATTTGTTTCACGCCTTGAGATGCTAGATAATCTAGCTGCTTAATGGTAAACTCTGGATCCCAATATCTAAACTTATTGAAGTCGGCAGAAGCCTTTGAAGAATCGTTGTCAGTTCTGTTGATAATATTAATCATACAGAACTCACACTGAAAAATGCACCCCAGCGACGTATAAATGCTGGCAAAGGGGCTTCTGTCTGAGTCTTGATAATTTGCATGCCAGCTACTGGTTCGATACTTATCTAAGCTTGGCATTAGATCATAGGCAACACCGGGAAGATCGACCGCCAATCTTTCTTGCGGAACAATCCGTGCCGGATGAGTAATGTTGAGACCACCATCGTCTTCTCTGTAGCAGATTCCATTGATGGATTTAATAGAATCTGGAGACAGGTCGGTCGCAAGAATGTCCAGCAGGGCATAGACGCCTTCGTTGGTAAATCCAATATCAATAAACGTGTGGTTTTCCAAGGTCTCCAGCGGGAGCGCGTTGATATGGGGGCCGACGAAACCTATTTTGTAGCGGGGAAGTCGGCCTCGGAGGCTCTCTGCGGACGACACAGCCCCTGACATGGCCGCTGTGGAGGCGTTAGGGTTTTGGCCAGTGACTACAAACAGGATGAGGCGAGGGTCATGCTGTTCCACTATATCCGCGAACTCTTTTTCGCTTGGCCTTTCTATTTCCATATCATAGAGGGCTACTCCGTAACCAGAATTTCTGGCAGAGTTCGCCAGCAGACCGGCCCATATATTAGGCTCCTTGGCAGAAAAATCAGTAGCCAGTTCTTGATACAAGTCTTTGGCTGACGGAGCGACAACTAGTAGATCTAATTTTCTTGTCATGTTAAATTATCTTTAAATTCTTTTAGTGAAGGGGCAGTTCTATCTCTTTCAGATATATCTGTAGCCTCTATTGGCCACTCTGGAAGTATGGAAGAGTCATTATAATGAACGCTCCACTGTGCGCTGGGCCCTGCGTAGAACTCACTCCATTTATACAGGAAGATACATTTTTCCGTTAGGCATTGATGCGCGTTAAGGTGATGTGGTGGGACTAGGATAGAGACCTGTGTGTTGCTGTCGCTATTTAAAGTTACGTGCTCCGTTAGCTGATTGACTATGTCATACACAACGAGCTTAAAGGATCCTTCAAGGCAAGTTATAAGCTTCCAAGTGATAGCGTCTCCATGAAAGCCCCTTATAACTCCTCGATGAGAGATGCTTACTTTATCCTGAACAAATGTAATATAAGACTGGACGTTTCTTCTATCAAAGAACGTGTAAATGCAGCCGCGATCCTCTACGTGTTTGTCAAATTCAAATTTTTTAATCATGTGATTTTTAATAAGTTGTAAGAATCCGCATAGGCAATAGTCGGGGTATCTGACCCTGTGTAAGGTTCTAAGGCTTTGTCGGTAGTAACAATACGCTTGGTTCCAAACTCTCTCCACTCGTCCATCGGTATAAAATCATGTGCCCGATGATGGTTTTCGTATATATCTGAATCAAGAGACTCTTTAGGTCTCAATGGGAAGCTTAATATGCCTCGGAAGGAGGGGTGCCCGCAAAGTGTTTTGTGAAGTAAAAAGGAATCTACAAGATAAGCTTTTCCTATACGCATACTTAGGTTGTGCTGGCGTCTATTTTCTGCGATATTATTACCCTCGGCATAGTCGGGAATATCTCTGATATAGTCAGGATAGAACTCATCAGGGGGGCTTGCGAACGCGATACCATTTTTTTCAAAGTCTCCAAAGATAGGGATATGGAGCATGACGCTTCTCGCCCACTCTCCGGCCCATATGTCGGTGTGCCACTTTAGTGACGAGTACGCGCGACCGGCAACTTGATCTGAAGGATCTCCCCATGGAAGTCTTACGTTGATTGGCATATAAGCTGCTTCGCAAGTGTCTACAAGACCAAGAAAACTCGCAAGTCTCACGGTGTTCTTGACTACTGTATTATAAGAAAAAGAGCATTCTCGCTTCGGTAGTAGTAACCCATTAGGAGTCCTATTCGGAAGGCCCATTATTTTTTCTGAATAAAGATGAGAAAGATCTTCCACACTCAGGTCGGGGTTGAAAATCGAATCTGTGTAGGACTCAAAGAGACAGTCAAGAATATAATTTTTGATTGAGCTTTGAAGACTATGCAATACATTGGGTTGCAGGTCAACCTCAATTATTAACTCCTCGGACCGGGAAGGGTCAGCGTTTATTAGAGAAAGGAGTCTTTCATGCCTAGATTTAATTATGTGTTCCATCTAAGAACCGTGTACCCTTCATTAAATGAGTTGCCAAAAGTGCTTCTCTCGTAAGATCTTAGTAGCCCCTGTCTTTCTAGAGCAGGAAAGAAGCCTTTTAAATAACCTCTAGCATGGTGATAGTCAATTGCCAACTGGTCTACGGGATGAGAGGGGTCATACAATTCCAATATAGGTTCGACATGAACGCATTCCGCTGGTCGGAAGGACTGACAGAACTCTATAAAGCCATTAATTTTATCGCCCACCTGCTCTAAGGCTCCCATCGTAAAGATTCCCACTCGCGAGCTGTTATTTCTAATATCACGAGGAAGACTTCCTGTTGTTGAATCTCTAAGGTCGAATTTAAAGCCGGGAATTTGTAACCGCTCAAGACATCTAAGCGACGAATCAGTAAAATCCGACCCGTAAACCATCAGGTCGGGCCTTTGTTTTCTAATGGCCTCCAAGTTATGTCCGGTGCCACATCCTAGCTCTACTACATAGTCTACATTATAAAAATATTGTTCAACAATACTTTTGAGAACGTGTTCATGATATTTTTTTTCTAGCTTGGGGTCGGCTGATGCAATGTAGTCTTGGTTCCACCTAAAAATATTGCCTGTTATCAGTGAGGCTCTAGCTGATTGCAGGTATTTAGGCTGATTCAGTTCCGAATCATATATCTCTTGCCAAGCGGCATCCCATTGCCTTTGAGTTGGCCTAGCCCCCACCGTGTCTATATGGGATCTTATTTGATCCATCAAGGTGGACTTGTCGTAGTAGTCCAGATAGGTATAGTCGACGCCCAAGTCGGCAACTTCAGGGGTAATAGACGCTTTCAATGCTGTCATAGTCAAGCTCTGCTGGTTTTAGGAAAAGATTGTCTTTGATATATTCTTTTAGCTTCTCGTTAACACAATGATAAGAAGAGTCGAACTGGGATGGGTCGTGATGTAGAATGTCTCTGCATTCCTCATATCCAAACCCAGCCCCCGCAGCTTCTGGTTTTAATACTCTCCACAGTATGGAGTCGATTCGATAGGGGTGGTCGTAGGTGGGTCTTCCTGTTGTTCGTATCCATTCATGCGTACTGAACCCGCTACTCTGACCGTCCATGCTAATCTCGTGAGAGAGGATATAGTCTTTGAGTAATACCCACTGCTTCTTGAGAGCAGCATTCATGAAAGAAAAGGTAGACTCTGTGCAATGACCAGCAAAGATATCTGGGTAAACATTACCATAGAATTTTCTAAGCTCGTTGCTGACCAAATTAGTATGGGTTCCCATTCCCTTTCCAATAGGAATTAAGTAGTCTCCGTCTTTAAAAAGAACTTCTCTGGCGTACTCATTGTCTCCGTCATATCTTCCAACCCCTAGTCCATTAAAATATTCTGTATCGTTCTCTGGTTGTGGGGTTATCATTCCGTACTTGTTTGTAGACAAAAGCTCATACATCTTTTCTAGAAGATCTTTTTTGTCACCAAAAAGGCTGCCCGAATCAACATACATATACCCTTCATATTCCCCTTTCTCCTCTATAACCTTTTTAACCGTATGGTTAAACGTTACGTTGACGGGGTGTCTCTCGTATATAAAGTTATATTTTGCAGCAGATCCGATGGCTTCCATTACAGCGTGACGAGTGTCTTGGTGGTTTAGGCAACTGGACATCACCAGATCAAATCCGGAGAATTTCTGCTCCAGTATATTGTTCATAGACCTTATGTAGGACGCAGAATTATCTTTACCTGATATCCCACAGGTATTGTAGACTACTAGAATTTTCCTGTCACTCATAAAATCTGCTCTCAATATCGTTGTAGTTCAATATTTTACTGCTCACATAAATATGTTCCTTGACATACGGAGCGAGCTTGTCATTGATACAGAAATGGTTTTCGTCAAACTGGGAGTCGTCATGCAGGACGACATCTGCGCATTCTTCATAGCCGAGACCAATGCTTTTTGCGTATTCGTTTTCAAATATATGCATCATCGAGTCTGCTCTTTTCTGGCCTTCAGCCAGTCCAGCTTCCCTGTGATATTTTTCAAACTCTGGTATCGGGTGGTCATATGCAGGAAGATCCCTTCCCTCTGGCCTAAAACCTGCGCTAGGACTGTCCATGCTCACAGCATGAGAAATATGGTAGTCTTTAGATATTATCCAGTGGCGCTTTATCGCAGCGCATAGAAAAGAAAAAACTGACTCTGTGCAGTGGGAGGCAAACAGATCTGGAAGAAGTTTCCCATAGTATTCTAAAATGTCATGGCCAAACATGAGAAGGTGTGCTGCACATGCTCTACCGCTAGGGACGATATAGTCCTTGCCATCTTTAAACATCTCATATCTAGCTCTCTCATCATCTATTACATGTCTTCCACCCCCTAGCTTGAGTCCGTAGGCGTAGCAAGAGTCCGTATCTATCTGGGCAGCTACTAGGGCAGTTGATTTAGAGGCTTCGAGACACTCAAAAAGACCATTGTAAGTGTCTTCGGTCTTCATAGTTACATCGCAGGCTTGGTAAATGTATGCGTCAAATTTTCCGAATCTTTCCACGCAGTCCATGACGGTCTTGTTGAAGGTAACATTTACCGGATATAATTCCTCAATTATATTGTAGTGAAAGTCGGGGAACTCACCTTTTAGATAGGGAACAGTGCCTTCCCGTGGGTGGCACGCAGAGACTGCTACCACTATCTCGCCGTCAAACTTTTGATCTGCAACGGACTGTAGAAATATGGGATACTTGTAAGTATTGTCTCTCTTTATGCCGCATATATTATAAACGACTAAGATCCTACGATTCGCACTCATAGTACGTTCCTTGTATGTTGGCAAAGTCTAGATGGGAGTTGTTTAAGTAAACGTTGTCTTTTAGGTAATGCTTGAGGTCATTATTTATACAAAATCCCTTTTCGTTATATTGAGAAGGATCATGGTTTACAATATTTTCACACTCCTCATAACCGAGACCCAGCCCTCGGGCAGTAGGGTTATCAAAAACATCTATAAGACTATCTCCAAAATGCGGAATGGGATAGTCCCACGGAGGGCCATCTCTTTCTTCTGGACGAAACCCGGCGCTGGGGATGTCTGTGTTAGCATGGTGAACAATTGAATAGTCTTTAGAAATGACCCACTTTAGATTGAGAGCAGCATTTAGAAAAGTAAAAATGGACTCTGTGCAGTAGGCTGCAAATATATCGGGGAGTAGTTTACCATAAAAGTCAAGGATTTTAGGGTTGTAAAAATTTACATGAGGAGAACACGCTCTCCCTACAGGAACTATGTAATCGTTACCGTCCTCAAACATTTCATGTCTAGCTCTTTCGTCATCTATGCCATGCCTTCCTCCTCCTAGCTTGAGGCCATATGCGTAACAGCCATCTATATCCGTTTGAGGAGTGGCCATCCCGTATTCTTCATCGCTCTTAAGGAGATCAAAGAGTCCTTGGACCATATCTTTATTAGGGAAAAGGGAGTCGCAACTTACATATACATAGGAGTCAAACTTTCCATATCTTTTGACCCCTTCAAGAATAGAGTGATTAAAAGTTACGTTGATCGGCAACGGCTCTTCTATGGAGTTGAAGTCGCATTGAGGAAACATAAGATTCATTGCCAGCCGCGTGTTAGGTCTGGGCATACAGGCAGAGACAATGATCTTCATTTCTCCGTCAAAGTTTTGATCGGCAAGGCTCGTAAGGTATCGCGGATACTTTTGCGTATTATCTCTTTTGATACCGCAGATATTGTAAACAACTAAAATTCTACTCATGACCCATTTCCAACCTTAGATTTTATCAACGCAAAATCCTCGGAATAATTATACTCCCAAGGGCTTGTGGTCTGGAGAGAATACTGCCTTTGACGGTACTCAAAAGCTGTTTTATCAGGATTGACAACCTTTTCTATGGTGTTGTGGGTAACGTGATCAAACACTATTTCTCTCATATTAATGATTCGGTCTACGCTAGCATATACAATATTGGTAGCAACATCTGCGCCGAGAGATATGAAATAGGGATGAATCATATATCCCAGAGCATCGCGACCCTCTTTAGTAACAATAGGAGCGTCTGTGTACCAGTCGTGGTCTTTAGACTTATCTACGCTAGTGGAGTCAACCGCCCCTATGGCAATTCGGTCCTCTTTATCAGCGAAGAATTCCTCAAATTTTTCTTCTGCTATTTTATCCCAGTGCTTTGTAATGATATGACAGTCATCACCGAGCCCCCAGATGTATTTCCCCGCAGCATCAAAAGCCATTTTATTTACGTTAGTATGTATGTTTAATTCTCTTTCGTTTACTCGCGGCTTAAGAAATGGGAATTCCATCTCAAGAATAGGAATCGCATTTAATGAGGGGTGGTCGTCATCGTCGAAATTAACCAGCGTTTCAATGGAATCTATGTCGTTCGCAGTATCAGCAATGCTTCTCAGCATCTGCTGCAACATTCCTACTCGGTCTCGGGAATTAAAAAGGATTGTAAAATTCATAATTATCGTTAACAGTTTCGCAAAAGATCAAATGCCTGTCGCTGTTGTCTTATGACATTGTTGATATGTGACTCTTCGATAGAGCTTATAGTGGCCTCGTCTATTTCTACAAATACCTTTATGTTTGGGGCCACTACTATGCCCCCGTAGGATCTAACGTCTCTACAAAAGTTCCAGTGCTCGCATCCCCCTTCAGTGCTCCATTTTACCTTATGGAGAACGTCGCTTTTAATTATAGGACATCCTCCAAAAGCGGAATTGACATAAACAGGTTGCTTATTTACCCATCTTATCCGATCTTGCAGGTTGAAAAAGGGGTTGCAAGTCCAAGTCATCCCACGGTTATCAAACCTGTCTCTCAGAGCCCAGCTATCATAATAGCTGTCTTGCGTAGGGTCAAACATCTTGCATTTTATATTTTGCAGAACGTTTGGAGTTATCATCACAACATCAGAAAATTCCGGATCGTCAAAGATTTCTATATACGAGCTTAGAATACTAGGATCAAAGGCAACGTCAGAATCCAACAATACACAGTAGTCCGAAGATAGAGGGATTGCAGATTCTAATAGAGTATTTCTATAATAGACCAGATCTGTCATGCGTTCGGTGTGGGTCGTCGAAGAGAATTTTGCTTTTCCTAGATCCTCTGCTGTTAGGTGGCCTTTGCGGGAGCGTAGCCATTCTGACAAAATCTTTACCGTATTGTCGGTAGAGTCATTCTCGTAGAAAAAATATTCAAATCTATAGTTCTCGAACTGATTTTCTAGAGCCTCAAGACTTGCTAGGGTTTCGGGAAGATGGTTTTCTGAGTCCCTAAACAGTGAGAGAATAGAAATCTTCATTAGTCACCCTTAATTATCCTGTATGAATCCTCGTCAAAGTGCTGCGTAGAAAACTCATACATCCAAGTATCTTCCAGAGCTATCATTTGGTGACGCAGTCCTATTGGGATATAAAAAGAGTCTCCCGCATCCAAAACCACACGCTCTGCAAAGTCAGGGTTGTCCCCTTGACTATGAAGGAGCATTAAAGAGCCTTGGTGAACGTGGAAGGTCTCGTCCTTTAACTTATGGTAGTGCCAGCTACATCGCTTGCCCTTTTTGAAAAAGAGAAGCTTGCCGCAGTATTCTTCCTTGTTTACTATCCAATGTTCGTATCCCCAGCCCTTCGAAACGAATTTATCGCAGACTGTCATTGAAAATCCTACCTTTTCCTTTTAGCAAAAAATTTTTGTAAAAGGGATCGTTAAACGTCCACTTTTACCTTATCCCGTAACGCCTACGGCTATAACTCTAACCGGAACGCCGCTTCCACTTGTGTCCACAAGGCTTAGAATCTGATTTGCGGCCATCGGACCAGTAGGAGCCCCAAACCTATTGTTAAATAGCCATGTGGAGCCGGGAGCTATACTTACTATATCGGTCGACCCATTAAATAAGCCTGTGAATCCGCTTGTTGCCGGAGCGCCTATCGACAAGTAGGCAATCTCATTGGCGTTGCTGATAGCGAACTCTCCTCCAATAGTACCAGTGCCATTCCACTGATTTTCAACAATAACACCCTTGACATCTGTAAAGTTTACACTGTAAACTCCCCCAAGAATCGGTTTAGGGAAAGAAGTAAAATTCAGGTCAAAGGTTCCTCCAGATGGAAGATATCCAGTATACCTCACAGCCGCATTAATTTGGCCCGTGCTAGTACCGGTTCCAAGAGTGAGCGAGTATCCTAAGCTAGATGTTTCATTAATCGAGGCACCGGATGTCGTATCAGTAAACGAGTACGCGATATCTGAACTCAGTGTCGCTGTAACAGTGCTCGTGGTTGCCATCCTCTTCTCCCGCTAATTTACATCTGCTGTTGTGGCCGAATAAATAATCTGATCCGAAGGAAAAGATGCCGCTGAAAATGTAATTCCAAATGGGCAGTGAAGAGCGTGAGCGTCTAGCTTCTCATCTAGCTCCATCCTGTCTAGAAGCTCATACTCTCCATTGTACCAGAACTTGGTCTCGGACAGGTCGTGAGTCATGCATTTGCATGAAAATAAAACGTGAACCCCTTCTTCTTCAGTACGCACAACCTGTGCGATAGACCAAGGATATCAGTCAAAAGGTTCCATGCCCGGCATAGGACTTGGAGTTCTTTGGACCCAATCATTTACTTTAACATCTACCATTATTTCTCCTTTATCTGATGTGTATTCCAAACCCTAAGTTGCGAGATCGAAATACTCCATATCTAATACCTACACCAAGACCCACTCCGTGGTTGGGCAATAGAATGTTGCCTCTATGGTGGTATCGAGGATTGTGGTTTCCGATATGAAAATGAGGAATAATATGTGGGCAGGCTCGACGCCTTCTGGGGCTCACATCGTAGAAGGGAGTCAATCCCAAATACAGTCCGTAGCCTTGACGTTCGCTACTGCGCCATCTTGGGGTTGCTGGTGAACGATTTGTCGGTCTCCAGCCTTTAGATTCCTTAGATCCAGCTACAGCGTCTGGACTGCAAAAAGTTAATGCGGCAATAGTCAAGATAGCGTAAAGTGTAATTTTCTTCATGTCGTAAGTTCCTTTAAATAATTCCTAAAGAATAACCTTTGCGTCGCTTTCAACAAAATATCTGGGGCGTCCAGCAAAATCAATCTTCTGCGTTTGGGGGTCAATCCCAAAGTGAGAGAATAGAGTGGCTGTAACGTCCTTTGGACCAAACGGGTCACTCATGGGGGTTTCTACCTTTGAAGTAGATTCTCCAATTGCTCTGCCCATTTCAAAGTCGCCACCGCTAAACATTAGGGGGCTAAGCTGCGGCCAGTGATCTCTACCGCCGTTTTTATTGACACGGTAGGTTCTACCAAACTCTCCGGTTACAACCAGAAGAACGTCCTTACTCATTCCTCTTTCAGAGAGGTCGTCGATGAAAGTAGAAATAGCATGGTCAAGAGGAGGAACTCTCCCGTCAAGAGCCTTGCCGATATTCCCATGCATATCCCATCCACCATAATGGAGGGTTACAAACTTGGTTCCGTTTTGCACAAGCCTGCGAGCCAATAGCATTTGTTCGCCCAGACCCTTCCCGTAACGCTTACGGTTGTTTTCTGGCTCTTTGTTGAGATCAAATGCTTCGCTAGCCTTGCCAAGAATTAATCCGAACGACTGCTTTCTTAGGTCAGGCCAAATCTCTAGATCATTTTCAATCTTAAGCCTATCTAGGCCTCCGATCAGGTCTTTTCGTTGAACAAACCTGTTATTTTCTACTCGTGACTTGAGGTTAGAGACGCCTTCGCCACTTGCCTCATAGGGCTTATACTGTCCTCCGAGCCAAGCCGGTCCATCAAAACTAATACCATTAACTCTGACGTATGTGGGCATTCCGTTTGCTGGATTGTTTGCTCCATACATTGACGACATCACGGAGCCATAGGAAGGCTCTTGTTGCATCGACTGAGGAGTGTTGTCGGTTGAGTTATGACCAGTCATTACCCAGTGTGTTCCAGTTCTATGGCTAGAATTCCTATGAGCAAACGATCTGACAACAGAAATCTTATCACTGCGTGTCGCTAGCTTCAGGAAATTACCTCCCAGAAGGAAGCCTCCATTTGTCATTACAGAACCGTTAACTGACCTTACCCCTTCGGGAGCAGAAGGCTTAGGATCAAAAGTTTCAATATGCGTCGCTCCTCCTCCGAGCCAAAGCCATACAACTGACTTTTCACTAGCAGGTAGGGATTGCGCGTGTGTATCAGATAGTCCCAGAGCAGAAAGCCCGGCGCTGATGCCACCAATTTGCATGAAACTTCTTCTGTCGAACTCAACATTAATCATCTTGAATGTCTCCTGTGTAAAACTCGCGTGGCTCAGGATCGTCCTGACTACTCTTTTTTCGACGCAGCTTCTCTAGTTTCTTTTTGATTCCCTTTCTTTTCCGAAAGAGTTTTTCATATTCTTTGCGAGACGACGCAAAAACACTATCTAATCTCATTTCTAAATCGTAAAGTCTCTTCTCTTCGTTTTTTATCTGACTGCTAATACTCATAGGGCCATTTCTGCTCCAGAACTGGGTTAACGCCTTCTATTTCAACCAACCACCTACCGTATTTGCCAGTTTTGGTTGATTTTACACTCACATATCCATCTTTATCTGCATTTTCTTCTAGTAGAGACGCCAGCGTGTTTGTAGCAAGCGCGAAGTCGGGGCGACCCCTTTCTGGCGTGTCAACTCCTAGTAGCCTGCCTCTTATAGAGAGGCTTATATGGTATCCCAGATCGACTTCCAAATCTACGGTGTCTCCGTCTACTACCCTATTTACCTTGGCTCGTCTAACATAATTGTCCACGATATTCTCACTACTTATATACACATTTCAGGTGGCGATACGTCCTTTGGGCGTTTTTATGATTCTTCCCTTCTGAAGAAGCCACGGTTCAATTATACCCTCAATGGTATTCCTATCGAATCCAGAAATTGACACAATCGTTTCAATACCCATTGGTTTTCCGTATTTTTTTAGAACTTTTAGATACTCCCTATCCATCTGTGTCATGCCAGTTTTGTCAATCCCTTTAATCGCCATCGCAGCCTCTACGTCGCCCCGTGACAGCCTTGAGATGCCCTTGGCGATATGGTAGTCGCGTACCCATTCTAGGCCCGCATTCGCGATTCTGGGGGTTCCTCTGGAGGTCTCTGCGACCGCTCTGATGGCGCATTCTGACATAGGAACATTAATTCTTTCTGCATTTACTCTAAGTATAGAAAGGAGGTCTTCTATATTATAGAGAGAAAGAGTATGTTTATGCTTAAATCTGTCTATCAGGGGCTTTGAAAGAGAGCCGTATTCAGTAGTAGCTCCCAGTAATGTGAAGCGAGGAATCTTTATACTCAATGTTTCGCCATTAAGCTCCTTTGACTCTGTTGCCATATCCAGCTTGAAATCTTCCATGATCGGATACAGAAACTCTTCTACTAGAGAAGTCATGCGATGGATTTCATCTATAAACAGAACCGAGTTTTCCTCTATACGCATTACATAAGGAATCAGGGTTTTTATGGTTCGGAGGTTGGCTCCATTTGCCACCTGTAGAGACGTTCCCATTTCATTCGCTACGGCATTCGCAACAGTTGTTTTACCTGTGCCGGGAGGTCCATAAAGGAGGGAGTGGTCTATGCAGGTTTCTCGACTCTTCGCGCTAATAATGTTGATTGTAAGTGCTTCAATTAGAGGCTTTTGTCCTAGTAGGTCGTCGAGACGTTCTGGTCTCAAGGGGTTCATAAGTTACCTTTTGAATAAAGTCGCAATTCCTTGTCCAAGTCCTACGCACATTGTAGCAATGCCAGTTTCTTTATCGCTATTCACAATCTCATGATAAAGTGTTGTTGAGATTCTTGCGCCTGAGCAGCCGAGGGGGTGGCCGAGAGCTATAGCTCCTCCTTTTACATTTACCTTCTCGTCATAGATTTCAGGGTCACTCATTCCTAAGCCGTCAAGACACGCTAGAGATTGTGCAGCAAACGCCTCATTTAATTCCATTACATCTATATCGTTTATAGACATAGATTCTTTAGCCAAGAGTCTTTCTACTGCTGGAACAGGTCCGTACCCCATAACGGAAGGGGAAACTCCGGCACGAACAAAAGATTTCACTTCCACAAGTCTTTCTTCATTAAAACCGAGAGATTTTGCGAAGTCTTTTTCCATAACAAGAAGTGCAGCAGCACCATCGGCAATAGAAGAGCTATTACCGGCAGTTACAGTACCCCCATCTTTGTTAAACACACTAGGAAGGCGAGAGAGCTTTTCTGCGGTAGTGGATGCCCTTACAGGCTCGTCTGTAGACGAGAGAGCATACGAGCCAGTCTCGGACGTTAGATGGGAAGGTGTGGGGGTTATCTCAGAAGAGAAGTCTGATTCCGACGCTCTCCTGTGGGATCTTTCTGAGAAAGCGTCTTGGTCTTCTCTACTGATATCACCAGCTATAGAAACGTATTCTGCTGTATAGCCCATAATTTGAGATGCTCTTGATGAGTTAAGACAATAAAGAGCGTTTTCATCATAATTAAGGTCCATAGGGATATGACCCATATGCTCAACTCCAGCAGCGATATAGCATACGCCTTCTCCGATCATTATTTGACGAGAAGCATCATTTATAGCCTCCAGAGAGGAGCCACAGAGAAAGTTTATTGTTTTTGCGGTACATTCGGCAGGAAGTTCTGATTGTAGTGTAACAAACCTTGCAATATTAAACCCCTGTTCTTTCTGTTGATTGGCACACCCAAATATAACCTCATCAACGTGAGTTGGGTCTATTTTGTTCCGGCTAAGAAGGGAATTTACTACCGTAACTCCTAAAGTTTCAGCCCGTATATTTCGATAAATACCCTTTTTGGATTTACCCATCGGCGTTCTAACAGCATCTACTATTACTGGCTTTTTCATGACTTTAGAAACTCCTCTGCATGGATCAGGCCACCTTTGAAGGGGGGAAACCCCGCGCCAAACACTAATGCCATATTTATTTCATATGGATGGCTTACGATTTGTTCTTCAAGAAGTCTTTGGGCCTCCTCTTTCATAGGGGTCATGAGCCTTTCTTGTAGAACGTGTGGGACTTCCTTTAGAGTTCCAGAGTCAGTAAATTTACCCTTTCTCTTGGTTCCTTTCCAGCTATAAAAGCCAGCTTGTGTTTTTTGTCCATGCGCTTGATTTTTATAAAGATTGGCGCAGGGGCTTTCATCAGCAATTTCTACATGATCGTATGCCTTAGCCATACTCTGGGAGCCATGATGGATAATGTCCAGTCCGACCAGATCGCATAGTTCTGCTGGTCCCATAGGCCATCCATAGTCTTTCATAACTCTATCAATATGTTCAAAGTCATGGCCCTCTGATACCATTTTATCAAATTCAATTAGATAAGGCATCAGCAATCGGTTTACTACAAAGCCGCTACAGTCTTTGCAGACAAGAGGGGTTTTTCCCATAGCCAATGCTACTTTACACAAAACGCCGATAGTTTCGTCAGAAGTATATTCTCCAGCGACGATCTCGACAAGTGGCATTTTTGAAACTGGATTAAAGAAGTGCATTCCCCCAAAGGTGGAATATCCTGCGATATCATCAACCTTGAAAGTCGAAGTGTTCGTAGCAACAAATTTGCTCGAATCGCAATTGTAAACAAGGTCTCTCTTTAGATCCATAATTTCAGGAACCGCCTCAATGATTAAATCAGGCTCCGACGTTGCTTCGTTAACGTCCGTTGTTGTCTTTATCAGAGAAAGAACGCGACTTGCTTCGTCAGAAGTTATATATCCCTTGCTGACCTTACCTTCTAGATAACTTTTAGCCGAGGAGACTGCCGAATCAAGTTGTTTCTCCGAAATATCATATAGAGTTACAGGAAGATCAGCTTTATTCGCTAGAGCGAGTGCAATTCCGGCGCCCATAGTTCCAGCACCAAGGACTCCAACACTCTGAGGCATACTTACCTTTGAGGCTAGTTCTTGAGCGGTCGCTTTGAGCTTTCTTTCCCCAAAGAATATTTCTATAAGACTTTTTGAAGCGGGGGTTTTTACAAGTTCACAGAAAGCCCTCTTCTCTTCTTCGAGAGCTTCATCTCGGAACTTATTGCGACACTCTTCTATTACCGACAACGCCTTGAGTGGAGCCGGGTAGTTGTCTCCCGCTTTTTTTGCCACCATAGACTTTGCTAGCTTGAAAGTCATCATAGACTCTATCATGTTTAGCTTGAGAGGGGCGCATTTTTGATTGCGTCTCTTATCTAGCTCTTCTTCCAGTGCGGGGATGGAGGCCTCTGCCAACTCTGACAGTTCTTCATAGCTTAAATCCTTTAGATTTGCTCTATCGTTTACGGGAACAACGGCGTCCACTAGACCTAAAGCTAGAGCTTCCTGCGGACGTACACTTCTTCCAGAGCAAATAAGGTCGATGGCATTATCCGCCCCAATAAGTCTTGGAAGCCTAGTTGTTCCTCCCCATGCCGGAAGTATGCCAAGTTTAGTTTCGGGTAGAGACATTTGGATTGAATCGTCATCCGCCACAACTCTTCCAGTACAGGCTAGGGCTAGCTCCAGACCGCCACCCATAGCTGCACCATTTATAATGGCAAGAGTAGGAATTTCCAAGTCTTCTATTCTGTTAAAAAGCTCATGCCCCTTTGATACGATCTCTTTGATTCTTTCGTCAGGAGCATCGTAAGCGCTGGCTATTTCCTTAACGTCTGCTCCTGCTATAAAGCTCTTTTTCTTGCTACAAAAAACTATAGCTCTAAAAGCAAGTGAAAAGTCAAGATGGGCTTCTAGTTGCGATACAGCTTCTTCATTAAAGATGTTAACATCACTGTCGGGAGTGTCAAAAAAGACATATAGGATGTCATTTCTCAGCGCCCTGCTAAAATATTTCTTCATCTTAGTACCTCATCATAATAGAGCTTGCGTCAAGATCGCTAAATGGACCCGAACTAATTCTTTTGCCAACGGCGGAAATCTTTTTAATCTGAGAGTCCGTTGGATGTCTTCCAGTTATTTTATTTCTTAGCAACTCGCATGACACGTCTGCTAGCTCTAGTGTAGTAGGACTGTGTCTATACGTTCCATAGGCATAACCTATTGTAGCAAGCATAGTGATTAAATTTTGAACCCTTTTGGATAGCATAGAAATTTTACATTGTCTATCAGCCAGCTTAAGCTGGTGCTTTCTCATTGTTGCGCTAATTTCGGACGATAAGGCTTGTAGGTTCCTCATTGCGAAATCTGCATGGGATTGTAGGCTTTTTGCTAGCTTTCGATCAGTGGTGTCAAATTCAATACAACCTCTGTCGCGAGGAGATAAAC